>Ga0179596_10000149_pt1 | contig 49517 bp, 70 predicted proteins | sample CZODoug1_1_08_16_FD_155494 | JGI IMG/M metagenome (GOLD analysis project Ga0179596, IMG submission 155494) | Vadose zone soil fungal communities from Angelo Coast Range Reserve, California, USA - CZODoug1_1_08_16fungal (Illumina Assembly) | ecosystem: Environmental > Terrestrial > Soil > Vadose... | reverse complement strand
GAGTGAAACGGACCCTACTACTGCTCCCACTCCAAGCTCCGCCTCAGTGCAGGAGGTCTCCGATGCCTCATCTGCGGAGCGTGGGTTGATTGAGGGTCAGAGTGATGGCCCTTTTGCCCTCACGGACCATACTTCCCAAGTGAGTGCATTCTCCACATCTGCCAAGAGCGAAACGTCTGCTGCCTCAAGCGCTTCGCCGCCTGAACGCAACCGCGACCGTTCTACCTTTTACAAAGGCAGGAAGTACTACGACGTAACCTACTACGTCCCCCTCCACCTCTGGCTTGATGGCGGTGGTACTAAGGAAGATTACGATTGGCGCCCCCTTCCAGATGTAAGCCGAGCTTCGCATTCTTCGTCTTAAGCTTCATCTGAAGGTATCAGGTAAATCAGGGGGTCTGGTAGCAATCAGACCCCTTGACTTTATGTCAGAAATGGTGTATACTGGTAAGTACAATGGAGGATTTCATGCCTATAATTCTAGCTGCGTTTATCGGCTCCCTTTGCGGGATAGGGTTTTGCTTTTGGGTGTTCATATGACAGACAGGTATTTCATCTCCACCGATACTGAGCACAGATGCTGTTATGATGTCTGTATCAAGGATCGGCAACAGCCCTATCCATACCGGGAGGGCGATTTCTATGCCATATGTGAGTGCAAGGATCAAACGATAGCTATGCAGATTGTAGAGCTATTGAATAGGAGTGAGCAATGATCCGCCCTTATGCTACCGCGTTGGCTCTGGCTTTAGCTTTAGCTACGCATCGCGCTCCAGCGCATGAATGGTACCCGAAGAACTGTTGCTCAGATCAAGACTGCCACCCTGTCGCGTGCGAGGAGATCACTTCCAGCCCAGATTACTACAAATGGCATGGAATGCTGTTCCCTAAGAACGCTTCTTTTCCTTCTAAGGATGGTGGGTGTCATGTTTGCGCTAGCGGCGGTACGCCTCGATGTTTGTTCTTTGGAGGGATGTCATGACTTGCACAAAGTGCGCCACGCCTTGCGAAGCCATCGGAGATGAGCCCTATGTGATATTCATTTGTCCTAACTGTGGGCAGATTATAGATCCGGAAAAGGCCACCTGTGTCAGAGAAGAAGAGGAAAGGTTTTGGACATGACCATTTTGTATAACTGTCGCCATGATGGAGATCAATACAGGATCAGTAAATTCGATAACGACATGAATGTCGAAAGCTCGTATCTATGTGATACCGATAACTGTGAATGCCCCCGTGGGCCACACCACACTTGTCGCCACCGCCAGATGCTTCCTAAATTCATCGCGAGAGAGCATGTCGGAGATGAGTGGTTCTTTGATTTCGACCGTGGAGGGTGGGTACAACGTGAGCCAGAGTTTATTGAGGGCCTGAGCCAAACCCAGAAACATACCATCATCTACACCACAGACAAACCGCCTTTAGAAATCACTCACGTCGAACTCTATGCTCCGCAAGAGCCACCTTTGCCTTCCTACATCAAGAGGAGGTTTTGATGCTAATCCCATACACCCTAGCCGCGGCAAGCTTAGCGCAGTTTGGCTTTTTGATCTATTGGGTGCTTCGATGACCTCCTTCGTCTACGACTTCAAAGACATCGCGGCGCGGATGAAGGGGGAGTTGAAGGCCCAACCTGAGCCTGAGCCTTTTGGAATAGCACCACACTGGCGTTTTGTTCACATGCCCTGCATGAGATGTCATGGAGGCGGTGAAGAGGCCTTCTGTGTACAATGTACTCGCTGCAACGGAACAGGAAATGAGCCATGAACGCCTCCAAAGCCAAATCTGCCGCGCCAGCTTACGCCGTCCTTTGCTGGGCCGATGAGATGAACATCTACATGCAACTCCCTTCCATAAACGGCCCCTACGTCGCCTGCTTCTCGCGGAGCGAAGGAGGCTTAAGCGCAGGCCTGCACCATATGGGTGCGCTTCATATTGAGCACAGTGGCGTCCCGTTCCACCGCGCCGAGATCCCACCAAAGGCTCTCACTATGAAGGGGCTTACGCAGAATGATCGCGAGGCGGCACGGGATGCACTCAAGAAGATAGGAGTTATCTGATGGCCGAGCCTGCAATCTCCCCCGAACGCGTAGCGGAGCTACAGTTTATGGCCCAAGGCCTCTACGGCACCATCATCGGCCTCACCGACACTCCCTTTGAAGCTGTCACTATCATCGAGATGCTCCATCTCACCATTTGGCTCAACAACTCCCAACCCGGCTTCGATCCCAAACTTATGCTTGAGGATTACAACAAAAGCTTCCTTGAGAACCTTGAAGCAAATGAGGCGGACGAGAAGGGAAAGTTGCAGTAAGATGGCCTATCTCATCGGCGGATTGGGGGCTATGGTGGGTATGTTAGCTTCGATCAAACTACATAATAGGTTATTCACAAATGTTTGAACTCTTTCTCATTGCGCATAAAGTGCGGGGCGAAGCTGCTTTTGATGTTGCGGAGAAGATGATATGCCCACACTGTCACGGCAACTCTGCTTGCAAGACCTGTGGAGGTTCTGGTTTCACAGGTGAGCACAACTACGGAGGCGTGTGCTCTGAATGTGGAGGACAAAGCGCACATGGTTGTTTCGACTGCGACAGCCTTGGCTATTGGTGGATCATACCGACTTCGGGGCATCGGGCATGGCCGTATTGGTCCCTTGCTCTAGGGGCCCTGATGCATGATACAGCTGAGTCCTTTCCATTGATCCTTCCAGAAAGAACATTGGATGTCGTGCCTATGATGCCTTCAGGCTGGCCCGACCATTACAAAACCCTTCCAGCACCAAAGCACGACATCACTTCCCTATTCCGCTCCGCAAGGCCACACATAGCGAGGCGCCTGTGACCACTCCAGATCCTTCTTCAAACGAAGTCTTGCGCCTCGTTGCTTTGCTACGCCAGCAGGATCAGCTAATCTATCGCATCAGCCAATGCGCCAACTTTGCAGAGATGCGGCCACTTATCGCTCAGCTTTGTGAAGGCACCTTCAAACGAATGCAAGATGAAAGCGACCGAATCCTCACCCTTATGGTGGGCGAGATTAGAAGGGTTTATGTTTATGATTACGAAGCAACAAAGAAGGCATCTCCAACGGAACCCAAACGTCCTCGATTGGAGGGACCCAGGGATGCCGGTGGTGAGAAAGACAAGGACAGGGGAGGTGGTTGAATTGCCTTCAGAACGTGTAACTAAGGCCTGTGCGTATATGATAGGCACAGCACAAGTGCCAGAATGGCACAACGATCCTACTTACAACATGAGGAAGAAATGACCAACTTCTCCACCAAAGGCGGCATTGTCACCCGCTCGGAAACCTACATCAAACTCCTCCACCACCTCGACGAAGCTCGGGACTGTTGCGCCGTCATCGCCCATCTGCACCAAATCGAAGACACGGATAAGGACAGGGTGATGGCGATGGGTTGGCTTGCTGTAGCGGAGTTGCAGAAACGAATGAGGGAGAAGGTTACGGAGCTTGCGATGGGAAAGCTTATATCATGATCGACACAATGAGCCATGCTAACACTGAAGAACAAGACGCCATTGTGGCTGCCGCAAAGGCTTCACGAAGCAACCTCATGATCTCAGCCCTTGCAGGAACAGGGAAGACTTCAACTCTGGAGTTGCTTGAACGCGCCGTGCCTAGAGGGCCAATTCTCTACCTTGTCTTTAACAGAAAGAACGCTGATGAAGCCGCAAAGCGAATGCTCTCCACCACTACTGTCCGGACCTTCAACTCTATGGGACATCGAATCTGGTCCACGGGGCGGAACCTCCGTGTGGATGCGAAGAAATGCAACCTCATCTTACGCGACATCATTGATAACGCACCTAAGAACTATCGAGATACACTTTGGGGGGTATACCACGAAGTCCTCAGCGGTGTCGGCCTTGCTAAAGCTCTCGGCTACATCCCCGGCGATCTCTACCCCAACGCCAAGCGACTAATCGGTCGCACCGCCTTCCATCATTCACTAGACGAGATCCCCGATGACCTCACCGCCGACCTCATCGATACCGTCCTTCAGCATAGCATCAAGCAATCCTACGAAGGGCTCATTGACTACAACGATCAGATATACATGCCCGCATTGTTCGGTGGTGCATACCCTCAGTTTCCACTTGTTCTCGTTGACGAATACCAAGACCTGTCACCGATCAATCACGCCCTTCTTAAGAAGCTTGTTCGCGGAAGGCTTATTGGTGTTGGGGACCCTTGGCAAAATATCTACGGTTTCAGAGGAGCTTCCGCCGGAGGGATTGAAGAAGCAAAGGAAACGTACAAGTGCCAGGGATTGCCTTTGAGCATTAGCTTCAGATGTCCCGAGGAAATAGTACGTAATGTGCATTGGCATGTGCCTCATTTTAAGTGGTTCACAAAAGGAGGCCGAGTTGATAAGCCATCTCACATTCACGTTAGTGATATTGCTGATGATAGCACTATTATATGCCGCAATAACGCCCCGCTTCTATCCGTGGCATTCCGTCTTCTGGTGGCGGGTAGGTCTATTAGTATTGCTGGTAGCGACATTGGCCCACGGCTTATTGGGATCATGAAGAAGCTCGGCCCGGAGACGCTTCGCAGGGATGGGGTCCTTACCTCGATTAAAGAATGGGAAGCCGATCGGCTCGAAAAGGAGTCTAAGACAGCTTCGGATATGGCTGCGTGTATGAGGGTCTTTGCCTTGCAAGGAAAAGACCTTGCAGGAGCTATGGCTTACGCAAAGCATATCTTCGACCAACGCGGCCGGATACTTCTCACTACCGGACATAAGGCCAAGGGTCTGGAGTGGGAGAATGTGATCCACCTTGATCCTTGGCTGGTGCGGAAGGACCCGACGGCGCAGAATAAGAACCTCGACTACGTCATAAGCACCCGCTCAAGTGACTGCTTAACAGAGATCGATTCTGAACAGATAGAATGGTGAATGAGATGTCCCTCCCTACCTCCCTACAGTCGTATCAAGACTGCCTCGATTTCTTCGAAAGGGTCGTCGATGACCCTAAAGGTGGTCGGGTTTGTCTTGGGGCTTACGCGGACGCGCATTACTTCCGCCTACGGTGCAATAAGGCACGAGTGTTGCATCGAGAAGAGAACAAGAAGGTACATGAACCAAACATGCCTCTTTGGGGCTCAAGCGAGTACGACCCTTTACAGCTAAAGCTCAAGGAAGATACGGATGGGGCGTGGTGGGTTTATGCGGAGAGGACGAGTTTGGATCCCTCTTCGGTTGAGCTTTTGAGTGAGTTAGATTGATGACAAGATCAAAGGAATGCCCCAGATGTGGGAAAGATATCGGTGATAGCTACCAAGGCGAAGAGCCTGATGTTGGTATTGGCGCAGGCTGGTACTGCGATCCTTGTGATTTAGCTGTCGGGGATGAAGATGGGCCTGAGCCTTATGATGATGATGTCCAAATATTCGGTACTGGAGGTAAGGTTCATTTGGTACGGAGTGAAGTATGTGAACATTGCCGTACTCCACTAGAGATAGGTTATGGCTTGGCTGGGGGTGAGATCGGGCCTTACATGTTCTGTCCAAATCAATATTGCGAGAAGCCAACCCTGATCAAATCGCAGGATCCAGAATGACAACTAAAGCCAACCCACTCTCTTACCTGAACTTCTGGGAAGAGGCCGCGGCGCTAGAATTCGGCCTCCTCGTCGAATGCGCCAGCGAAGGAGACAAGCGCCTTTTAGTAAACGCCCTTTATGAATGCAGGAAGCAAAGCGGGGGGTTTGACAACCTTATGATATTCCAACCCAACCCACCGAACGTGCTTTTCATAGCGAAGAAAACAACAGAGTTAGAATGACAGACGCGTCATGTTAAGAACGTCTCAGCAGAGTTCACCATCTATCCGAGGGCAGTAAATGACTGACATCCCCGAACCTCCAACTGATCTAACCGCCCTTATGTCCCTCGACCCAGAGGATCTGACGAAGCAAGACCTCGACCGCATAATTGCGTATCAACGCAAGCAACGGATGCAGCGTGAAGCCGGAGGCCGGACGAAGAAAGCAACAGGCGAAGCACCAGCAGTGGATATTAAGGCACTGATGAATAAGATAGCGAAACCGGCCGCGCCGACCACTCCATCAGCACCCTCAAAAGGCTTCACCAGGAGGTTTTAAATGAATGTAGTAGCCATGCCCTCTGCCCAATACCTGCCCGGAACCCACCTTCGCATCGCGTGGGACTCTACATGCCTCGGTGCTCTCAAACAATGCCCCCAATACTACAAATACGCCATAATCGATGGCTACGTCGCGAAGGATGAAAACATCCACCTTCGTTTCGGAGCTGAATATCACTCCGCGATTCAAGACTTCGAAAACTTCCGCGCCAACGGGCTTCAGTTCGAGGATGCTATGCGCGAGACACTGCGCCAACTGCTGGTGAGGATCAAAGATTGGGATCCGGACACTTCTACCAAAGCTGGAACTTACAAAAACCCCAAGACCTTGCTTCAATTAGTGGTGGATTATTTCGATAACTATCGTGAGGACGCCGCGAAAACCATCATCTTAGAAAATGGCCGACCGGCGGTAGAACTCTCGTTCAAGTTCGAACTCGACTTCGGCCCCACTTCGTACCCTGACGTTCAGTATCTCCTCTGTGGCCATCTCGACCGGGTTGTCACCATAAACGACAATGTCTTCGTCGTGGATCACAAGACTTCGCAATCTACGATAGGAGATTATTGGTTCAAAGGCTTCGCGCCAAACAACCAAATGACCCTCTACACCTTTGCCGGGAAGGTGGTGATGGATATGGAGGTGAAGGGGATTGTTATAGAGGGGGCACAGATAGGCCTTGAGCAATTCACCACCCGCTTCGCTCGCGGGTTCACCTATCGAAGCGATGACCTTATCGACGAATGGCTTGTCGATTTGGAGTATTGGCTCAACGCGGCTGAAGCATTCGCGGAAGCGCAGCATTGGCCCCAGAACGATCAATCCTGTGGGATGTATGGAGGCTGCCGCTTCCGCGATATCTGCTCTAAAAACCCTTCCGTTCGGGAGCATTATTTGAAGAGTGACTTCATACAACTACCTGAGGATGAAAGATGGAATCCACTCAAGACCCGTTAAGGACCGAACACGGAGACACTACTTTTATAACAAAGATTGAACCTTGGGAGGATGGATTCAATGTTTGGTTTGATTGTTACAAAGTTCCGATCTTATTTCGCGCGGTGCCTACTTGGGCCGTAGGAGATAGAGTTAGGATTATATTTAGGAATGAAGGACATGAATGAACTCCGTGCTATCCTTCCTTTAGGGAAATTCCGTGTCATCGAACGCGGGCCTGATTACATAAAAGTCGGGATGGGTGGGTCTACCACTATGACCATTCAACTAAATCACATGCATCTTTACGATATCAAAGATGGGGATCTTTTAACCTATTACACGGAGGTGCTCCTTGCCAAGCCTAGCTCAACACCAATCTAATCAATTCACTAAGGTCTTGTTTCTTGGTGACTCCAAGTCAGGTAAGACCACCGCACTTTGGTCCCTTGTTAAGGCAGGGTATAAGCTCCGCATCTTGGACTTCGACAACCTCCTAGATTCGTTGAAGGAAAAGCTCCTTGTTGAATGCTCTAAGCAACTCGACAATGTAGAGTTCCGTACTCTCCGGGACGACTACAAAGTCGGGCCTACCGGCATGGTCCTCGACGGCGCCGCAAAGGCTTTCGTTGCTGCGATGAAAATGTTAGATAACTGGAAGTATGACGAAGTGGATCTGGGCAAGCCTAAAGAGTGGGGACCAGATTGCATCCTTGTTGTAGACTCCCTCTCTCGCCTATGTGACGCAGCTTATGACTTCCACGCTTCGATAGCAAAGGCCGGGAAGTCCGGTGAGGTCGACGGCCGCGCCATCTATGGTCAGGCGCAGGACGCAGTGGAGATGGTTCTCTCGAACCTCACTTCGAAGACCTTCCAGACCAACGTCATCGTTATATGTCATGGGCAGTATATGGAGTTGCCGGATAAGACTTCCAAGATCTTCCCGCAAGGGGTGGGGCAGAAGCTCTCACCGAAGATTCCACAGTACTTCCCGGTTTATATCAGGTTGAAGAACCTTGGAGGGAAGCGAACGCTTCAACTTGAAAGCGATGTAATGATTGATCTCGCCATGCCAGCTAAGGTGGAAGCAAAGACCCTCCCCGCAGATGATGGCCTCGCGACGATCTTCCAAACCCTACGCGGCAAACCCGCTGCGTTAGCATCTGTGCCTGCCGCACCACAGGTGAAGCCAAAGGCGATAGTGATGCAGAGGAGAGTTTGATGACTGAACACCAAGGCCTACCTGTGGAAGGCTACAAGCCACAGAGCGAGGAGAAAGTGCAACGAGTCAACGCCAACAAACGCCATGAAGAGGAGATTCTTCGGGTGCTGGATGGGATGAAAGGCCTTGCCAGTGTCGACCAGCGCTGGCTTGCCATCGGTCGAACCCATATCGAAGAAGCCTTCATGGCAATCAATCGAGCGATCTTCCAGCCCAATCGGGTGCAACTGCCTTCTGACGTTCAGGCAGGTGATTGAAGTGGATGCAACCCTCCGAATCAAGAACCTATCCATCGCCCTTGAGGCGTTATCTCACGGCCCTAAATCAGGAGTCCTGTGCGACGCCGTTGAGATATTACTCCACGAGGAAATCAAAGCCTTCCGCAAAGAGCAAGAAAAGGAGAACCAATGGCCACGAAGGCCAGCTAAGCCTACCCCTAACTTCGTCAATCCAGACGATGTTGCCGAAATCTAACCCCTTACGAAAGCGTGACCAAATGGCTAATTTCCAAGACATCTTGAACCGTCCTTCTGAAGACATTAAACCTCCGGCGGTGTTGCCGATGGGGTCCTATCATACGATTGTGGTGGGCTTGCCAGAGCAGGGTCAAAGCTCAAAGAAGAAAACAGACTTCCTCAAGTTCACCCATAAGATCATCGCTCCTCTCGATGATGTGGATCCAGATACCATCGCTGAGTTTCAGCAGGATGGCGAAACCATCGCCGGACAGGAAGTGGACAACACTTTCTATATCACGGAGAAGTCCGCGAACATGTTGAAAGAGTTCATTATCAATTGCGGTGTGGACCTTACCGGCCGCTCAATTGCAGAAGGCCTCGACGACGTGCCGAACTCGGAGGTCATCATCAACATCAAGCATGAGGCGAGTGATGATGGCAAGCGGGTGTATTCGAAGGTTGGCTCTACAGCACGGGTAAGTTAATAATGGATCAAGATACCACAAACCCAGTGCCTGATGACACTTATCATCTCACCGAATTGATACACATTCATAGTCGGCTGGCTAAGGCCTGCTTGGACGGTAGAGCTAAGAAACTACTCGATGCCAAAGACAAGATCGAAGATCTTATCTTAAAGATGGTCTCTGACATGTCCTATAATTAACTAGTTCCCTCAAGGCAGAACGCCAATCTCTGCCTTGAGGCCTCCCGCCCGGTGTCGTTGAGACCGGGCTAACTGGAAGGGAGGACGCAAATGTCTCCCTTCCCTTTTTTCCTTTACGGAGCCAAAGATGACAAAACCCTTCCAACTCACTAACGAAATGGAAAAGGAGATGGTGGATGGCCTCACCGCGCTCGCGCCAGACCCGCAAACACATGACGCCGCTGGACAAATGTTTGGTGCGCCGCGCCTACGTCGAAGGCCGGTCCATATGTTATCTGGTGAAAGTGATGCACAGGAGTCACAGAACCATACAACGGTGTCTGGCGAAGAAGCCGTCAGTGTTGAGACCATGGCCGATGACCCGATCAATCCTTCACACTATCGCCGTCATCCGTCAGGGATTGAGTGTATCGAAGTCACCCGACACCTCAACTTCAACGTAGGGAACGCCATCAAGTACATCTGGCGCTATCAGGACAAGGGCGACCCGGTGGAGAACCTGAAGAAGGCTCAGTGGTATCTAGATGATGAGATTCGAAGATTGCAGGGACAACGATGATGCGTTCGATTCGAAGTAATGACTTCTATCGATTACTGGAGGATTGGGAGTATGGTGTGATTGATTCCATTGATTTTCAAGTTAAGGCAATAGAATTGGGAATGCCTGCTCGGCAATTTGATGGCCTAATCAAATGGCTTGAAACCGACACAATAGAGCCTAATGATGATGAGTAAGCCTATATTCTTTATTGGCGAAGCCCAAGGCGAGAATGAAAAGAAGATCGGCAAGGGCTTCGTCGGGGCAACAGGGGCCGAGCTACTACGTATGCTAAATGACGCTGGCGTAATAACCCTCACTTCTGAAGACCGATCCTACCTCTCCAAATACCACCGGACGAAGGACCCATGGACCCTCGCCGCGATATGGGACCTTCACCCCGAATTGTACCGTACTAATGTCTTCCAACAGCATCCGCCCGGCAACGACCTTCTCCACTTCTGCGGAGGCAAGGCTGAGGGTATCGCTGGGTATCCGATCTTGCAGAAATCAAAGTACGTAAGGAAGGAATTCCAGCATGAACTTGACCGCCTTGGTGACGAGATACTTCAGGGGGATCCAAATCTTATTGTCTGTCTCGGCAACAGTGCTCTTTGGGCTATGGCTGGTCGGACTGGTATCACCAAGCTACGGGGTACGACTTGTGTTAGCACTCATTGCGTTGCAGGCTATAAGCTTCTGCTTACTTATCATCCTTCCGCCGTCACAAGACAGTGGGAACTCAGACCAACAACCGTAGCTGATCTATCAAAGATCTTGAAAGAAAAGGATACCCCAAATGTCACGCGGCCTCCATGTACCATCTGGGTCGACCCGTCGCTCGCTGAAATCCGCATCTTCTGGCGTAGATACGTCCGTGGGTGCAAGATCCTTTCGGTTGATATTGAAACAAGTGGTCAGCAAATTACGCGCATTGGATTTGCTCCCCGACCAGACCTTGCTTTGGTTATTCCGTTCCATGACTCCCGAAGGAAGAGTGGTAGCTATTGGGAGACTGCGAAAGCTGAACGATCATGTTGGGAACTTATACGTCAGGTGCTTGAGGATCAATCAATCCCTAAGCTCTTCCAAAACGGATTGTACGACATCCCGTTTATCCTCAGAACAACAGGAATCAGAGTGCTGGGAGCCGCCCATGATACCATGCTCCTCCACCATGCTTTACAGCCGGAGAGTCTTAAAGGACTCGGGTACTTAGGTTCGATCTATACAGATCACCATGCCTGGAAGACGGAATATAGGAATAGTAAGACAATTAAGAGGGATAGCTGATGCAGACGATAGAGCAATACAATCAAGAACGTGACGCTGTTTTACTCCGGGATAATTTAGCTGTGTTTATTGATTACGCCCTGTCTAAAGGGCAGACATTCTCTAATGATCTAGTTGCTGAGATTGCCCGGAAGAAGATGATAACTGCATGCTCTAAGTTGCCTGAAGAATTACGAGAGGAAGCTAAACAATGGTTAGAACAGCGCGGCTATGAGAGTTGGGATTGATGAGAATAGTTAACACTCATGAATGTGAACCGGAGGATCTCCATAATCATGACGAAAGAGAGAGCATATACTGTGGTTTAGACTGTTGCGTCACAGCTGAAATCCTTGAAGTCCTCCTCCCTCAGCTGGACGAGCACACTGCCCCTACCTATGCCTTTTCTCGCGCGCTACAAGGGCCAGTTCTTGAAATGCAACTGCGGGGTATCTTGGTGGATCAGGGTCGAAGACAGGAAGTCATCAACCTCTACACTGATAAGATCGACCAACTCGAAGGACAACTAGAACAGATTGTCCTGGACGGAGTCGGTATGCCAACCTTCTCTTGGCGCTCCAACTCCGATCTGCAAAAGCTCTTCTTCGGCTACCTCGGCATCCCAACCATCCGCAAACAAGGCCGCCCTACCACCGATCACAAGGCTCTAGAGAAGATGCAGATCTTTCTCGCGGCCAAGCCGATCATTAACCACCTTCTCACCATGCGTGAACTAGCAAAGAAGATAGATTTTCTTAGAACCGGAGTCGATCCAGATGGACGAATTAGAACAAGCTACAATATCTCAGGAACAAATACTGGTCGCTTTAGCTCTAGCTACTCGGAATTTGGCACAGGCGGAAATTTACAGAACGTGGAGGAAAGCCTTAGAAGCGTTTTCATCAGTGATTGTGGATGGAAGTTTGCCAAGTTCGACGCAAAGGCAGGAGAGAGCTACTGCGTCGGAGCCATTGAGGGAAACCTTTTTAACGATTGGAGATATTTAGATGCTGTCGAATCTGGGGACGTGCACACAGCTGTTGCTAGAATATGTTGGCCAGGACTTGGTTGGACAGGTGATCTCCGAAGAGACAAAGCAATTGCTGAGCGACCATTCTATCGTCATTACTCATACCGTTTCATGTGTAAGAAACTTGGACACGGAAGCAACTATGGAGGCCAACCTGCAACCCTCGCCATGCAAACCAACCTCCCCGAGCCAGTCGTCATTGGATTTCAACCAAAATACTTCCACGCTTTCCCTGCTCATCTACGATGGCACGAGTGGACCAATGATCAACTCCAACGAGTTGGATTCCTTATTACGCTTACTGGGCGCAAACGGTGGTTCTTTGGAAGGCGTAACGATCCTTCGACCCAACGTGAAGGAATTGCATATAATCCACAAGGCTCACTTGCCGACATTGTAAACAGAGCCATGCTCAAAATCTGGCGCAAGAGGATTTGTCTCGTGTCCATGCAGGATCATGATGCTTTAACCTTTATGTATCGCGAGGAAGATGAAGATGAAATCGTTCCACAACTTCAAGAAATGCTCATGGAGGAGATCCCGCTTCAGCACGGCCGTTCGTTAAGCATTCCCTACGACTGCAAAACAGGGTGGAACAAAGGCGACTGGAATGCAGAAACGAATTCCGACGGGCTCAAAGACTACGAAGGCCATGACGAACGGCGACGCCAGCCGAAAGTGTCGGTCATTCATAGACTCCTTCATCGAAAGCACTGAGGCCCTTGAGAGCCCCCGCATTTTTAGGAAGTGGGCCGCGATTTCGATGGTCGCGGCTACCTTAGAGCAACGCGTTTACGTTGTCTCGGGTGGGGATAAGCTTCACGCCAATCTATACTGTGCTCTTATAGGACATCCGGGCACCGGCAAAACACGAAGTATCTACCGCGCCCGGGATTATTACATGACACTAGAAGGGGCTCCGATGGCCCCTACTTCCATGTCAGCGTCTTCGATGATAGATGCGCTTACCAAGAACAAGCGCACTGCTATGCTTCCAGAACCGGACGGGCCGATTGAATACAACTCTATGTACATAACCGCGGATGAGCTTTCGGCTTTCATGAAGGCCTACGATGAAGAAGCAATCGGGACGATGTCTGCGTTCTATGACCCTAAGGCCTATGGCCAGACCCGTCGCAACAATGATCTCAATATCAAAATGAAACGGCCCCAACTCAATCTCATCGTCGGTACAACCCCCTCCAACCTTCTCCATTACATGCCAGAAACGGCATGGGAGCAAGGGTTCACCTCACGAATAATAATGGTGTTTTCAGATGAAAGAACAATCGGCGACGACTTTGCTCCGGGCGTGGATACTTCCCTTAGCCCTGATCTTATCCATGATCTTAAATCTATCAGCGGCTTGGTGGGCCAGTTCAAGGTCACTGAGGAATACAGAGATTGTGTTAACACATGGCGAAAGCTTGGCGAGCCCCCCGTCGTGTCACACCCCAAGCTCATACACTATGGAACGCGACGGCGTGTACACCTCTACAAGCTCAGTATGGTGTCAGCGATTGAGCGATCAGACTTGCTGGTGCTCACCCGCGATGACTTCAATCGTGCGATGAATTGGATGACTGAGGCAGAGCAGCATATGCCGGATATCTTCAAGGCCGGGGCGGGAAATGCGGATGGAAAGGCGATGGATGAGATCTTCCATCATGTCCTGACGATGCAAGTGCGGGGTCCTGTGATAGAAAGGAAGATCATCAACTTCGCCAAGGACCGTGTACCGCTCCATTCCATAGAAAGAGTAGTACAGATTATGATTCTAGGGGGAAGGCTTAAGGTGGTGAAACAAGATTTCCGCACAGGGCAGAGATTCTTTAAGGCTGAGGTGCCGGATGTGGATGAGGATGGGAGCCTGATTTAGCGTTGCTTATGTTCAATCCATCCATCCCCACGCCGTAGATCACTTAGTTCATGTTGTAGATTGATCACAAGACTGGTTAGATTATCAATACGGATATCTTGAACCGCAATTTGAGTGATAACCTGTGCGAGCTTCTTTAGCTCTTCTTCCATCGATTCCAATTCTTCCTTGAGATCTTTCGTACTCCAATCATTACGAAGAACCATGGCATAGCCTCCTAAAAGAAAGAGGGCTGTCTGCGTACCAATGCTAGCTATTATTTCCCATGCCACGAGACAGCCCCTTACTTTGATCAGTACTTGAACGACACGCCCACGCGGCCGCCATTACCCATTTTCCCGCAGGTCCCACCTGCACAGAAGCTCTGGGAGTTTAGCTGCCATCCGGCCCATGTATCGACGACGACTCCATCAGAGAAGCGGCTGAGGAGACCAACACCAACCAACGGAGCAACCAGCCATACCTTATTGTGCTGATCCAACCCGACCTGAACAGAGATATCCTGCTCGACTAGGCCCGCGAAGAAGTAGCCGTTGGCAGGCCCAGCGGTTACGCCAGAGGGTAAGGCCGGGAGGGAAGGCAAGGCCAGCTGGTTGCCAAAGGGGTTGAACCAAGTGTTGATGGGGGAGCCTGCTCCAGCCCGTTGGATTAAAACAAGAGGACCCGAGAGGGCAAGACCATTCACGGAACCGTTGATGTTGTCGAAGCCAACGGAACCTTCAACGAACCAAAACCCAGCTTGGCCAAAGGGGCAGGTGTAGCCGATCAAGGCATCGAGTTCGCCCTGAACGATTTGTGCGCCGACCACCGAGCCATTCATAGATGTAGCAGAGCCTCCGGTGCCAACTCCATAGTAGAGCCCGCAACGAGTGGTGGGGTAGGCTCCGAATAAGGGAGCTTTAGTTGGAAGATCCGCGGCGAACGCAGCACTCCCCAGTGCTACGCTTAGAGATAATGCAAGAAGACCCTTCATCTTTCTCTCCTTTATACCGCCGAAGCGGTTTTGATTACCGCAGCTTCTGCTGTCGGTATTGCCTCAATCTTATCCTGTGCAGGATCGACGGCAATCTGTGCAAGGGCAGGATTGGCTTGGGAATTGACCTTTACAGATTCAATTCCAGGCATCGCAAGGACATTCTTCACCTGCGCCCCTTGGCTAGTGAACATGGTGATAACACCACCGAGGATGGAGTTACCGAAGCTGGCTACAGCCACGATGATTTTAACTGTGGCTACACCAAATAGAACATCAAGCTGGGCGGTTCCGCCAATTATGGCCCCATTGATGACGAGGATGATACCGATGATCTGCATCGGCGTGAGGTTTAGTTTCATTTTGTTCCTTTCAACATCACGAGGGCGGTGCCATAGACTTCCCTATTACGGTTCAACCAGCCTTTGATGAACCTTGGCTGATGCAGGTTACGGTAGAATTGCTCCTTTGCCTGTGTGTAACGAGAAAGGAGTGATCGGGGATCGGCGAGGCGGATGGCTTGTCGGGTGATGGGGCCAACTCGACCATCAGCAGTTATACCAAGGGCTCGTTGGCCCAACACGATGGCTTCATGCGGACCTGAGTTCACACACATATCGAAGAACATATAGTCGGTGCCGAGTGGGAGTAGGTCACACCAAGGATCCCAATACTCGTCATGATAGATAATTTTGATGTCCTGGTCTGAAGCCCTCCACACATCGAGATGAGTGAGGTGTTGTTCTTGTCTCCATGCATCATACTCTCGCTGAGTTATTCCGCGAGAGGTACGACCTCCATGATCTTGTGGATCATCATCGTTCCCGCCTTCACTTTGAAGCAGGGCCGTCAGCGAAGCTTTGAAGTTCTCTATCATTTCTCAACCCTCAGTTTGGTGGTGCCTCGGGTGACACCACGAAGGACGTCTGGAACGCTCTTTGGATAGGCTTGGTGATTGACGAGGTCGATGCCAAAGCGTGTGGCGTTGGCTATGGTCTTCGGAACCATCCCTGTGGCTTCGCCGAGAACGGTTAAGGTGTCAGCAACAGTCTTCCCGGCGTGGGCTTTATTCATGGCTTCGCGGCCGTGCTTGAAGTCACGAAGGACTTTGTTCATGTCATGGAGGGGGGAGGAGAGGAGACCTACGCCAGGGTCTTGGCCAGTGACGAAGGCGTGCATCAGGTCGCGGAGGTAGAGGACCGAAGATGAAAGCCCCATGAAAGCGCCTTGGACAAGGTGGGTACCCCAACCGCGCCGGTCGTCTGTGGTAAGGCCAGTCACCCACTCTTCAACGATGGTGGGCCAGATTACATAGGTGAACACATCCGCGGCGATGCCAGGAGTGGTACGGGCGGCTTTGTTAATCTCCCCTTCCCCCACTAAATGATACGCGTCGTTTAATTGATGAGCAATCTCGATACGTCTTTGCATAGCCGTACCAAAGAAGCCGTACACGGAGGTAAGCCATCCGTGCAACGGGCCTCCACCACGTACGAGCGCAGGTTGGTTGGTAGCAGCCGTAGAGCCATGAGCACGACGAACAGCACGGTCAGCAAGATCAATGGCTTCGCCATGGGAGAGGTTCTTTTCGATGCTGTTGTTGTACGCGGCAACCCAAGTGGGCTTCGCAGAAAGCATGTCGCTTTGTGCAACAAGCCACGAACCCTTCTCAACGATCTTCTGGCGTAGGTTCGCGGACCCTTCAAGCGAAGCATGCTCACCTGCTATTGTATCTTGCCAATGACGTTCGCGGCGCTGGAGTTCCTCGGACCATTTCATAGCGAACTCGGAGTTCTTCAGCCCAAGCTCTGGGGACTTGCCGTAGAGGGTAGTGACGGCGTTGAGGAAGCTCTTCCCTCCTACCTCACCCATAGACATGACCCAAGCCGTAGGCCCGTGTTTAAGGGCGGTGTAGGGATTGAAGCCGATGTAAGTGGAGATCACGTTCTGACGAAGGAACTCTGAAAGCTGATGTGCCTTGGCTGCGCCTTGTGACGCGATCGATTCTGCTCCAGCAAGGTGCTTCAGGTAGGGCCCGAGAAGGTCTTCGTAGTGAGCGCCATAGCGCTTAATGACTTCAGCCCGAAAGGCTTTGTTGCTAAAGATCTTATCGGTTTCGAGGATGGTTTCACGGAACGCAACGTCATGGATGATCTGCTTAAGCCGGGAAGGGATGGAGTCGATGCTTAAGTCCAAAGGATAGATAGCCCCGGTCCTACGCTTGGTGTAACCGTTCGCGGTAGAGATGTGGAGGTTGTCGAGATCGTCATAGACAGAGATCTTACGGCCGGCTGGGATGCGGGTCCACTGCCCAGCCTGGTCTTGCTGCCAGATTTCTTGTCGAAGCGGATCACGGATGAGGGGATGGTACCATCCAGCGTAAGTTCCGAACGGGGTCTGGATCGGCTCCAGTTGGATTTTCTCAACGTTAGCTCCTGTGATACGTTCGTAGACTCCATCGGCCTTTGCGGCAAGGCCTTTGAAAAGGTCCCCCATCTTTTGTGCGCGGTCCCACATTTCCTTATCGCTATTGCGATGGAGCCATTTCATTAACGCCTCGGGCTCCATTCCGTACCCTCGCGCGAGCACAGTCCAGTTGGATTTGTTCCCTGCATTGTGGATCATGGCCATTACATTGGCTCGGGTGAAGCCGGTAAAGGGTAGGCCATCTGGATTAGTAGAGGTGCGGAGTAGGGGATCGGCAAAGGGAGAGTCGACAAGCTTGTCTCGATCCTTGAGTGGACCGAGCTTTTCCAAGTTCCTCGCAGCTTCCCGCTCAAGGACATTCTTCTGATTGGAAGCTTTAGCTAAGGGATAGTTTATGTATTGGTTAAACACCCCTCTTGGATCGGCGCGGTCCCAACGGTTCAGAAGGGTTTCAATGTTGGTCATCCCGGCAAGCCAAGCCTTGGGGATTTCTAAAGCTTTGCGTACGGCTCCTTTCGTGACTGGGTATTCTTTTAGGGGGAAGGTCTCAAGCTTGCCAAGCATTTCTTGAAGCACATGCGTACGATCCGCGGCTTCGCCCTCACGGTAGATCTTCTTTTCGTCGCGGCCGGCTTTGACGAGAACGTCGATGGCATTCTTGAACTCGCGGAAGTCCTTGTGTGGAAGATTCTTCAATTCTTCCTTAAAGGCAAGATCGAGGAAGGCGTCGGCAACGGGTAGGTCTCGAAGTCCCATCCACTCCGTGCGCTTTGCCTGAACAAACTCTTGAAGGGTGCGTTCACTCTGGCGGCCGATGTTCTCGGCAAGGTCTTGAATGGAACGGTTAACAGGGTACCCAGCACGGACCAGGAGGTCATGAACCCAGTTGGTGTATTCTTGAGCTACTGAAGGGACCTCGCGCTTGCGAAATGTCTTGGCGATGCGGTCTAGCGAAGCTTGAGCCTTCTCATAATCCCGTGCCAGCTTTGCAGCTATGGTGGCAAATTCCCGCTGCTGGGAGATACGATAGGCTTCAGCCCAATCGCCCTTCGATCCGGCCTCCTCGATTTTCCGCCCAAGCTTCCCTGCGGTTTGAATCAGCCTGTCGGAAGAGATATCCCGGACTGGAGTGAGATCAAACTGTCCCTTCACCATTTCCCGGACTTGTTCTTTAGTGAACTTCGGCTCCGTGCCTGCGGCAAGGGCGTAGGCTAGGGTTTCTTCATGGACTAGATCGAGTTGGGTTTCGGAGAGGGCCTGGTCTTTAGCAGCATCCATTATGTTTTGACTGAGGTCTCCGAACTCAGCGTTGAGTCGTCGGTCGGTCTCCACACCAACAAGACGGTTGAAGTAGTCTCGTTGTGACATACCTGCTGACTTGCGATCTGTGGTGAGCATACCGAGACGTTCGACAAGCGCATCACCTGAAGTATAGCCAAAATATGGTGCGAGGTCATCGGGGTTAACTCCATCTTTCTTCTGGATGTAGTCCTTCGGAAGCGAGGCCTTTTGGTCTTCACTCAGGTAATCTGGGTTGAGCTTTATCTTCTGCTTCGCGAACAACTCGTCGGTCGCGAGGTCAGGACGAGAGGAAAGCTGCTCACGGACTTCATCTCGAATGTCGGTTCGACGCTGCTTCCATTCTGCGGTCTGCGAGCGCTTCTGTTGCTTCTCGGCCCGGGCCTGAGCCTTCTCAAGGTCTTCGGCGTTGCGCTTCTGGATGTGATTGAGCATCCGGTTCATGTGAGCTTCGGTGACACCCATGGCCTTGGCTTTTTCGAAGATCCCTTCGATGGGCTCGTCCGAAGCTTGAAACGCACCTTCTTTCAGAGGAGCGTTGCCCTCACGAGAGCCAACCTCTCCGACATCGACCTTCTGGAAGACTTCGTCCCACGAGAGGTCCTTCCCTGTGATCTCCCTTACCTTAAGGCGTAGCGCCTCGAAGAACTCTTGGAGCTTTTGGAAGATGGCATTGATCCCAGGTGGGTACGCCTTCTTATCTGTAGCGTCTTTCCAAGTGCGGTACGCCTCGGCGATGGATTCTTCTAGCTTCGCGCTTTCGGGGAGATGGGCGTAACGTTTATTGATCTCGAACTTAGTGGCCCAATCATTCTGGCGCGAAGCACGTTCGAGAGTGGACCATTCCGCTTCGGTGAAGAATCCTTGCTGACGTAAGTGGTGAACGGCTTCGTGTCGCGCTACGCCCATTGCGTTTGGGCTATCAAGAGCAACGACAATCCAAGGGTCCTGTTCCTTAAACTGCTGATGGAAGCCGCGGCGGGTAAAGCCAGGGCGTTCAGGAATGGCAGAGATCTGATCTGGAGTGAAGATCTGCGCCTGCTTAGGGGTGATCCGAGCAAGCTCATCGCGGATGGCTCGATCAAGTTCGACCTTATACTGTTCAAGTTCCGGGCCGTAGTGGAAGGCAGAGTATTGCTGATCGATGGTCTGTCCACCGATCTCTTGGAATAGCTCACGGAGAGTGGGACCTGAGTCGACGTGGCCCCAACCTTCCCCCTCCTGCGAGAGCTTAATAACAGGCATAGCCGCGGTCATCTCCACCCCGGCCTTCTCCCGAGCCCCGCTGACACGATGACCTGTTATGGTCTCAGCGTTAGGGAACTCAGCCTTGATCTGTCTTCGCAAGTCGCGAATGATAGCAGGCCCAAGGAAATTCGGATCGTACATCTTATCCGTCTTACCGGCCTGGATCATCTCAACGTAAATCTGCTTCCCGCCTTTGGCTTCACTCAGATTCATGTACCCGATCTTCTTCCCGGTCTCGTCCAGAAGATCAAAGTCATGAAAGCCCTGCTCTTTGCCAAAGGGACCTTTAGTCTCCTGCTCTCCCATCCGCTGAAGGGTGACCTTCCGATCCCCAAGGGAGAACTGCGGCTCAAACCCTCCCGCACCGCGGACGAGTTGGAGGGGATCAGCTATAACTTCCTTTGGCTCCAGCCCCTTTGCTTCTTCTAACGTAAGCCCCCCATCCCGCACCCGTATACTATCATGCAACTCCTTCGCAACATCCGGCTCTACTCTAGCGAGCCAATCAGCCAAAGACACACGGATATCACCACCAATGCTTTCAGCACTTGCCAGCTTAGTCTGCAAATCAGGTACCCACCCAAGCAGATTGTCGCCAACTTCGGGGATTTTATCGCCGTAAAGCTTCCGTACAGCTTCGGCATCAATCCCAATCTCCCGCTCGCCAACATGCTGACGAACGAAGTTAGCATAATAGTCGGGAGAGCGTTCACGAGTTGCGGATTTAGCGCTTTCGGATAGAGCCTCTTTGATGGCATCTCCATCTTGTTTTGCCTGTTCTACTTTCACTTCATCTAGAAGCGGGTGGACGCCGGGAGGGGGCTCCTTACCGACTTTGGCGAATGGGGCAACGGTCTGAAGTGCAGAGCCCATCTCAGGCAGCCGAGTGTGCTCAAGATACTTCCCAAGTTGCCCGCCCTCAGGCTTCATCACTTCGTTCTCAAGCATCGCTGCGAGATCGCGCCCACCGAACTCGTTCACTACGTTTGAGAGTCCGGAGATGAGTTGGGAGCCGACGACGAAGGGAGTGCTGACTAGGTTTTCAAGACCTTTCATAATGGGGTAAGCAGCGGGGTGGCGAAGGGCGTATTCTACATCAGTGGGGCGGGTGGAGTATGCTTCGCGGTAGGGTTGGAGTGGGTCTCCGGGGAAGGCCTTTTCGGGTAAGCCTAAGCTGAGAGCGTTGTGGATTCGCTCAAGGAAGGACTTGGGGTGGAGGTTGGAGATGGCTTGCGAAGCGGTATCGAGTTGGCCAAGGTCGTCATGGGACAGCCGTGCCGCCATTGGATCGAAGCCGATGTAGTCAGCGAGGTAACCGTTGTTTGAGATAAGTGCAGAACCGAGGGAGGCTTTATGCTGGCGCTCGAACCCTTCTATATTGTCATAGATAGCCTCTGCAGGTGCACCAGATGCGTGACTTAACTCCAAGGCCCTAGCAGCTTCATCAGGATTAGTATCCTGCGCCGCGAAGTTAGCAACCCGAGCAGTGGATTGCACATTATCAAACATGTCATCGACAGTGCTCATTTGGTGTCACCACCGGCATTGCCTTTGTAAAGTTTGTTGAAGAGTTCTCTATGGTAGGCCCGTTTGACCCAATAGTCTGTGGGCTTGATGCCTTGCGCAGCCCAGCGAGGATCAGCTTCAATTCGTTTCTGATCTTCCTCTGGCACCGAAGCTTGATAAGTCTTCTCCCCACCAAACATCTTCTGCCACATCCCCGAGACGTGTTCGTCCATCAACTGCTTGCCAATTGTTTGGACTTCTTCAAGAGTGGGGGTTCGTTTCTTATCGTGTTGGAACTCATCTAATTGATCGGCAAGGGAGCCTACGAATTGGTTGTAGTCTTCAAGGTTGGTTTTCTTACTGATGCCTGCCGCGTCCATGGATCCTTGAAGAGTGTTCAAGGCCCGACCCACACGAGGATCAGTTTGAAGATCCTTACGAAGGGACTTCTGCATTTGAGATAGAATTTGCTGGCCGCGAACAGGGAGCCCATCGGCGGAGACGTCATGTGACATGAACTCTGTTGGGTTGGTATGAGCCAAACCCTTAAGCATTTGAAATTGCTTCACACTATCAGGGGTCCAAGCTCTGGGTTCACCTATGGCGTTCTCGGCAAGGCGTTGCATGAAACGAGCTTGCTTGTCGGGTTTCATGGCATCCCAGGCATCGCCGGTTTTGGGGTCGATAAGTTTTAGCTCATCCACGGACTTGGGAAGGAAGCCTTCCTTGTTCCCGGTGTTCATGGCGTTTATGATGGTCTGCTCTGCGTTTTGCTGACCATCCCGGATGACGGATTTATGGCGGTTGTAATCGGCGGTGATTCGTTCGCGGACGAAGTCTTTAAAGAGAGGATCATTCTTGTCTAGGTCCCCTTCCGTGACCTTTGACATACCTTCGGAGATGTAATCGGATAGGGACTTATCCCCATCATCGTTACCTTCACGAAGATTCCCAAGGACCTGATCCGCAATGATACGGGAACCCTGTTGGCGGTATTGGGTTTGGATAGTAGCTTGGACCTTAAGCGCGTCCATCGGCAAGAGGGCGCCGGTCTTCGTCGATTGCTCATACATCTTCTGAGCGCCGATAGAGTCGGTACGAGCGAGCGAGGCGGTGCGCTTTGCTAAGGTTTCGGAGACCTTCTGCGCTGAGGTTTCCTTTGTTTGATCTTCGGACCAGCCAGAGTTCCGGCCTTGAGCTTCCACTTCACTCTCGATGGCTCTCTTGCCACGTTGGAAGGTTACATCATCGGTAGGGGAAGCGGAGATGGCATCTTGCGTCGCGGCTACCCGAGCGGTTGAGGCGTTGTTCGCGGCCACCTTAGATTGCTGCGCTGCGTGTCCGGCAGCATTGAATATGGTTCGGCCCATAAACGATAGAGAAGAACCGTCGAACATCTTTTGGGCCATTGGATTGCTAAGACCCGCACGCGTCTGTACACGGAGATCTTGCAGTTCTTGAATATGTGCCTGTAGGGCCTTGGGCGAAGCATTGTTCCCTTCCTTGGCGTTAAACTCAGCATGTTTCATTCCAGCTTTCATCATGTAATCTGCATCCGCAGACTTCGCCTCCGTTTCATTTTGGAGGTTCTGCATGTTAATGGCTTGCGCCCAGATGCGATCGGATGCACCTTCAATATCATGGCCAAGGCCTTGCAGTGCGTGACCTACCGCACCGCCAAAGGCATCGGTAGGGACCGCTAAGTTGACCTCAGGCGCACCTCCCATTGAAGGAGTTTGATCTGGGACTAATCCTGGAACTTGTGGCATCAGCCGAATGCTCCTGCGCTACTACCCTGCATCCACTTCCCTGCAACGTTCCCGGCTCCGGAGATAAAGGAGCCCCACATTCCCAACTCTCCAGCCTCTTCAGATGTCTTTGCGGCCATTTGGTCTAGATTGGCCTCAGCTACATCCGTAGTGGCTTTGGTCTCGTAGCCCCATGCGGTCTTTGCTGCGTCCCAACGGATGACGTTTTGGTCATACTGAGCCACGTCGGTTTGGGTTTCGCGGACCCTTTCGTTCGAGCCAGAATTGACGTCAAAGCCAGAGGCACTCTGAACGACTTTGGTTGAAGAGATAGCTTCACGAGACTTTAAGCCTTCAGTCTCAGCCTTGGCCTCTCCAGCCTGAGTGGCCCAAGCTGCATTTTGTTCATTAATCTGTTTGTTTAGAAGAGCAACGCCTGCTTTGTAGCGGTAAGCGGCAGCGTTGGCCTGTCCTGACTCTATAGCACCGATGCCAGAGATGGCTGCACCTCCAGCTGTAGCAGCCATACTGCCAATAGCAACAGCAGAGATCGGATCCACCATTAGGTGCTCCTACTAATAACAAAGGGACGCAAGCCGTTCACAGGAGGCTTGAACTCAGCACCAAGCCAATGAAGCCAACGCTGGGCTGCACCGTTTTCAAGCTTGCATTGACCTACAATCGAATCGTAACGTTCGAGGAACTTCTTCACTTGCTGTTGGGAATGGCGCACGAAAAGGAATTGATGCGGAACCTTGCCTGAGGCCCACATCCAGATATAGGCTTGATTGGAAAGGAATGAAGGTGGAATGAGGCCCCAACAGCAAACGAAGTGACCATCAACATAGCCAATCCAGACCTCTCCCAATCGCTGTGATCGATCGAGGATTTCCATTTCATGATCAGAGAGAATCTTGCCGTACTCAGCCAAGATTATCTCAGACAAAGGTCCTTCTAGTTTTGAAACAATGGTGGTCATTTGTTTGAGTCCCCCACTTCGATTTCAGGGATCACTCCGAGAATAGATGCAGGGTAAGGATTGGGTTGTTGAATATAGAATTGACCAAAGACATCCCATTGCGGGTCGACGATGGTACGGGCATCACCGGTTATGAGACCGGTTACGATTTGATTGGACATGGTTCCAACGTTGCCAAGCACGAGGTCTTGCATCGCTACGCCTGTGTCGAGGTTCCGTCCTGTGGTTAAACCGAGAGTATTGCGGACACGGACGGTTATGGCAGAGACCTTCTTCCGTTTGCCTTGAACTGTAGGCTCTCCGAGATCCAAGGGAAGGGTTCCCAACTGCGGAAGGAAGGAAAGGCCTACAGTTACAATGGAAGCGGAAGGGATAGTAGTTAAGCCTACAGTACCGCCGATGCCAAATTGGAATATGCCATTAACAGGCATGGTGAAGTTGATTACGACTCCATCGGCGAGGCCGGTAATGGCTGCACCGCCAAGGTGTTGAGCGCCACTAAAGATAGTTGCGACTGCACCATTGTAGCCGATCCCTGCGTCGACTTGCCAGGAGGATTTGTAATCTGAAGGGAAGCTCAATTCAATAAAGCGTTCGATATAGTTCACGACTTGGCCTTGAATCTGGCGCTGAACCACATGATACACAGCATCAACATTGCCAATTGTCGAGGTAAACTCAGTTATTGAAGCTACACTTTTGAACAGGCCTTGAGTATCGGAGTGGGTCCAAGAGATTATTTCCAAGTCTTTCAGGAAGGTAAGACAAAGAAGTTGGCCATCATTGCGTACGGCCCAAGCAAGTTTGAAAGGCTCTTCAGCCCACGCCCATTGGTTAATGGAGAAGCCATAGAAGAGATGGTTTGATATAACTGAAATATCAGTACCGGTATAAACATTGGTGTAGAAGTTGTAGACAAGGTTACGGACGATTGATTGCTTGGCTTGAACATAGAGAATGTCAGAGGTCGCGACAATTGGGGAAAGTGTAGAGGAGCCATTGTAAGCTTGCGGGTTTGCGACAAGTGAAGTGGCGTTGAAAGGCGAGCCGGGGCTACCTCCATTGACGAGCCAAGCAAGGCGGTCACCAAAAACAATCAGGCCCGCTGGCATTGGAATCATAGCTTGAATTGTATTTAGCTGTCCTGCCACAAGGGTTTCTTGGATGGCATCATCAGGGACTAAAGGAGAACTGATGTTGAAGTTAAAGGGAGAGCCCGGTTGCGAAGCGTTAAGTTGACTGGGCGATCCCACAGGACCAGCAAGGATAAGACGTTGATTAGCTAAGGCTGGAACAGTTGGGTTTCCTGCGGAAGGGGCTCCGAGTGTGGCTGTAGCCGTAGCTGTACCCGAAGAGAAGGCTACGGCTGGCGGCGTGGAATAGCCTGTGCCAGGGGAAGTGATACCTACAGAGGTAAGGCCATAAGCAATATTAAATGTTGCACTAGTACCATTGGCAGAAACCTGTGTTCCACTAATACCATTGATACTAGCTACAGAAGTACCGGTAACTAGTGAGCCGGGAATGGATATAGCAATGGTTAGTATATTACCCCCACCACCAACTGTTTGAACCGTTACACGAGTACCACCATAGAATGTTGCAGTATCACCCACGGCATACTGAAAACCGCCATTTACAACACTAGCGGTTAGAAGAGAGTAGAATGCTAAAGCAGTAGCGCCAGACCCACCACCACCAGTAAGAGAGACTGAAGGAACATTACCGGTGAAGGGAGATCCAGAAGTGTTTACTTGAATTGTGGCAACGCCAGAACCATTGAAAGGGTTTTCGACAATCGGTGGGCCAGAGCTAAAATCCACATTAACGTTTGAGTCAATAAAAACCGTGCCTGTAGTGTTTCCACAAAAGCCAAAGATAGCCCCAGCGGGCACAGCACTACCATAACGTGGAACGGCTCGATAGATATTATAGCTGGCCGCACCGGTAACAGTAGACCAAGTAACAGTGTTGGTTCCTGCAACGCTGCGGATATCTTGAATAGAAGTGAGTGTGGCAAAGTTTGAAGGTGCAGATTCTTGACCATTAACATCAACGGCGGTTATTACATAAGCGTAATTGGCTGTACCACCCGCAAGGGTTGTAGCAACGGATTGTCCTGTTGGGGCTACAAGGGACGTGCCGAAAGTGATTGGGGCCAAAGTCCAACTAGTAGCACTGATAAGAGACAAGACATAAGGTGGATAGTTTGGGTGGCAAAGGTAGAGTTGATTTACATTTTGAGTGTAACGAATGCCAAAGACATCACCAGCAAGATAAGGGGAGACAATAGTGTAGACTCGTTGTGCGATTCCACCGGAGATGTAGGTACCATAGGAAGTAGTGTTGATGACGTTACCGAATAAATCGGTGAGGGTGTATGTGTTGGCAGTTACACCTGCGATGATAAAGGTGTTACCGTTAAGTAAGACCATTCCAACTACACCAGAGATAGTGATCCAATCACCATTAGAGTAGCCATGGGCGGTGGAGGTTATAACGCCGGGGTTGGCCTGGGTTATAGCGGTTATAGTCTTACCGGCTTCTAGAATCGGTGCCCCATTATTATAGAACCTAACATAGCTGCTACCAAATTCTAGTAAGTAGGAGACAGTGAATGAGGCTTGAAATGGAATGATGCGAACGGTATCATCGGATTTGCACGTTGAGACATATCGAGTACCTGGCCGGGTTGTGGCGCCGCCTCGAGTATCAACGAAGAAGTTGCGCAAGAGCGCTGCGCCTGAGTGGTATTGCTTCAGGTTGACCTGAGCGTAGAGTGAAGGGGACCACTCACCAGAGTTGAAGGAGGTTTGGATTATGTTATCACTCATGAGAACCCGGGCCAGATGGCTCCCCAGTTGAAGCCAGTGTTGTAGGGGCCTGAGTAGTCTTCGACAAAGTCTATGCCACGGATCCGGAGCCAGTCAGGGGTGACGTCATTGACCTTCAGGCCTTCATTGGCATCGGTTCCTCGCGCTTCGATTACCATAGCGTTAGCTTCAGCGATCTTTGAGTTCGCGAGGGATTTATCGCCCGAGAGGGCGATACAGAGCCGGGCTCCAACGATCAGGGAGAGGGCCTCAACAAAGTCATCATCGAAGACATTCTCATCGTTGATGTCTTTGATGTAGTTGCCGATAGCGAATTCTTGATTTGTCAAAATCACTCGTTGATCAGATACAGTAGATGCTTGAGTAAGATTGAATGTCGCACCGATGCCAACACCAGAGGTTGAACTTTGTGCCACTGGGTTGGCCTGGACCGTGAAGTAGCTGCCGCCAATTGGAATGGCCGATCCTTTGAGGACATTAACAACGCTAACAGTAGCAATAGCACCACCACCGCCGAGAGTAAGGACTTGAAGAACCACTGGGGCTCCAACAGGAGTGGTTCCCTGGGGTGCTTGAGGTAGAGTGATAGTGTCTCCGATGGCATAGCCTGTGCCTCCTGCTACGACGGCTGCAGATAGGACACCAAAGAATTGGTCCACACCGATAGTGTATTTGACTGGGGGGCCTTGCCAGAAAGAAGGGGAGCCTCCAGTCACAGCTGTAGTGATGGGAATGCCTGTGGCAAAGCCTGTTGCGGTTTGGGGTGTGACCCAACACATTCGCAGGCAGTCGACAGGGTATTGGTATTCGTAGGCCCAAGGTGGGGCCGGTTGGCCCTTCACCCAGAGTTGCGTTGCAGGGGATGTGTTCTCTGGAGTTCCAGGAACGGAAGTGATGAAGTTGAGGTTAGCGGTATTGAACGCACAGGCCCATGGTGCCATCCTGAGCAGGCGGCGGCGGAATGGGATGTAGATGATGTTGAACTGAATGGCTTCGTTAGAGGAGTTGTTCAACAATTGTGTGGCGGTAGTGGTGGTCCGCGATCCAAAGGTCTGAAGGGCACGGTTGACCATGTCGACCTGTGCGGTCATTTAATACCGTCCCTGGCTACCACAGCAGCCGTGGTTGGTTCCACCAATGCCGGGGGAGCCGGAGTGCGAACCGCCCATATCAGGACCGTTCTCGATGCCATGGTTGGTGCCATGAAGGCCAGGGGACTTCGGGTCCATGATATTCTTTGGACCTTGTGGAGGTTGGTAGTTGCGGACGTCTTTGGTGTCGCCGGGGAGAACGCCACCACAAGACACTCCCGAAGCTTGGGGTTGGCGGGAGTTAGGGCCGAAGCCCCCGAGGATGTCACTGGCCATTAGGCTTCTCCTTCTTCAACGGGTGTAGGCTGGGGCTTTAGCTCTTCCTCGATCTCCTTTAATCGAGCCGCAGCTGCATCGCGGATGTTGGGAAACGCAGTGCCATGAGCCAAGGCACCTTCGATAACTTTGAACAACATGTAGACTTCATTCGTATCCATCAGTGTTCTCCTTGTGAGCCGTTCTTATGGCGTTTCGTTCCAATCGAGGGTGCCATATATCCCCGACCTCCTGACCACGGGGTGGCCTGGAAGGTGAAGTCTCCGGTGTCGGTGGAGTGGTTGCCAACCTTCTCGCCGAGGTAGGATACGGCTCCGGGGTTTACTATCTTGGGCTTTGGCTCGACCTTGTTGGCGTAAGAGCCTGACACACTTGCTTTGCCTTGTTTCATAACGATCCATTCTCCTTTGGTTTGCTTAGTTGCCTCGTATGGTCCCAGCGATTGGCTGGGTCTTGTGACATATCCCGGCGGACCTTTTCGAACGTCCCGCCATCGGTGTGGGCCTCTTCGAGGAGTTGGCGGTAGCGGTCGTCGCAACGTTCTAGCTCGGCCATGACATGGCGCGGGACTGGAAGGCCGCGCTCTTCATAAAGATGGGCGATGTCGTGAACGTCATGCATGTACATAATGAACCGGCGCATCTTCTCGGAGCATTCGGATTCAGCATCGCGCATATAGGTGACGACGGTGGTGAGCATCTCGCGGACCAATTTCATGTCCTTTGAGATACGTTCTAGGTAGACCTCAGAGGAGTGTTCTGGTTCGGGCATCTATATCCACCAATCTAACGGGTCACATTGAGATTCTGGCCTACGAAAAAACGCAAAGAATAAGAGAGGAATCCAAAGCATTTATTTTCCTTTCAATTAAAACGGGGGATGATTTGGATGTAACCAGAGCCTCCATTGCCACCAGCGGCTCCACTAGTGCCTGCTGTGCCTCCTGTACCACCAGCGCCAATTGCATAAGTGTAGGTTGCATTTGGGTTTTGGATGATTGCACGAATGAACCCACCACAGCCACCACCACCACCACTGTTTACAGTTGCAGTAATACCCCCACCACCACCTCCAGAGCCGGTATTAGCCGTTGCAGGTCCACCGGCGCCGGTACCAATCTGTCCAAACTGGCCACCGCCTCCATAGGGACTAACACAACCAGAACCACCTGGAGAATTGGCCGCACCCGAACCACCACCACCAACACCTCCTGTTTTTAGTACGAACGCCGCCGCACCGGTAGGGATGCCTCCAACACCAGCGGTTGCACCATTGGCTGCACCACCTCCAGTGCCGTTAAGAAGCGCAGTGCCGAATGTTGTAGCACTAGCAGAGCCTACAGCGCCGGGAGAGGTACCTGAGCCGGCCCCACCACCACCTCCACCGATTAATTCCACCTCAAGCCACAATGCCCCAGCGGGAGTGGTATAGGTTCCATTGTTAGCACCAGCAGAACCATCAGCACAAGTAGCGGTTGCTGTAGCATTGATAGCACAGCCAGAGACTAAGGTCTTGCGATTGGCTGAGAGATCAATAGTGCCAGAGGAGGTGATTGGGTTTGCTGCGGTGCATAGTAGGTTAGATGAACAAGTAATAGATACAACAGTAGTAACCCAAGTATCATCAGCACGAAGGAAGTTAACAGTGCCTCCCCCAGAAGCAGGGGCTGCACCGGATAGACTGGAAGTGAAGGTATTTATATCGGCAGTGAGTTGAGTGTTGGTCAGACCTGCTAGGGTACCAGCACTATTGACTTGGACTTGGCCGTTGGTACCACCGGCTGCGCCCAACAGAGAAGCGGGAGACACTGCTCTAGGGGTATTGCTTGCCCCGGTGTTGTTGCCACAAACAGTACCATTGGCAAAGACACCATTGCATTGACCAAAGGCCCCGGAGGGGATGAGAAACAGGGCTAGAATGAGGAAGAGCTTTTTCATTGCAGTAAGGTCCATCCACCTGTTTCGAGGATTGGTTTGAGGATTATAGAGCCGTAGGAGGAGGCGAGTTGGACCTGGGCGAGGCCTGAGATTAGCTCTGCGCCGAAAGGGTTGATGGTAACCGGCGAAGCCCCTGCAAAGCCTCCAATGTCGACCACTGTCACAGGGACTAAGACCCATTGCCCGGGGATTGCTTGAGGAGATTGAGGTGAGGCTTTTGCCGAAGGGAGATTTAGAGTGACGGAGCCATTGAAGTTCACCGTGATAAGATTGGTCCCACGAGCAATGGTAACGGCTCCACCAGCAGTGATTGGAAGGACGGCCTGTTGAGGTTGGGTCACCCAGCCAACAGAAGGGCCCATCCAGTATCGTTCGTATTGTCGAAAGGTACCACCCTGATCTAGGTCTATCTGAGAGCCCATAGATTATCTCCATTCATATTTGTTTAATCCCTAAACTTGCACCCGCACCGGTGAGTTGAAATCTACCCGCACTACCTGCGATTTGTTGCCAAAAGACCCCAACTCTGGTTGGAGGCCCTAAGAAGAATGGAGCGCTAAAGTAATCAATACCATATTGGGCCGAGCTTACACCTGATGGCCCGGCGTTCCAATAGTTCTGGATAGCGGTGGTATTGAGCGGTTCAGCTGCGATTGTCGGAACCCAACCCAATGGGACTTCTATCCCTTCAGTGACGGTTGTGTTAGCTAAGAGATAGGTGTTGAGGATGTAGTGGTCAACTAGAAGACGATAGGTAGCTGCTATAGTAGGAGTGACAGCGGGGAAGAAGAAAAGTTGCGGCGTTTCTATAGATGGCAAGGCCCGATAGCCGATGGGTTTAACGAAGGGATACCAATCAGAGATGGCGTAGCGGACAGTGTTTAGTTGAATGGCTCCGGTGGCGGTCCAGTCAAAAGCTTCTCGCAGAGGGGTTTTCTTTAAAGAATCAAACCATGAGGATAGGGATTTGATAGAAGGGAATGGTGGCGAAAAGAAAACATCGGATAGGCGCTCGGGTACTTTAAGTAGGCGGTTGGGATCGAACCAGTTTATTAATGATCCAAATGGCAATGTTCTCACCGAGGGGAGGTTGTCGGGGACGGTAATTATTGGTTGCTTCGATCGAATGATGTCGAAGAAGGGTTGCTCAACAATAGCTAAAGCAACCGTTACGATCGGTGGGAATACTGGAGGTTGATCGATGATGGGTTGTTTAAGTTTGATAGGCTCAAAGAAGGAGGAGGTTGCAAAAGTTCCAGATAGCGGCGGCGAGGTTCCTCCAAATGGGCCTTGGGTGAATTCACTGGGGCGCTTCAGTTGGATTGGCTCAAAGAATGGCTGTTCAACAACCGAGACAGCAGCGGCGGTAGGAGGATTGAATAGCACCGGTGGCACTTCTATCACAGGGCGCTTCAGCTTGATCGGTTCGAACCATATATCCCCTGCAAGCTTTGGTGGAGGGAATCGAGGAACGATGTCAGGAATAGTGATTATTGGTTGCTTCAGCTTGATCACATCAAAGAAAGCTGATGTTGCAAATATAGGAACTGTGATACTGGGTGGAAAAGCTAGATTTGGCTTAAACCCAAATTCTGGGCCTAGGTTTGGTGCGTAGAATTTGGCGGTGCCACCAAGGGTTACTGCGGCTACAGCAGCAGTAGTGCCGACTAGCGTCGCAAAGATTTCGTCTTCGGGATAGATGAGGAAGCAATAGGGATCGGCGTGAAGCAAAGAAGCTTCACCGGGAGTGAGAATGCGATTCCAACCAGCCCAGTAGTAGATGTATCCGTTCAGGCCACCACCGAAGTTCTGGGCATTGGCGGTGCCAGTGTTGAAGTTGACCTGCTGACCGGTGGTCGCGTTGGTGGTGGTTATTGCACTGACTGATGTATCCAGCTTGCCGTCAAAGTACATCAATCCAGCGGTGGCTGAAGTTGCCACAAACACGCCGGTATGATAGACATTAGCGGTGAGCGACGCGGCATAGTTAAGCTGGGTGCCGCCATTGTTACAGAAAAATGAAAGATTAGGTCCTGTTATTACATTGAATCCGGCAACATCAACTGAAGCAGTCCCAGTGGATGTGAAATAGTTGGGGGTTCCTATAGCACCAAAGAATCCTGATGCGACAGAATAAGGCGCGGTGTTGGTAAAGCCTTGAGTGGCCTTGTTACTTAAGGGTAGTGTGATCGAATCCGAGGTTGACGTCCCCGGATAATTAAATCCGATGCCGTATTTGGATGTCGTTCTGGTCAGCCGGGTAGTGGATGCGATGATCGCTCCCGCGCCACCGTTTACTAGATCGAGAATTTCACCGCCGGCATCGTAAGCATAGAATACAAGCCCAACCGCAAGCGGATGCCCTCGGTTGATGCGAGGGATGCTACCCCAAGGCCTCTTCTGTCCGCTACGGTATGGTGGAATAAGTTGCATCGATGGTTCTTAATATTGAACGGCGACTGGACCCACTTTTATTATATTCCCACTGGCGGCCAAATTAAAACCAGTTCGATTTCCAATGTAAAGTTTCGTTGACCACCATGGAAGGCGAGTTATTCCTGAAGCGGCATAGACATCATTCGCGGCAACAGCAACAGCAGCGAAAGGAATGATGAAGTCTGGAGGTCGAGGGAGATCAACGGCGGAAGCGTAATTGGCCTTTTCGAAAGAGGTGCCACCGTCAGGGGAATAGATGAACCAGCCTTCGAGAAATGCTCCAGCCGCAGGTGTGCCGGAAAAAGCACCGCCAGCTAGAAAATGGACTTGGCCCCAGATGCCATTGGCGAAGCTTGATTGCGTGAATACACCAGAAGTACCGCCAACGCTAGAGATAACATTAGCAGTTGAGGCCAACGTATTTAGCTCAGTGGTCATCAACGTGACCGGGGTTGTGATGAAACCACTAGTACCGGCGGCTTCAAGGAAGTTAGTGGCCACGGTTTATCCTCCTGAAACAGCGTTAAGGATCGCCCTTGCTCCAGCTTGAGTTGTAACGGCTTGGCCACCGACATAAGCGACGATGCCGTCCATGATGGTTTTGGCCTGCGCGATTTGGTTGGACGACACCGCACGAGATAGAGTTGGGTAGGTAGTTAGACTGATTGGGTGAGCGACGTTTGGGGCGCCATCAGCCGCACCGGAGGAGCCATCTGCGTTGAGGGCAGTAGTGGCCATCGCAGCAACGACTGTTGCCACTGCGTCATCGGTCCACGCTGCGTCGAGGGTCAGCATTTGCTGATAGATGCTCAGCAACTGTTGCGATAGCGACATTAGCTGGTTCGCGACTTGTATTGCTTGGGATTGTTGTGTGGCCATTAGTTGAGACTTTCAAGAGAGTACTGATGAACTAGAATGGAATTGGAAGCGCTGGCTGTGGACCATGTACCGAAGAAGTCGACGACGTTGGTGGCGGTGGAGTCAAAACCGGTTCCAACAGCAGGGGCCGTAGCAGGTAGCATTAGACTTTCAGCGATACCGGCCGCCGCACCTAAGGCAGCGGCGCTGGTCCAAGAACCAATCCCCAAGATATTAGCGCTGCTGCCGGAGCCAATAGCACGACATGTTAGGATTGATTCAAATTCCCAGGTGTCGTTTGTTTGGGCCGTAGTGTTGAGACTCATAGCCCCACCGTTAAACACGACAGCTGTACCTAGACGAACATCAAGAGTAAGGGTGCCGGGGGCAGCCGTTAAAGTGGATATTCGACCCCGTGCACTAACTCTTATAGATTTGCCTGGAACCCAGAAGAAGTTCGATGGCAGCGTGAACTTAGCAGCTGGGGGGATGAGGCTGGTGGCCGTGATTGTGTTAGTCAGAGCCGTGCCATCAACCTGCGAAGTGATTAGGCATTCTTGAAATGATAGTGCTGGACCACCTGACATTATTTATCTCCAAAGTTGACCAGCGTTGTCTTTCGCCCACTGGCTCGAAGAAAGGCGTTGTAGCTTTCAGGGTCGTGATGTTTGATTTCGCTCCATTTGGCTGCAACGCCAGGAATACCGATGCCTGCTGGTGCGCCGACGAAGTCGACTTTCATCCATCCAGTGGAGAGGAAACATCTGCGACAAACGATACGCCTGTCTAATTTGTTGTCGTCATCGATATAAACGTCAAGATGATAGTTGTCTGTCAGGCGTGCATTCTTTGCCTCATCAAGGCTATTCGTAACAGCATCGAAATAATCACCCTGAGCCATCTGGCCCCGGATCTGCTCGATTGGGTCATGTTCACACATTGCCAAGTCTCATCCTGTTTGCAAATTCAAATTCTTCCCAATCGATGCGGTCGCGGAAGTAAGAACATATCTCACCGCTGTTTAGCTTAATCTTGCAGCGGCCACAGATATCCTTGTCACAGACATTGCAACGTTCCGCAACGGCTGAGGCGGGAAGTGGCTTTTTAGTGATGGCATCGCACATGAATATAGTCTTACCACAATGCCGACAGACTAGAAGGTCCGCCTCGTAGTCGGGACGATCCGAACCGTAGTTATGTCTGATTGTCCAAGCAATTGCCACGGGCTACTCGACTACATATTCTTGTGCCACCACGGTTGAGTTGTAGTTCGTGCTTTTAGCAGTTAGAGCGATGCCTTTTAAGTTAACCGCTGGGATGATCAACGGCGTTAGACGGAAGTCAGCGAAAGCTACACGTTGAGATTGGCGCTGATTGGTGGAGAAGGCAAGGAGGGTGGAAGTGATAGCGTAGGTACCTTCAGCAGTTGCGTTGATGCCGTAGGTTAGAAGCGCAGCGGCATCAGCACCGTCGGGTGTTGGATTTGGGGTTGCAGCGGTGACAGTGCCTGCAGCAGTTTGTTGCTGCCAAGCCCAGACGATTTGGCAATCAGTCGAGACTGCGGCACCATCAGCACCAACTTCGATTTCGTCAATCCAGCCGCGACGCAAGGTGGTGGCACCAGTCGCGGCTGTGGTAACGATTTGAGTTTTGTAAGTGGTGGAGAGGGCTTGTTCCGCACCAGCAAGAACGTTAGACACTGCGTAGCGAGCCATCAGAGTCTCCTTCCTGAGACGTGTGCATGGGCTTTGACGTTGGAAGCGGCTTCCTTCTCAATGGCGATGCGTGAGGCTTCAGCCAGTTCCTCCTCAGTTGGTTCGGCTTCGCCTAGAGGTTCTTCCTCGTCAACCTTTCGAATTAGACCTTCAGGCTCTGGTAGGACCCTTCCAGCCAAGGCCGCAAGAATCTGCTGATTCTGCTCCATCATTGAGGCCATCGCCTCAAGGACTTTGTCCACGCCATGGGTCTGTTGTTGAGATGCTGCTACAGCTTTGAGATCGGTCATTTGATTGATCAAGTCATCGCCGAGTCGAGCGAAGAAACCAGCCCGTTGAGATTCGTCGTCAATGCCTTGAGTGGGCGTCCAGTTGTATTTAGCAGTTTCGATTTCAGCTTCTTTGTCTAAAGGGAGCATTCCTGGGGTGGGGTTGCCTTCAAAGACAATATCGTGAGAGAGGCCTTTGCCCTCCCAACAGACATGGACTTCACCATCCATTTCATTGTTGGGATATTTGAAGTTCCAGTCATCCGCGGTGCGGGGGTCAAGATGCATTGGAACTTTGAACATCTTCCGGGCGGGCTTACCGGTGCGACCGTCTATAGCGGTTTGTTCCCACCGGGAAGAAGGGACATTGAGGTAGTGAGGTTCGGTTAGTTTCCATCTTGCCATGAGAGGGTCCTTTCTAGAATTGAGAAAACCAAACAGTGGTAGCGATTGTGGCTACGCTTGGGGTCACACAGAGAGTGGCACCTTGAACGACTTGCATCTGAGCCACGCCAACATTGTAGGTCGCTGGAGCCGTGGAAGTGACGTTCTGTGGGGTGATAATAGTGGTTGGGGTGGTACATGTGGAACCGGTACCAGAGATAAAGGTGAAGCTGCCAGTTGCGCCTGTATTGCTGACTTGGTAGCCACAGATAAATATGGATTGACCAGCTACGCCTGCGACAATTTGGGTTGCGGTAGTTGGCCCAATGGCGACGTTAGCGACCTTGTTGCAGAGGATTTGGGCGGAAGGGCCAACGGTGTTTTCTGCTTTCGCTACGCTGGTAAACGCAAGCAGAAGGAGGAGTGCAATGCTGAGCTTACGCATCACCGCAGCCTCTGCCACTTAGTTGTACTTATGGTGTATACCCATTCTATGGAGGTGCCTGACGTGACCGTTTGGGCGCTGAAGGCAGCTTGGAGAGTTTGTCCTGTTGCAGGAGTTACGGTCACCAAAGTGGTCAAGGTTGTATCTGTGGCTATCTGGAGGATTTGTCCATCGTATGGAGCTACAGGAGTAGTGATGGTCCAGGTGGTTGGGGCTGTACCAATCCAGAACAAGGTACTGTCTGAAGGTAGCATCTGATAGGTTTGAGCACCAGCACCAGAGAAGGTCTTCATCGCGGTGGCGTTTCGGAGTTCACCGACTGGGATGAATAAGGATGAACCACCAGGCCCGCCAGTTGCGGCAACAATTACTTCGTTGCCTGTAAGAGTTGTAGAGATGATCTGTTGGGCCCACACAAGGCCAACGCAGGCAAGGGCCAAAAGGGCCCCCGCCAGAAGTGTTCGGAATTTGGTCATTGGCTGCGCCCTCAGTTTGCGATATTGATCCCGGCGGGATAGCCGCCGAGAACTGCGTTCGCGTTTGCGGGAAGGTCGTGACGGTCGAGGACGAGGTAGCCCTGGACTGCACCGCCACCAGACATGGTACCAGCAACTACGTAGCCAAGCTGGATGAAGCGTGGGGGAGGGAAGTCTAAGGCAGGGCGTGGCCAGTCAACGTCGAAGAGCCGCGCTCCAACAATGAGATTGGCCAAGGTAACAACCGGACCAGAAGCGTAGATGACGAAGGTACCAGGGGCGCCAGAACCGTTGTCCGGTGCACCTTGAGCGTTGATTTGCAGGGAGGTGCCGCCAGCGAAGGCAACGGCTACCTGCACCAAAAGCTTCATCGCTGGATCATCGCCGATACCGATATCGCGAGCGCCGCCACCTGAGGCGGAGAGGGGCAGGCCTACAATGCCAAGATCGATGATATTGCTTGAAGACCCAGAAGCCGTCATCACATCGTTTGTGGCATTGGATGGCGTGACTGTGCCAGTGACAGTCGCACCACGAGAGTTGCCGGTGAATTGCAGAAGTCCATCGAGGATCATGTCAGTTCTCCTTAAACTACTTGGGCTTCGTTTGATAAAACCGCGTCAACGGTTCGGATCGGAATGCCACGGAAGGTAGTGATGGGTTTGCCGTTGAACTCTTCAATGCGAAGCAGGACGTTGGTTTTGTTCATCGCTTGGAGGTCAAGGTAAGTCCGGATGATGCGGTTGCAGTAGATTACAGTACGGCCCATATCGGCGCGGACTGCGGGGGTGTCACTCGTCTGTATAGTAGTGGCGGAGACAGGGGCAGTTGGGAGGCGGTATAGGGCGCGGACGAGGAGGTTGATCAGGTTCGCGGCCGAGACACCGGTTAGTTGAGTGACATCGACGTTGCAGATCCGCGCCATGTAGCGCCAGTCCCGCTGAGCAAAGCCGATTTCCCATTTGAAGTGTTCGCGATAGGCTTGGTAGGTGTTGCCTACGGAATCGGCCACGGGCCACTCACCCATGTCACGCTGTTGGAGACCGGCAAGTTTACCTTTAGGGAAGATGGCGTGATTGGTATCGGTACCCCAAGTCATCACCCAGATAGAGGTGTTGGTGGAAGAGGTACCGCCACCATCAAGGACGTTGTTGGCGGTTTGAGAGTTCGCTGTGGTTTTAGTAGAGTAGCGCGGCGCCCAACCGGTGAAACGCTCAGGGTTGGCGAACTGATTGCCATAGACGAGGGTGGAGGCAACCTGTTGAGACATGCCTTCAAGGAAAGCCCTCGATTCAGAGAGCCGGAACTCAGGAGTGTTGCCATTCAGATCAGCGATGTCTTTGTCAATAACTGAGTAGGTTTCAAGGTTGCCACAGGCTTCGATGAGTTGAGACGTAGTGGACTTGGCATTAGGGACACCAGTGTTGAGGAGGCGCCAAGTGGCTTGTGGGATGCCGGTGCGGACGGTGGTTTTGTGACCGGTCGGGAGATTGCCTTCGACGACCATCATGTCATCGAGCATTTCATTTGTTTGAGACAATAGTTCGATGATTGCGGCAACTTTATAGCCGCCATCCATACGCTTTGCCCAGTCGGCGTAGGTTAGGGCAGTTGTGCCGATAGTTGCTTGTGCCATTTATCAGAGTTCCTTATGGAGGGTTAAGATTCATTCTCATCCTCGGTTCCTCTGGGCACTGCCGTTCTACCGCCATGCGGTGGAGCGGAGGATTTCATTGTCCGCGGTTCGGCACGAGGTGCGGGTACATTGCTTCTGCAAGGCTTGGGCGATCTAATGCGCCTGGAGCTTTGTTGGCTTCGGGGGAGATTCCACCGGGCTTTAGCGATCCACCTTCCACGAAGGGTTTGAACATGATCGAGAGGGCTTCCACAATGTCTGGGTTGGAGCCGGCTCCGGTTAGATCGAGGGCAGAACGGAATGAACGGGCCAAAGAGGGGGGCAGGGCCGAGTCTATGGCTTTGGAGATATCGGTGCGGATGGCTTCTGACTTTGAGCCGAAACGGTCGGTGATGTCGGACATCCATTCCTTTTGGAGATTAGCCCAGGCTTTGTAAGGGGCTTCGGTAGCTTCGCGACCAACCTTGGAGTAGGTGTCGACCAGCTTCTGGGCTTGGTCTTGAGTGAGGCCAAGTTCTTTGAAAGTCGCGGTAGCTTCAGTTAGGGCTACTGGGTCGAACTTAAATCCTTCCGGGACCTTGAAGTCAGCATACTTCTCTGGGGCTCCCTCCTTTGGAGCATCCTCTTTCTTAGCTTCGACAATAGGCTTTCCATCGGCGTCGAGCTTTGGCTCTTCCTTTGGCGGCTCTTGAGCCTTGGCGTTAAGGAATGACTTCCCTTCTTCAGTGGATGGAGTCTTCTCCGGAGGCGTAGGGGTCGTAATCGGAAGCGGCTGATCCTTCAACGTCCCGTCCGAGGCTCTCACCTCCGGCTGGTTGCCCTGTGGCGGGGACTCGGTCGTCACTGTAACGTCGGTCATTTGCTACCTCTTTGGATTGGGCTTCTTGCATCATTAGGACGTACTCACGCGGGGATGAGGCGTGAACGTCAGCGAAGAGTTGGAGGCCTATGTTCTGGCTTCCACATTTGAAAGCAGTGATGTCATACGCGCCGGCGACAAAGGGAGTGTGGAAGATATTGCATGAGGCAAGGAGTTGGTGCATCCAGGCACGGCCAGGGAGGGTGGACATGATGTGAACGACGAAGAGCTTTCGCTCGTTATCGGCGATAGCCGCGGACTTCTCGGCTTGACGGATATGTTTGCGATTGGAGCCGTCATAGGTCATTGGCGGAGCTCCACTGTCACAGATCCTTTTTTAATTCTAACGGCTTTATATTTTTGCTTCGTACCTGCAGGCCTTGCTTCTTCCGGCTTTTGTAAAAGTAACACACTGGCCTGATCACTTGTAGTATCCTCTCCATCATCTCCCATGAAGCTGATGATATTATATATGATGCCTTCAATTTCGACCATTCCTAAAGGCTGTTTTCCCAGCATGGTTTTAGCTCCCAGCCATCATTCTCTGTATAAGGTTCTGCCCACCACCTACATCGATTTGAGAGGCGTTCACGCCAGCCTTGGTCATGGTCTCAGCTTGCTGGGCTTGAGCTTGAGCTTGCTGTTGCTGCTGCCGGGCCTGGCGGATTGCAGTGAGTTGGGCTGGACTGCGAATGATCCTCGGAGAGTTGTTCAGCAGCGAGGAGTAGATATCGAGGGCCATATCGAAGTCGAGGTTGTCAGTCGCGGCCGGGTCGATTCCAGCGATCTGTCCTGTGACCTGGAACATGCGTTCGATGGAACCGGCTTGAGCGGCGTTCTGGGAGATTTCCAGAAGCGAGGAGAATTTGACCTCTATGTTTTGACCGGCAACTTCAGGTGGCGGAGCCGGAAGGATATTGGCGCGGAGCATAATGCCCCAAACCCGGTCGATAGTTGGGGTGAAGACTTCGTTGTAGAGACGTTGGAAGACTGGGCCAAGCATGATTAGGGACTCGGCCTTACGCATGTCCCATTCTACAGCGGTGATGTTTGAGCGTGTTTCGAATTGAGAGGCAACGTTGAAGAGGTTGTTGAAGAAGGTGTCGCGAATGCGTTTGCGGACCTCTTCGAGATCGGCAGAGATAGAGGCGATGTCTGGTTTCCAATTGCCGTAGGCAGGCTTCATGCCATCATTGCCGGTGGACATCATGCCTTGCAAAAACGTTATACCACCAGGCAATAATGAAGCAGGTTGGTTTTTGAGTTGAACGTCAGCGACCAGAGGGGGGTTGATTCCTTTGTCTATGCCTTGGGCTTTGCGCCGGGTTTCTTGCTGGAGTTGTTTGATGTCAGGTAGAGCGTCCATACCAACGCTACGACCATAAGGGTCGTTTCCCACCAAATCCCAGCGTCCAATGATAGCAGCACGCTCATTAAAACCGCGCTTGCGAAGGAAACCGCGAGAGCTTGTACCGCTCTGCGGATTGGTAGCTCCTCCCCACTCCCAGTAGGTCTCACGATATTTAAAATGCTTGGGGATGCTGTACTTTTCCGGGTCGGTGTTGGGTTCAATGGCATGAGCGATGATGACCTCTCGGGTTAGCCCGGCTCCGTCCCGGCGGTCGTAGAATTGCTGGATCATGGAAGAGCAGTTTTCCCACCCAAACTCGTCTACGACTTGAGCAATGGTGTAGGTGAACTCACGGTAGAAGATAACGGGACGGTACTTGCCGTCAATGTCAACGTAGTATTCGCCGAAGCAAGGGTTGATGCAGTTAATGACGTTGTCGAAGTCTTCGTAGATGAGGTTAACGGCTGTGCCGAAAACGACAAGGTCGAACATGAAGATGGCCATCGCGGTGTAGAAGTTTGATTCCGCGAAGATGAGGTACATGAGGCGTTCGCACTCGGCAAGCCACAGGGAGGTTGGAGAGGTTTGAGTGGAGTCTATGTGACCGATTTTGAGTTTGATCCAGGGACGGGTTGGGGAGCAGGTTCCAGAGAACATCCCTGCGGCAAGGTTGCGTGCGGCAAGGGTTCCGGTGGAGTCGAGAATGTGTTGATTGATGGGGGACCCACGATTCATCTGGTTGGGGGTGATGAGCCATTTATAGCGGCGGGGGAGGATGAAGTCCGCGAGTTCGCGGCAGTGGGTCCACCAGCTATATCTATTATTGCGCAGACCTAGGAGGCGGCCTTGTTGGAACGAGCGGAGGCGTTGGTCTTGCTCAGAGGCGAGATCAGTGTTGCGTTGGAAGCTGCGCCAGTCGACGAGGGCGTTCATTTTAGGACCTGCAACTTGGCGCGGCGACTTCGGGGCTTACCTGTCTGCATTCGCGGAGCGAGGCCGGATGGCATGCTACGGCCCTGAGCCGCGTCGGGAAGGGAACCGGACTTGGACATATCCGCCGCGGCCATAAGGAAGTTCGTTGGCGAAGCCGGGCTCGAACCCTTAGGCATCATCTCTGGAGGGAGCATGGGGGCAACCGGCATCACTTCATTCCTTGAAGCGCAGCGGGGGCCTGAGAGCCCTTAGCTGGAAGGGCTGCCGCGCCGAGGAAGGATGGAGTCGCAGACTTCTGCCCTGGCTTCTTGCCGAGCGGTGATTGCCCAAAGACAGGTGGGGGTGGTGGCGCGGCCGGGAGTTGAGGGAGGGGTGGGGCTTCGGTTGGGCTCATCACGCAGGCTCCGCGGAGTAGGTTTTGCACCCTTCACACTTATAACGGTGGAAGAGTTTGCAGCCCGCGTCTATGGCAGGCCAAGTTCCCATGAAGATCATTTCCTTATTGCATTTTAGACATGTCATGCTGCTTCTCCTCTGAAAGGATCCCACTGAGGACTACGTTGTGCTTGTACGTGGTGCTCGTGATTAACTTGCATATGCTCTTCGGCATAAGGGTTGTATTCAGTCTGGTGAAGCTCCTGGCGCGGGCCTTCACCGCCGGCGTTAGCGTGTGCGGCCAAAGGCCCTCCAAAGGTCAGCGCGAGTGCGTCAAGATCGTCCAAGACCAAGCCTGGATTATCCGCCAGAATGTCTTCCTTCGGGGTGAGGATGATCTCATCCTTTTTGTTAAAGGTATATCGAATAGCAAGCATTGCGCTTCGCAGGTCGGCGTCAATGGGCAAGAGTCCTGTACGGACCCAGCTACGAAGCGCTCCATACATAGCGGCTCGCTTGTTAGCGTACTGTTCACCAGCGTTATCGAAGACGATTCCGGTGATGTCATCCTTGCCTCCGAATTGGACTTCTGTGATGTAGAGATGCTTGGCGCGGCAGTTGTCTACGACGCCACCACCGACGCCACCGCCGTCGATGAAGATTCCATCTGGCCGGAGTCTTTGCCAGGAGTCGAAGACATTGTTGGCGAGTTCAACTGTGGAGATGCCGTTAAAGACCTTGCGGGCAATGGTCCTAGCATCACGGCCCTTGCGGGGGAAGATAACAGAGTTGTTTGCACCGTAGCGGGCGACATCTACGCCAAGGGCGAGAGGGGTTGACGCGTCAATGAAGACCTCTCGGTCCGAGGACATCGCGCCATCGATATCCGAAGCGAGGAAGAACTCCATGAGGCCTTGGCGAGGGAATTGGCCCAAGATGCGGATGCGGACGTAATCGCTATCGTCACCATAGATGCCAATTAACGCAGCTATACGCTTCTTATTGGTGATGGGGACTTCGCGGCTATCGATAGCTGTGGTGTGCCACATTGAGGAGTGTGCACCGCCTTCGAAGCATTCACGGAATCGGCCTGTATTGCGGGTAGGGTTGCCATATACGAGCCAGAGCAACTGCGTGTCGGCGTCAGAGAATGCGCCTTCGGATGTCTCGAATATGATGTCTTCGATTTCGCTCGCCTCATCAAACACGAGGATGAGGCGGTTGCCTTTGTTGTGGAGCCCTGCAAAGGCTTGGGGGTTGGTCTTCGACCACGGGATCATATCTATCCGCCACGTGCGCTCGCGGGAAGGGTCTTTGGAAAGGAGGGCCGTGGCTTTGAGTTCGAAGTGTTCACGGATGATAGGTGAGAGGAGGTTGAACCACTTCCCGAGTTCGGCCCAGGTCTTAGTCTTTAGCTGCATTTCGGTATTTGCAGTTATGACCCCGCGGCAGTCAGGGAAGGTGATGAAGGCCCAAAGGATCAACTGCGAGACAGTGGTGGATTTGGCGATACCATGGCCGGAGGCCACCGCTTCGAGTATGGCCTCTTCGGGGGTGAGTAGGCCTAGGCGGATGCGCTCCATTTGCTCTTGAGCCCAAGGCATCGGGCCGGAGAAGGCTTCAAGCTGGGTGCAGGGCTGCCCCCAAGGAAACGCACCCATCACGAAGGCGTAGGGATCGTCCCTCACACTCACTAGCCACTCAGCAAGTTCAGGTTGCAATGTCTTCACCCCCAGCGTTCTGGATTACTACTCCCAGGCATTCGGCGCTACCCCAGGGGTGAAGATCTATGAAAGGAGGCAGGGACGGCGCCAAAAGGGAGCCATGCCGGGAACCCTTGTCACTCATCCCTGCCTCCAGCATTCCCACCCACTTGCTTACGGTGGGTGGGAATCTCATCTATAGTCGGGGATACGCTGCGCGGCAATGCATCTATGACATTGCTCCGTCCTGAAGCCTGAGCGATCTGTTCCATCATAGCCGCGAAATCTAGGTTTTCGTTTCGATTGATAACCTTCTTAGAGTAACCAAAGCGATCTGCCCGATCGGCAGTGAGGGCCATCAAGCTCTTCAAGGAGACCTTCTCCCCGCTTTCATCAGCCTCGTCGAGGTGCTCCTCAATCATCCGCTCCGCTCGGAGCATGTTTGAGGTGGAGGTTTCGTAGAACTCGTCGATGCCTCGGACGTAGGCTTCGTCAACTTTGTCCTTGTAAGCGGCGACGAGTTCCTGAAAGGCCGGGTCTCCCCGGAGTTGATAAAGCCGAGTGGAGCTAAACCCAGTGAGCTTCAAGATCTCCTCTTGGCGAAACCCAGCCGCGACCATTCGCGCCAAGCGGTGATGAGTTTCCCGCATGGCCTTAGGCCGGTTCTGGCTCGGACGCGGGGCTTGCAGGCGTAGCATATCCTCACGCGTGAGCGGGCGCACCCCTACTACTTGAGGAGTCCGAGCCAGCTTGCCGCGATGAAGAGTCGGGTTAGTCACAACAATGCCTTTTCTTATACCACCGTTCGCCATCTCTATCCCTGCGAACATTCCATTCACTCGCTATACGCACTCCCTCTTCTGTAAGGAAGGCAAAGCCATTCACACGTAAAACAAGACCAGCATGGAACAACTCTCCCCGTCCGGGTTTGGAGATGATGTTGCCATCCCATGTTGGGCCATTAACGAATAACTGCCCCAATACTTCAATAGCGTTCTCGCTCAAGGCTTTAATTTCAGCCGGTATGTTCATAACCTTCTCATAATATAAGGCCCTCTAGGGGCCATTTCCGGAACGGGAGGTAAGTCGGTGATAACGACTAGTTGTTTTAGAAGTTCCTTTATCTCATCCGGTATCGGCATGATGTCAGTTGATTCTCTTTCAGGTCGTTGCTTTAGTTCAGGGTTATGCCTCACATTATACTTCGGCATAAACATCTTAATGAAGTGAACCTCAAGCGTACCTAACTGTCCTAACATACATGGCAAGAACCAAGCACTATCAAACGTAATCCCTTTTCCATTAACAGCAGGCCCCGTATCGCTCTTGCCATATAAGTTAGTCCCTAACTTCCTTCCTCTATTCCTAACATGTATGTGAACGCGCATCAAAGGTTGCCGTGACTTCCCAACATAAACCACTTCCCCTTTCTTCACCAGCGCATACACTCCGCAATGCATCATCTTCGAAATATTGAAAAACCCATATTCTTCCACAGGACGGCACTCCCGATTTCGAGGCAGGTCCCATTGTCCCACGGATCGCCCCTCCGTGTCAAGAGTAATTTGCAATTATTTTTTATACTGCAGAGGGCAGAAGCGAAAAATTACATTTTGCGGCGACGACAGTACTGCGGCCCCACGCAGCGACAGAATTTTGGCCCCCACCCCTTTCGGAGTGAGAGCCTTTGGTGTAGCTCAGTCTAGGCGTGGTCAGTCCTTAGTCGCAAAGAGGGCGGAGTTGGTCTCGATGAAGGCCCTGATCTGCGGCACGCTAGCGATCAGCCGCTCAATCTGGCCTCGATAGAGGGTGACAGGAAAGCGGCCAAGGCCATAGATGCTGAGCGCGCCTTTCTCCGAGACCTTGAGGGTTATGGCCTTGGGCTTATTCGCAAGGGCCAGCAACTCTTGCTGCTTCGCGACCATTGCCTTGAGGGTATCGATCTCTTGCTGAAGGTTGGGGAGGACGGTCATTGGCATTCTCCGAAGGTGCATCGAACGGCAGAAGCGCCGAACAACTGCAAGGTCTCACGGACCGAGTTGCGGTGCAAGTAACGATTTCGTGATCGAAGACAGGGCCGGAGTGCGAGTGTAGTGCATCATTGCTTCGCTCAGACCCAGGGAGTGGGAGCTAAAGCTAGACCTTCGTCTTGATTAGTCTCTAGTTAGCCTCTAGTATCTCCCTGTATACCTAACACCTTTGGAGGGGTGCCCCGCCTAGGGTAGGGTCTATATCTTCTCTCTCTCTCTTCTTTCTTAATACCTACCTACACGGGGTACCCCTCCACCATGTCTTAGGTATACATGGGCTAACTAGGGTATCACTAAGGGCTCATTAGGCAGAGCTAGGTAATTGACATCAGGCGTGAAGTGTGATATACTAGTAAGTACAATCAAGAGGTCAGTGTGATGGGCCACAAGGCACAGAGAGCGTTGATACCATTGATCATGACGGCAAGATTTAAACTGTTGCCGATCCTGAGGATCAAGGTTAAGAGCAGAGCCGAGGTTGAAGAGGATATAGAAGCTGAACAAGAGTTAAGAAAGGCTGAAGCCACAAGGTTATTGAGCAAACTAGTAACTGGGCCTATTTACGGGGATGGAGATATCTGATGGTAACAGAGGAATACAGCAAAGATGAATTAATCCCTGTGTTCTGGATGGCAGAAGTCATTGGTACAGCACATGGCTGGGATGGTAACAGGTCAGAGTTCTATTGGGTCTTTGATTTCAAGCCTGCAAAGGGAATAGACCTGCCTGCTTGTCATAGACTGTGTCTTAACATATTCCTTGCTACTATCGTGGCTGAAGATGAAGAGCTAAATGAGATCGGCTCATGGTGGACTGAATGGAGATGGGTGCCGCTAGGATACACTGAGCCTAATCCATTCTATGACTTCTTCTATCAGGATTAAGGGCCTCACGAAATCGTGATTTCCACGCCACAATTGCGCCGCATTTCGGGTGCAGAATGCACAGGCCAAGCACAGGGCTTGAATAGGAGCTATGCTAATGCTTAAGGAAGTGATATTGAGAGTGAACTATCCTGATGCTGAATGTGATGCTGCTATCCCTTCAGATATGACTGTTGAGCAGTTGGGTCAGTTCATTCGTAAGCTGATTGAGACTGAGCCGGATGCTACGTCATTTGTGCTTACCGCTGTTATAGCACACTAATGGAGGGATAAGATGAATGATAAAAGCCATGCTGCTACGCCTACTAATGCAACGCCTGACCAGTCTGTGTCTGAGCCTTGCGATGGCATCTCAGGCCCTGTGAGTGGTGCGCCAGCACTAACCACCAAGCTCTCACCTGAGACCGTTGCAGATCGCCTCAAGCGAATCTACCCTGAGCATTACGTCCGCATCTTGAGCGAAGCCACTCGTACTAACGGTGCGGAGCATACGGCACGGATGCTTGAATATCCCAGCAACATGTTTGCTGTTGCTTTGAGCGCTATGTTTATTTGGGAGCGCAGTGCTGAAGGCGAGGGCTTCTGGGCCGAGCTTGCAGAGAGGGAGTGCTCCGGTGGCACAGACAACAGATAAGGATAAGGCCTTGAAGAAGGCACAAGCCAGAGGCTGGAAGGTTATCTGGTTTGACGGGAAGTTCTGGCATGTTGCTAAGAACCGCTTCAATACTCCACGCTATGCGATTGAGGTTGTAGATTTGGATTAGCCGTTCCATCCAACTGTGCTTTACGGCCCGCAGCCCTTACGGCTTACGGGCCTTAAGGCATTGAGAGAGCCATAGATCGCAGCACGGTGCCCTTAGGGGATGCGCCAGCGATAGTGCCCTTTCGCACAAAGACGTCAGATGAAAGGATCTAGACAATGACTGACGCAGTTGCAAGTGAAGCTTCCGTGACCCTTAAAGTTAAGTTGAAGGGTGGCGTGGGCGAGGTTGAAGTTGATGCCTCGAAGATCGTCGACATGGATATCTATCAATACATCTTCCAAGTCGGCCTCGAAACGATCATCAACAAGGTGGGGATGTCCAAGATCGCTACGGGCATTACCAAAGCCGAAGGCGAGGATAAGGTCAAGCGTACCGCGGAGATCGTGGAACAAGCGCAGCGCACTGTGCAAGCGATGTATGACGGAAATCTCAAAGGCGCGAAGGCCACATCCAAGCGCACTGGGGCTACGCAAACAGAGGCCATGCGCCTCGCAAAGGCCCTCGTGAAGGATACCTTGCGGAGCAATGGGTATAAGATCTCGGCTTTCGACGCGAAGGAATTAACCGCCTTTGCCAAGGAAGTCCTGAGCGGCAACCCTGATCTCTACAAGCGAGCGGAAGAGAACCTCAAGGCCCGCGCAGAGCTTCCCATCAAGGGCTTGAACGTCGCAGCTATGCTCGGCGATAAGGCCGGAGACGAGAGCTTGAAGGCAAAGCCGAAGGTTCCGCCGAAGCCCCGCGCCAAGGGCGAAGCCAAAGCTACGCTTTCCGCTGCGCAAGCAGGGAAGGTTGCGCCACGGCAGAAGCCTGCGGGAGCGACCGCGCACTAACCCTTCGGGGAAACAAGGCCAGCAATGTGCATTGCCGCGCAGCGTACCTATGCTACCAGCCAAAGGCGCGCTCTGTAGCCACAAGCTCAGGATGGCTTTGAAAGCTTCGCCTCCAGTAGAGGCAACGCTCACGCACCCACGGGTATATCCCGCAGGGCCTTGGGCGCCTTTTCTTTCGCAACCTTAAGCATAAGCAGTGCATTGCACTCATAGATGCTTATAAACGCACATAGGGCCATGCCCAGAAAGAACGTAAGATGACTAATGAAAGTATCTCGGGGTTCTTGAACTCCATCGCCGAGGCGAAGCGTGCGTTTGACGCGGAACCAGAGTATCAGCGACGCATCTCTGAGCTTGAACTGGAAAAGTGCAGGCTTGGTGACACTGTAGCGCAGCGCGAGCTTCGCATTCATGACCTCAAACAGAGTGAAACTGAACTCATGCAAAAGCTCCGCTCTGTGGAGGCAGAGCGGGACGATGCAGGGTTTCGCCACTTGGAAGCGGATGACAAAGTGCAGGGTTTGCTTACACTTGTGCACAGCGTTATCCGCGATGCCCTCAAGGCTGTCTCGGCTGTGGAAGGCAAGGAAAGCATTGTCATAGACAAGAACCACTACGAGGCCCTTGCAAAGGATCGCGACGCTCAATCGTTCCGTGTTGCCGATCTTGAGACACAGCTTGAGCATCTTCAAACAGATATGCTCTTTGCTCAGGAACAGCTAACTCGCCCTTTCGTCCCTTCGGAAGATACATCATCCTCCAAAGACGAAGGCACGGACCCTTGGTCTCCTAAGCCCGAGCCTTATGAGTTGCCGCGAAGCGTACCTGAGTTTCAACAGGGTCAGCGTGAAGCAGTCCCTACTACATCCGTCTCGGTCCCCACCCTTCAGGCTTCGGGTCAGAGTGAAACGGACCCTACTACTGCTCCCACTCCAAGCTCCGCCTCAGTGCAGGAGGTCTCCGATGCCTCATCTGCGGAGCGTGGGTTGATTGAGGGTCAGACGGACCATACTTCCCAAGTGAGTGCATTCTCCACATCTGCCAAGAGCGAAACGTCTGCTGCCTCAAGCGCTTCGCCGCCTGAACGCAACCGCGACCGTTCTACCTTTTAC
>Ga0179596_10000148_pt1 | contig 50232 bp, 51 predicted proteins | sample CZODoug1_1_08_16_FD_155494 | JGI IMG/M metagenome (GOLD analysis project Ga0179596, IMG submission 155494) | Vadose zone soil fungal communities from Angelo Coast Range Reserve, California, USA - CZODoug1_1_08_16fungal (Illumina Assembly) | ecosystem: Environmental > Terrestrial > Soil > Vadose... | reverse complement strand
GCAATGCCATCGGGTAAGAGCTCTCCCCATTATAGCAGGTCACGATCTGCTCCACACTCCCGTTCTCATCGAAGTCACTCACATACATACACACCGGCTTCGTCTCACTCGCCCGGAATCGGGAATTCAGCCCGTGATTACCCGCCACAATATCCGGATACCCATCCCCATTCACATCCGCTATCTCGATCCGGTTCCACCACCCATTGCTCTTCCCCATCCCCACCGCGTCCGTCACCTCCTTCAGACGTACCACTCCTTTCGCACTACCCGTTCCCGCTCCAGTCGCTCCCTCATTATGAAAGATACGCATCGGCATATATTCGCCCGTAATGACCAGGTCCGGCCTCCCATCCCTGTCGTAATCAAACCATTTCGCATCCGTCACCATCCCCGCCTTCTCCAGCTCCGGAGCCACCTGCGCCGTCACATCCGTAAACACACCCTTCCCATTGTTCTGCAACACATACCCCTTGCAAGGATACCCATAGCTGAACGGCCTCAGCCGCACCCCGACAAACAGGTCCAGATCCCCATCCCCGTCATAGTCCGCCGCCGTTACACAACTACTGCTCTCGAACACCACCCCCGAAGGCAAGAGCTGCGGAGACTTGTAAAAATTCCCCTTCCCGTCATTGATATACAACCGGCTTATCAACGCCGTCGAATTCGGCGAGAATTCATTTCCGCCGCTGCAGACAAACAGGTCCAGATCCCCATCTCCATCCGCATCGAAAAAAAGACAGTCCACATCCTCGCACTCCTTGTCCCGCTCCCACAACGCCTCATTGCTTTTCTTAAATCCACCCTCCTTCGTTTGCAGGTACAATACCCCCGCCTGCCCCTTCGCTCCGCCTATATAAATATCTTCCAAACCGTCCCCATTCACATCCCCCTTCGCCATCCGGGGCCCCTGCGTCGACAACATGTGAAAGATCAACCGGTCTCTGTTGAAATCATTGAATTCATTTTCCCGATGCACAAAATCAATCCCATAATCATCCCCACTCGCCGAAAAAATAACAGGCGCTACCAAAGCCCCCGCCGCCGCACCTCCACCTACAGCAAACGCATCCCCCTGCTTCACCCGTATCGTCGCATTAGGCAACGCCCCTCTCACAACACTTCTTTTCCCGTCCGGCCACTCCACCACCACCGAATCGATCTTTCCCACTTTCCCCAGCCCAAAGTTCAGCCGGTTATCCACCGACGACTCAAAACCCCGGGCCGGCATCTCCTCCTGGTAGCTGATCTTCCCGTCATAATGCACCGTCACCTTCGCCCCGATTCCAAACCGGTTCTTTCCCTCCCCCTCCAGGATCACCTTGATAAACTTATTCTCCGGATGCAATACCCGGCTGTTATTCCGATACACACGCGAAGGCATGTTCACCGTATTCACCACCAGGTCCAGCGCCCCGTCATTATCCAGATCCACATAAGCGCAGCCATTGGAGAACCCCGGCTCCCCCAATCCCCACTCCGCCGCCTTATCCGTAAAAGTCAGATCCCCATTGTTATGAAAAGCATAATTCGGGATCGCATGCGACGGGATCAGGTCGATCAGCTTCTTGATAACCTCATCCCCCGCTTTGATCATCTTGCGCACTTCGGCAGGATTCGCCTCGAACTGGATATAATCCTGATCCGTAAGATCCTTATAAATCCCATTCGTAACGAAGATATCTTTGTAGCCATCATTGTCCAGGTCCGTTATCAGCGTACCCCAGCTCCAGTCCGTGGCTTCCACACCCGCCAGACGACCGATCTCGCTGAACGAACCATTCCGGTTGTTCAATTGCAGCGTGTTGCGTACAAACTGCTGATAGTAGCCATTCTGTACATCGGATTGATATTTATCCCAGTTTTCAAAAGAAGTCTTCGTTTTCACCCTCGCCTCCTGCTGCGGCAACATATCAGTAACATAGATATCGGGATACCCATCATTATTCATATCCGCAATATCCACCCCCATCGAATTCATGCTCAGCTCCCGGATATACTTTTCCAGGGATTCCTCAAAAGTCCCATCCTTCTTATTGATATAGAGATAGTCCTTCTCAAAAAAATCATTGGAGACATAAATATCCGGCCAGCCATCCTTATTGACATCCGCCACCGTAACACTCAGCCCAAACCCGATTTTACTGCTATAAATCCCCGCCTGCCTCGTTACATCGGTAAAATGCCCGTTATCATTCCGATACAGCTTATTGCCGCTTAAAGAATCAAAAACCTTTCGCTGATCCTTTATCAGATCATAATTGCCGACCGAACGTAAAGAATTATTCAGCAGGTAACAGTCCAGGTCGCCATCGTGGTCGTAGTCGAAGAAGACGGCATGCGTACTCAGGCCCGTATTCGACAGCCCATATTCGGCCGTTCTATCCGTAAAAGTGAGATTCCCGTTATTAATAAATAATTGATTGCTTCGCTGCCGGCCCTTCAGCTCTCCGGACTTGCAAACATAGATATCCAGCAGCCCGTCCCCATTGACATCCGCAAAAGTCACCCCCGTCGACCAGACACTATCCGAACCTACCCCGGCCTTTTCGGTGATATCTTCGAATTGAAAATTACCCTTGTTCAGATAGAGCTTGTTGGAACCCTCACTGCTGCAGAAGAAAATGTCAGGCAATCCGTCATTATTGATATCCCCTATACCGACCCCACCCCCATTGTAGAAGTTATGAAAGGTGTACATATTGAATGCTTCGGTATAGCTGAGGTTATTCGAGAAATCGATCCCGGTCATTCGGGGAGCCAGCTGGGTAAATAATGTCGTTACCCGTGTCGGCCCCTTCGTTTGACAGGCCGACAGACTCATTATCAGGATCAAATAGGAACGAATCTTCACGCAATCCATGTTTAGGAAATAACGATATCCAAATACGCCACAGGCGTATTGCCCGAAGGGCCATCATTAGAATTTTTGCGCCCGGGATTACTTTTTCTAAAAATCCCGAGGCGCAAAAATAATTGCTAAATCAAGGCTATCGTTCTACTCAAAATATTAATTATAGCCTGGATTTTGCTTAAGACTTTGATTGGCATTTAACTGCGTAGACGGCAGCGGCATGATATTCAGGTGATTGATCCCATGCGGTCCCAGGTTATCCACCGGATCGGCCGGATGAAACCTCCAGGCGCTGTTATAAGTGCCAAAACGAATCATATCCTGCCGCTTCCATCCCTCGAAGAACATTTCACGCCCCCTCTCTGCCGCAAAGGCGGTCGCATCCATCGTAACATAAGGAGTCACCCCTCCATGAGTTACCCTTACCTGGTTAACGATGGTCAACGCATAAGGATCATTCCAGTTGGTATTCTTTCTCGCTGTCGCTTCCGCGGCCGTCAATAAAATATCCGCATACCGGAAAAGCGCAAAGTCATTATCCTGATTCTGCGTCATGCCCGAATAAAATTGCCATTTGGCGATCCTCGCCCCTGACTGTCTCCAGGCCGTCGGCGCCAGCTCATTGATATAGGGAGTAAAAGTGATCGGAGCCCCATCCGGATCACCGGCATACCCCGGACCGCTGGTTTCAAAACTACCATCCAGCAACCGGCTGCCGCTTGACGAATATTGAGGACCGACCCGGAAATTCACCAGCCGCTTGTCCAATGTCCCCCTTACGCTGTCCCCGGCCGGATCCGTCCCGACTACCAGACCTACAGGACCCGGATTATTGACCGTATCGATATAAGAAGCATAGAACTCCTGAATGCTGGCAAACCCATTCCAGGGCTGGGCATTCATATTAAACGTCGTTTGATTCAGCCCGTTCAGCGTCATCATACAGATATTATTCCCCTGCTCATGAACAGGATCATACGGGATGGTGAAGATCGTTTCGGATGCCCCTTTATTCGATTTCACAAAGTTATCCTGGTAATTAGCCGTCAAAGCATACATCCCCGAGTTGATGACCGTATCACAGGCCGCAATACATTTATCCCATTGCGCCGCTCCGGTATACACCTGGGCATTCAGATATAATTTGGCCAGCGCCGCCCAGCAGGTATAAGCATTTACCCGCCCGTACGTAGACTCGTCGGCAGGACCCGTATGCGGCAGCAACGGAGCAGCCGCCAGTAATTCGGACTCTACCAGCGCATATACCTGGTCACGGGTGCTGTTGGTAGGCGCTGTGGTCGCATTGAAATCGATGCTGATCGGCACATTGCCATACCAGTCCAGCAACCACAAATAATAAATCGCCCGCAGCCCCTTCAATTCAGCCAGGTAACCCGGAATTTTTGGATTGGTATAATTCGCCAGCGTAGCGATCAGCCGGTTACAGGTATTGATCCCCGCATAACAGAAGTTCCAGCCATTCAGCGGATCCGGATCGGCCGCCACATACGTATGGGTCTGCAAGCGCACCCAACGACCGCCATCGCCCCAGTCCGGACCCCGGGTCGGAACGACACATTCATCCGTAGTCGCCTCATTGATGGTCAGATAGTGGTTATTGCTGGCTACACCCGTCAGATTCGCATAAGCTGCTCCGACCGCGGACGACAGCTCCGCATCTGTCTGATAAAAGCCGGTGCTGTTCACCGTATCATAGAGATATTTGGTCTCATCCAATTTGGTGCACGATAGCCCGCTGATCAACAGCAGCGATATCGAAACCTTATATATTGATTGAATTTTCATATTACACTTGTATTAAGATGAATAAAAACTAAAAACCAAGGTTGGCGCCAAATGTAAAGGAGCGTGTTAATACCCAGGTTTCTCTTCTGTCAATCCCCGGCGCCAGAATATTCGGCGGGAAAGTACTCTGATCCTGGTACCGTACTTCCGGATCCGCACCGGTATAATTGGTGATCATAAATAAATTATACCCGGTCAGGAAAAACCGCAGACTCCTGATCCCGCTGCCCATGGCCGCTTTGCCGATAGGTAGATTGTAACCCAGCGTGGCATTATCCAGCTTCACAAAACTTGCCTTCTCCACAAAGAGACTGCTGAATAGCTGTGCATCGTTTACATTAGGATTGTAATACTTCGTGTTGACGACATTATAGACCGAAGAAACCGTCGGATTCTCATAAAAGGCCCTGTAAGTATTGATCAGCTGATGACCAAACGACCCCCGTAAGAAGAAATTAAAATCCCAGTTCTTATATTTGAAGGTATTGGACCAGCCCATTTCAAATTTAGGCAAAGCATGACCAATGACCGTCTGATAGGTGTTGTCATCGACAACAGTGCCGCCTTTCCCGTCAGAGAATAAATACTTGCCATTCTGATTCACACCCTTGTATACGGCATTATAGAACAACCCGATCGGCTGTCCCTGCATGGCACGGGTGATCTGGGTGGCCTCCTGCCCGGGCGAACCCAGGTTCGAAGCACCTACATAAGAACCCGCCAGGCTTGGGTCGAGACTCTTCAAACGGACATGTGCAAAGGAATAATTGATGGCCGAATTCCAGGTAAAATCCCTGGCCCGGACGATATCGTAGTTCAACGCTACTTCAAAACCATTACTGGTCATCGTACCGATGTTTTCCCAGGTCGTGGAAACCAGGTTGGGCGGCACAGGTACCGTGGCATTGAAAATAAGATTGGACGTCGTACGCTTGAAATAATCCATCGTACCGCTCAGCCTTCCATTGAATAAAGAGAAATCCGTTCCGATATCCGTTTCCGCTTTCCGCTCCCATTTCAGGTTGGGATTGGCATTCTGATTGGGAGCATAGGTATACCCATACAGATTGTTGCCCGCATAATAAGAACCGGAAATCGCCAAAGTCGGCAGCGATAAGTAAGAGAATGGCGGCAGCGATCCGGTTACGCCATAGCTGGCCCTTATCTTAAGGTTGTTCACCGAAGGGATCTCTACCAGCCTGGTGATGTCCAACCCACCGCTCACCGCAGGGAAATTACCCCATCGGTTATTAGGTCCGAACTGCGTCGACCCTTCCCGGCGTAAACTGGCCATCAAAAAGGCCGTGTTTTTATAATTCAGATTGAGCCTGCCAAAAAAAGCGACCAGCTTATTGGCATTTTGAGAGCTGCTGATCTTGGCCAGCCCCGAAGTAATGTCCAACGCAGCCCCGATATTTCCGGCAGCGGCATCCGTTACAAAATTACCGGCCTCGATATGATTGCCCGTATTCGTAAACTGCTGGTAAGAATATCCCCCTACAGCCCCCAGATCCAATTCTCCGATCTTCTTCTGGTAGCTCAGGGTGTTCTCATACAATTGATTATAGTTCTGCAAAGAAGCCTGGATCTCATACCCATGCCGGCCATACCCGTTATCGCTGTTCGGATCGAATCCCCGGTTAGCATATGCATTGATCGGCGAATATTTGCTGGAATCCGAACGGATAGTCTGCTGCGCATACCGGAGAAGGAACTTCAACCCCTTCACGATCTCATATTCGGCAGTACCTGCTAAATTATATCTCTTCACTTCCACATTATTGGTATTCTGCATCAACAGAGCAACAGGATTGGAATAATCCGTTGCCTGCACCTCAAACCATCCGCCGCCGGCCAGGTCCTCAGGAGAGCCGATAGGAGTATGCACCGGGGAAGTAGGATTATAGATAGTCGCATATTCGAAAGCATTGGAATACCCCAGTTGAGCCGTTCTCCGGGTTGAACTCAGGTCAACCGTAAAAACCAGTTTGTCGTTCAGGGCCTTATGTACCAGGTTCAGCCTCCCGTTCACCTGCTGATAACCCGTCGTGATGGCAATCCCCTGCCCGTTGCGGTAATTGATAGAAACATTATAGGAAGTGTGAGGACTGCCCCCGGATAAAGAGATATTATGAGAATGGGTGATCCCCGTCCGGGTAATTTCCTTATCCCAATCCGTACTGGCGCCATAATCCGTTCCCTTGCCCGTTGTCGCCAACAATTTGCGGAACTCGGCGGCGCTCATATGTTTGGTGAACCGGGTCCCCTTCTCGGCGGTGACGGAACCATTGTAGTTGACCTGCGGCAATCCGCGGGTACCGCTCTTGGTAGTAATGATGATGACCCCGGCAGAACCGCGGGTACCATAGATAGCGGCAGAAGCCCCATCCTTTAGGACATCCACACTGGCGATATCATTCGGATCGATCGTATTGATGTCGACCCCGACCTGTCCGTCAACGACCACAAGAGGTGTAGTGTTGGCTCCCAGCGTCGACAGTCCCCGCAGACGGATCGTGAAAGCCCCGCTCGGATCGCCGCCGGGACGCGATACGGAAAGCCCCGCTACCTTGCCCTGCAACAGCTGGGACACATCGGAAATATTTCCTTTATTGAACTGAGCCGCATCCACACGGGTAACAGCGCTGGTAATTTCTCTTTTCTTCTGAGTGCCGTAACCAACTACCACCACTTCATTCAGGTTCGCGGCGATCGGGACCAGCCTGACTTCCAGGTCCGTCTGCCCGTCTGCCGATACTTCTTTGGATTGAAACCCAACATAACTGAAGACCAGGACAGCCTTCGGGTCGGATACAGAGAGCGTGAACGCCCCGTCATCATTCGTGATGGCCGTGGCTTTTTGTCCTTTGACGAAGATCGTCACCTTGGATAAAGGTTGACCATTGTTGTCCAGGACTCGTCCTTTGAGCTGGGTGGCCCCTTGCTGAGCCATCAGAACATTGAACGTTAATAATAGCAGGATCAGCAGAGATATCCGTTTGGATCCCGGCATGGGCAAAAGCAATTGCATAAGCGTTAAGTTTTAGGATTTGAACAAATTACAATCGGTTGCATTCATGGAGCAAAGAAGGCCTAAGGTGAGGGAAACGGAAAAAATGTTGCGGGAAGAATTGTCAGGTGTAACGGGAAGAAAAATAGAAATTGCCTGGATACAGGCAGCCTTTGATGGTGTAGCGGCGGATTCATATAGCAATCGTTAAAGTTAGTTGTTATAAGACGATTATGTGTCCCATAGACAATTAAAGGTATAGATCTTTAATTGAAAAAAACAACCGATTGCATTATTTTTTAAAAAAATGTTAAAATGGTCTTATCAGCCTGCTTTCAAACCGAAATTAGAAATTGTTGAAGGAATCCCTCTATCCTCTGATGAGTGATTACATATATCTCCTTATTTTTGAAGGATATGCAACTGAACACCGTTATTTTCGACATGGATGGCCTATTGATCGATTCCGAACCCTTCTGGCAGGAAGCAGGCATTGAAACCCTCGAACAATACAATGTGGCCCTGACCCTGGAGCAATACCATCTCACGACAGGTCTCCGAACCAAAGAATGGATAGACTATTGGTGGAACCATTTCAAGATAGGCGCAGACTCCGCCAAGGAGGCGGAAGACAAGATCATGGAACTGGCGATCCGGAAAATAGGAGAAAAAGCCAAACCCATGCCCGGCCTCGACCATATCTTCTCCTTCTTTGCGGAAAGGAACTTCAGGATCGGGCTGGCGACCTCCTCCCCCCTGGCCCTGGTGGACGTAGTCATGGAGAAACTGGGCGTTCGCTCTTACCTGAGCGCCATCGCCTCCGCCGGCCACCTGCCCTTCGGCAAGCCCCATCCCCAGGTCTATATGGATTGCGCCCAGGCCCTGGAAGTGAGTCCCCTGCAATGTATCTGTTTTGAAGATTCCTTTAACGGCCTGATCGCCGCCAAAGCCGCCCGCATGAAATGCGTCGTCATCCCGGCCCCCGACCAGTTCAGCCTGGCCAAATGGGGCGCCGCCGACCTGAAATTAAATTCCCTGCTGGAATTCACCCAATCCCAGCTATGGAAGGCCACAGGCCTTCCGCCCGAAGGGCCATCATTAGACCCGAAATAAAAAATGCCGGCATTTTTTATTTCGCTAAAAAAAAAGACCCCGGTCTCCCGGGGTCTTGCTTATAAAAATCCTTTCAGATTTACTGTTGAGGTGCTTCTCCGCTTCCGCTCTGATTCTCTTCCTGCTTCAGCTTTTCCTTGATAGAGGCTAAAGCTCCCAGATCACCCAGCGTTGGCTTTTCAACCTTGCTCTGGATATTCTTGACAGCCTTGCGTGTCTTGTCAGCATCAGCCCTTGCTTCTTTCTTCACGGCTTCCTTCTCATCATTCTTCACCTGTTCCCACAGACGGGTGTGCGATAATACAATGCGTTTTTCATTGCGATCGAATTCGATCACCATGAATTGAGCTTGTTCATCAGCAACGATCTGCTTGCCATCTTCCTTGTTCAGGTGACGGTTAGGAGCAAATCCTTCCAGTCCGTAAGGCAGCTGAACGATAGCGCCCTTATCATCTTTACGGATCACAGTGCCCTCATGGACGGAACCAACTGCAAAGGTTTCCTCCAGAGCATTCCAGGGATCTTCTTCGAGTTGTTTATGTCCAAGCTGCAGCTTGCGGTTGTCCTTGTCGATTCCCAGGATCATCACGTCGATATGCTGTCCAACCTTCGTGTACTCGGAAGGATGATTGAAACGCTTCAGCCAGCTCAGGTCGCTGATATGGATCATACCACCGATACCAGGAGCCAGTTCAACGAATACACCATAAGGAGTGATATTCTTCACCAGACCGTTGTGACGGCTGCCTTGCGGGAATTTCGTTTCGATCGTATTCCAGGGATCTTCACTGAGCTGTTTAATAGACAGGCTCATCTTGCGGGAATCCTTATCCAGGGTGACCACCTTAGCTTGATGCTCGTCGCCCAGCTTGAAGAATTCCTTGGCATTGATCGGCGTATTGGCCCAGGTAATTTCACTTACGTGTACCAGACCTTCTACACCAGGCATGATTTCCAGGAATGCGCCATAATCTTCGATATTGACGACACGGCCCTTCACGATCTCACCTTCCTTGATGGTCTCAGGCAGCACATCCCATGGATGCGGGGTCAATTGTTTCAGACCTAAGCTGATACGCTTCTTGCCATCGTCGAAATCCAATACCACCACTTGTAATTTCTGATCCAGCTTCAATACTTCGCTCGGATGACTGATACGGCCCCAGCTGATATCGGTGATATACAGCAGACCATCCAGACCACCCAGATCCATAAAGGCGCCGAAGTCCGTAATATTCTTGATAGTACCTTCCAATACCTGTCCTTTCTCCAGCTTGCTGATGATCTCTGCACGTTGTGCTTCGATATCGCTTTCGATCAGGGCCTTGTGAGATACTACGGCATTCTTGATAGCTTCGTTGATCTTCACGACCTTGAACTCCATCGTCTTGCCAACGAACTGATCGTAATCAGTTACAGGCTTCACATCGATCTGAGAACCCGGTAAGAAAGTCTCCATACCGAATACATCCACGATAAGACCGCCTTTCGTTTTGCTGGTAACCGTACCGGTAACCACTTCGCCAGTCTTGTGCACTTCCACGATCTTTTCCCAGGCACGGGTGATACGGGCTTGCTTGCGGCTCAGGTGAAGGTGACCTTCCCTGTCCTCCTTTTCTACTACCATCACTTCCACTTCATCTCCCGTCTTCAGATTCTGCAGATCGCGGAATTCATTCAGGGAAACGAGACCATCACTCTTGAATCCGATGTTCACTACCACATCCGTCTTGGTCAGACCCACTACAAGGCCTTTCACCAGTTCGCCATCCGTGATAGCTACAAACGTGTTGTCATACACCTGGTCGTACTTTTCCTTTTCAGCCTTGGTGTAAGCAGCTACATTCCTCTTGTCAATGCTCCAGTCGAAGTCATCATGTGCAGTCTGCACATATACAGGTGCTTTTGGTTTCGCTGTAGCCTCTGCGGTAGCTTCTGCTACTGCCGGAGACTCCTGTACTTCTTCAGCGTTTGAGTTAAGAATATTGTTTTCAGACATAAAATGTAAATCCCGAAGGTTTTTAAATTCGGAGGGCAAAGTTACGAAAAATCGGGGCCTTATCCAAGGATTTCCCCCCTTTTTTGGCTCTTCTGGTGACCAATCCGGAGTCAGCCCTCCATCCTGGCCGGGCTACTCGCCGCAATGGCTTTTGCCGCGACAAATCCGCTGGTCCAGGCATGCTGGAAGTTGAATCCCCCCGTAATCCCATCCACATCCAGGATCTCCCCGGCAAAGAACAGCCCCGACGCCTTCCGGCTCTGCATCGTGGCAGGGTCCACTTCGGCCAGCTTCACCCCGCCCGCCGTGACAAATTCCTCCTTAAAAGTGGTTTTACCGCTTATTGTAAACTCTCCGGCGCACAGCTGGCTAACCAGCTTATTCTGCTCCCGGGCCGGCAGATCCGCCCAACGCAAATCCAGCCCGATCCCACAAGCCGTCAGCCAATATTCCCACAGCCGCTGAGGCAGACCAAAAGGGTTCTTAGCCGCTATCTTCTGAGCAGCCCGGTCATACCGGACCTCCTGCAGTTTCTCCCGCGCCCCCTGCTCATTGTACTCCGGGATCCAGTTCACCAGGATGGAAAAAGCATACTGGCCAAGCGCCAGTTCCCGGGCGCCCCAGGCCGACAGGCGCAGTACCACCGGGCCGCTGAGCCCCCAATGCGTGATCAGCAAAGGCCCCCTCTCCAACAGGCGGGAGCCCGTTATCTTTACCTGCACATCCGGTACCGACACGCCCATCAATTCCGTGATAGGATGCTTTGGCATATTAAAAGTAAAAAGGGAAGGAACAGGTTCTTCGATCGTATGACCCGTCTTTTGTATCCATTGGAACATCGTCGATTTGGGATACCCGCCGCAGGCGATACAAACATAGTCGGCCGCCAGCACCCGCCCATCCGAAAGATGCACGCGGAACCCCGGTCCACCCGCCCGCACTCCTTCTCCAGCCACCCCACTCGCGGCCCCCGGCTCTCCGGCCATCTCCACCTCCGTCACCTCCGTCCGCATAAGGATCTCCACCCCTCGCTTATTCACCTCCCTCATCAGGCAATCGATGATCGTCTGCGAAGAATCCGTCACAGGGAACATTCTTCCATCCTCCTCCGCCTTCAGCTCCACGCCCCTTTCGGCGAACCACTGGATGGTGTCGGTGGTAAACCACTGATGAAATGCTTTTTTAACGAAATTAACTCCCCGGGGATATTTTTTAGCCATATCGGCAATGACATAGCAGGCATGCGTAACATTACAACGGCCGCCCCCGCTAACCTTCACCTTGCTGAGCAGTTTATTCGTCTTCTCCAGCACGGTCACAGACAGGGAAGGATCCATTCTGGCGGCGTTCACGGCACAGAAAATCCCGGCCGCCCCGCCTCCGATAACGATCAGGCTTTTCTTAGACACCGGATGAAACCACGGCCTGTTCCGTGAAAAGATTAGGATTCGCCCTTTCGGCAGCTTCTATGATACTATAGTCCGACAGGATATCGGCCTTATTCTTTTGTACGCATACATCATGCTCGAAGTGTACTGAAGGTTGGTTATCCGACGTCCGTACAGTCCATCCATCGCTCTCCGTATAGATATCCCTCTTCCCCAGGTTGATCATCGGCTCGATCGCCAATACCAATCCCTCCTTCAGCTTAGCCCCCGTACCTCTGCGGCCATAATTAGGTACCTGGGGATCTTCATGCAATTGCTTGCCGAGCCCATGCCCTACCAGCTCCCTCACCACGCCATAACCATATTTCCGCTCCGTATGCTCCTGGATGGCATAAGAGATGTCTCCTACACGCCCGCCGGCTACGGCTTTTTCGATACCCTTATAGAGAGATTCTTTGGTAACCCGGATCAGTTGGCTGATCTCGGCGCCGGGATCCCCGATCGCAAATGTATAGGCATGATCTCCATGCCATCCGCTGCGAATTACTCCAATGTCCACGGAAATGATATCCCCCTCCCGAAGTTCACCCTTGTTCGGAAACCCATGCACGACCACGTCGTTCACAGAGATACAGGAGTTGAAAGGATATCCCCGGTAATTTAAAAAAGAGGGTACCGCGCCATTGTCGCGGATGAAATCCCCGATTACTTTATCGAGCTCCAGGGTAGTCACCCCGGGCTTCAGTATTTTAGCGACTTCGGTAAGCGTCTTGCTGACAAGCAACGCGCTCTCACGCATTAAGGCTATTTCCGGTGCTGTCTTGTAATGAATCATGTTCGTCAAAACTTAAAAAAACCTGTTAGGAGCTATTTTCCTAACAGGTTCACCTATGTAAAAGTTCAATTTTCTTAGATCACGGCATTCGATACGGAGGATTGACGCCCCTGTATCCTTCCCGTCTTCATCAGGCCATCGTATTGGCGCATCAGCAACTGGGTCTCGATCTGCTGCAGTGAATCCAGGATAACACCCACCATGATCAGCAGGGAGGTACCTCCGAAGAAGGAAGCAAACCCTTGCGTGATACCCAGTCTCTGCGCAAACCCTGGCAGGATACCGACAACCGCCAGCAGGAAAGCTCCCGGTAACGTGATCTTATCCATCACGGACCCGATATAATCGGCCGTAGGCTGGCCAGGTTTCACACCCGGAATAAACCCGTTATTCCTTTTCAGGTCATCGGCGATCTGTTTAGGATTGAATATCAGCGCAGTGTAAAGGAAGGTGAACCCTATCACGATAACCGCGTAAATAATCATATGAACGAAATCCCTTGGATCGGAGAATAATTTTGCCATACCCTTGGTAGAGTCGAAACTGGACAGGATGGTCGGCAGGAACATGATAGCCTGCGCAAAGATGATCGGCATCACACCGGCGCTGTTCACCTTCAGGGGAAGGAACTGGCGGGCGCCGCCGAACTGACGATTGCCGACAATCTGTTTAGCGTAGTTCACAGGCACCTTGCGTACACCCTGGATCAAAATAATCAGCCCCATGATGATCGCTACCAGAACGGCGATCTCTATAACGAAGATCAGGATACCGCCGCTGCCCTGGGCAAACTTAGCGTCAAATTCCTGTTTGAAAGACCGGGGAAGACGAGCCAGGATACCAACCATGATGATCAGGGAAGTACCGTTGCCCAAACCCTTATCGGTGATCTTTTCACCCAGCCACATCACGAACAGGGTACCTGCCGTGAGTACGATCGGGGTGGTCAGCCAGAAATAAGCGCTGAAAGAATCGATGATGGCATCCGGACCTAGTCCTTTAAGATAGGTCACGTACGCATAAGCCTGAACGAAAGTGACGCCGACAGTGATATAACGGGTCCATTGATTGATCTTTTTCTGACCGCTGGCGCCTTCTTTCTGCACCTTCTGCATCTGAGGGATCAGGATCGTCATCAATTGCATGAAGATAGAGGCAGAAATATAAGGCATGATACCCAACGCCAGGATAGAAGCCTGGGAGAACGCACCTCCTGAGAAGGCATCGATCAGCCCCAATGCACCGCTCTTGGCGCTGCTGAGGGCGCTGAGCTTATTGGGATCGATCCCGGGCAACACGATATAGGTCCCGAGACGATAAACGAATATCAACGAGAGCGTCACGACGATCTTACTTTTCAAATCCTCGATGCTCCAGATATTTTTAAGTGTTTGTATGAGCTTCTTCACGGAATTTCGTAATTTTTTTTAGCTACCAAATAATTTAAAAGCAATCACAACCTTCTTCTAACAAAAATAGACGCATCCGGGATGCGTCTATGCAAATTACAGAAAATTACTTGATAATTTCGATTGTTCCACCGGCTCCTTCGATAGCCGTTTTCGCCTTCTCGCTCACCGCATTCACTTTGAAGTTCAGCTTACCCTTCAATTCTCCGTTACCCAATATCTTAATCAAGGCGTTCTGATTGATTAAACCATTGACATACAAGGCTTCAGGAGTGATTTCCGTAAGACCGTACTTTTCTACCAGCAGATCGATCTGGCCCAGGTTGAGCACTTTGTACTCGATCCGGTTGATATTCTTGAAACCACGCTTGGGTATCCTTCTCTGGATGGGCATCTGACCACCTTCGTGAGCCATTTTGCGCTGATAACCGGCACGGCTCTGTCCACCCTTATTACCTTTCGTAGAAGTTCCACCTTTACCGGAAGCTTCCCCACGGCCCAAACGTTTTTCCTTGTGTGTAGCGCCTTTAGCAGGCCTGATCGAATGTAAATTCATTTTATTTGATTTAGACTTACGGGGAATCGCCCCTCGCGAGCGGACCAACCGGCCCGCTAATAAACGTTTTTATTTAACCTCTTCCGGTCGTCGGAAGGTCTACTTCACCTCTTCCACGGTCACCAGGTGCTCCACCTTGCGGACCATTCCCAGGATCTGTGGAGTCGCTTCCACTACTTTGCTGGCGTTCATCTTCTTCAGGCCCAGTGCTTCCAGCGTTAATTTCTGACGCTCCGGACGATCGATGCCGCTCTTTACCTGTGTAATTTTGATCTTTGCCATGATTATTTATTTAATGGTTGACCGGTTCAGGCCTACCCGTTAAAAACTTTCTTTAATGATATGTGACGGGTCCTGCTGACATTGATGGGCTCCCTCAGCATAGCCAGGGCCTTGAAAGTCGCTTTAACCACGTTATGCGGGTTAGCGGAACCAAGGGACTTAGCCAAAACGTCGGTTACACCGGCACTTTCCAGAACGGCACGCATGCTGCCTCCGGCGATTACACCGGTACCATGAGCGGCTGGCTTGATCAATACTTTGGCAGCGCCTTCCTTAGCCAGCTGGTCGTGAGGAATAGTACCATGCATGACCGGAACTTTGATCAGGTTCTTCTTTGCATCTTCAATACCCTTGGTAATGGCCTCCTGTACTTCCTTGGCTTTACCCAGACCATGACCAACCACTCCAGCTTCATTACCGACTACCACCAGTGCAGAGAAACTGAATGCGCGGCCACCCTTGGTTGTCTTTACAACACGATTGATAGCAACCACTTTTTCTTTCAGTTCAAGATCGCCGGCTTTAACTCTGTTTAAGATTACTTGTGCCATTGTAATTATTTACGAATGCTATTTACAAATTACTGTACCTGTTATTAAAATTGAAGACCGCCTTCACGGGCTCCGTCTGCTACAGCCTTTACACGGCCGTGAAACAAATATCCACCCCGGTCGAAAACGACTGTGGTAAGACCCAGCTCAGTAGCCTTGCGGGCAATCGCCGCACCGACCAGCTTGCTCTTATCGACTTTAGGGGCTTTCTGGGCAACGATGTCCTTGTCGCGGGAAGATGCAGAAGCCAGTGTCTTGCTGGCATCGTCATCGATCAGCTGTACATAGATATCGCCATTGCTCCTGAAAACAGACAATCTGGGCTTTTGAGCGGTTCCGCTGATCTTGCGGCGGATGCCAAACTTGATCCTTTGTCTTCTGATTACTTTCGTATCCATTGTTGTTTATTTACCGGCTCTGATACTGCCAGAGCCATCTTTTTAAAAAACTTATAATCACTCTTTTCAACTCACAGCCGCGGGCCGCAGCAGCATAGCTGCTATTTACCAGCCGCTTTACCAGCTTTCTTACGAACCACTTCACCCATGTAGCGAACCCCTTTACCCTTGTATGGTTCAGGTTTACGCAGGCCGCGGATCTTGGCAGCTACCTGCCCGATCAGTTGCTTGTCAACCCCTTCCAGGGTGATCTTCGGGTTTTCCCCTTTATTCTGCTCCGTACCCACTTTCAATTCCTTGGGAATTTCGAAGATGATATTGTGAGAATATCCCAGGGCCAGATCCAACAGGTTACCCTGGCTGGATGCTTTAAAACCTACCCCGATCAATTCCAGCTTCCTTACATATCCTTCCGTAACCCCTTTCACCATATTGGAAACCAGGGAGCGGTACAGACCATGGAGCGCACGATGGCGGATCTGGTCGGTAGGACGTTTGAATTCTACCGAGCCGTCTTTTACTTCCACGATCATATCGCGGTCGATGGATTGTTTCAATTCGCCTTTAGGTCCTTTCACGGTCAGGAGATTGTGCTCTCCGACTGTCACTGTCACACCCTTGGGGACGATCACTGGTTGCTTACCTATACGAGACATAGTCTTAGTTTATTATTTATGATAGTTATTCGTGGTCGCCGATCGGTCAGCCTCTATAGGTAGGGCTTAATGTATCAGCTACCTTTTACTTCTTAGTAGATATAGCAAAGAACCTCGCCGCCTACATTCTGCACTTTCGCTTCCTTGTCGGTCATTACACCCTTGGAAGTGGAAATGATCGATACACCCAGACCATTCTTCACACGTTTGAACTCAGCAGGGCTGGCGTATTGACGCAGACCCGGACGGCTCACCCTTTCCAGCGACTTGATCGCAGGCTCCTTGGAGGTGGGGTCATACTTCAACGCGATCTTGATCACGCCTTGCTTGCTGTCATCCTCGAACTTATACTTCAGGATGTATCCCTTGTCATAAAGGATCTCAGTCATACGCTTCTTGAGGTTGGAAGCAGGTATCTCAACGATACGGTGATTCGCCATCTGCGCATTACGAATTCTAGTCAGAAAATCTGCTATTGGATCAGTAACCATTGTCTATACTCAATTAAATGATTTCAAAAAAAAATTACAATGCGATATCCAATGATATCTATGCTCACGAGCGGAAATTTACCAGCTCGCCTTCTTAACACCAGGAATCTTACCCGCAAGGGCCATATCCCTGAACATCACCCTGGAAACTCCAAAGTAACGGATATATCCCCTCGGGCGACCCGTCAATTGGCAACGGTTATGCAGTCTTACAGGAGATGCATTCCTGGGAAGCAAGTCCAATGCCTTGTAATCACCGGCGGCTTTTAAGGCGGCGCGTCTTTCAGCGTATTTAGCTGATAAGGCCTCCCTTTTTCTCTGTCTCGCCTTTACTGACTCTTTAGCCATTTTATATAACGTTTTAAATTTTAAATGTTAATCCTTCTTTACACCGCGGAAAGGCATACCCAACTCCTTCAGCAGTTCAAATGCTTCTTCGTTGGTATTGGCAGTGGTCACAAAAGTGATATCCATACCGGTGATCTTGTTCACCTTGTCGATATCCACTTCAGGGAAGATGATCTGCTCGGTGATACCCAGGGTGTAGTTGCCGCGGCCATCGAATGACTTCTCATTGATACCCTTGAAATCCCTTACACGAGGTAAACCCGTAGATACCAGACGATCCAGGAACTCATACATCTTCACGCCGCGCAGGGTTACCCTTGCACCGATCGGCATGGCCTTACGCAGCTTGAAATTGGAGATATCCTTTTTCGACAGCGTAGATACGGCTTTCTGTCCCGTGATCAGCGTCAGTTCGTCCAGAGCGACGTCAACCAGCTTCTTATCGGTTACAGCACCGTTTACGCCACGGTTCAGACATATTTTTTCCAGTTTCGGAGCCTGCATGATGCTGGTGTATCCGAACTTCTTCATGAGAGCAGGTACAATTTCTTTTTTGTACTTATCTGCCAGACGCGGAGTGTATTTTACGGTACTCATTTGATAACCTCCCCAGATTTTTTAGATATGCGAACTAATTTTCCGTCCACGCGGGAACGCTTGATTTTGGTAGCAGAGCCGGTCTTCGCATCCCACAACAGTACGTTGGAGATATGGATCGGAGCTTCCTTCTTCACGATACCACCCTTGGTGTTCTGCGCAGAAGGCTTGGTATGCTTGGTGATGATATTCACGCCTTCGACAAGGATCTTATTCTTGTCGGTAAGCACTTCGAGGACTACACGGGCCTTCTTAGGGTCCTTATCGTCTCCGGTGATCACTACCACGCTGTCACCTTTTTTAATATTGAACTTGGGTTTGAATCTGTTACTCATTTTATTATACTTTACCCGCCTTTCAGCGGAGAATTTAACTCTAAGTTGGTTTGCCCCTCCCTATGGACGGGTGGTCCGTCTTACTTACAATACTTCCGGCGCCAGGGAGATGATCTTCATGTATCCCTTGTCACGCAGTTCCCTGGCAACTGGTCCGAAAATACGGGTACCACGGGGTTCGTCAGAAGCGTTCAACAATACCACAGCATTATCGTCGAACCGGATATAAGAACCGTCTTTACGACGCAATTTTTTCTTGGTGCGAACGATTACCGCTTTTGCAACGGTACCCTTCTTAATCCCTCCGGAAGGCAATGCGTCCTTTACAGTGACAACGATCTTATCGCCGATACCTGCATAGTCCTGTCCGCTATTTCCCAATACCCGGATGCACAGCACTTCTTTGGCACCACTGTTATCAGCTACATTTAGTCTGCTTTCTTGCTGAATCATTTTTTTACTTTTGGCTCCAGGCTATCTGCCTGAAAAGAGTTATAATTAATACAGTACTAAGGCGTTTGCCCACAGATCCTCCGCCAGGATCGGCCAAAGGCCCGCGGGTACTACTTCGCTTTTTCGATGACTTCCACCAGGCGCCAGCGCTTGGTCTTGCTCAACGGACGACTTTCCATGATCCGTACAACGTCTCCGATGGTACACTCATTCTTTTCATCATGAGCATGGAAGCTGGTAGTCTTTTTTACGAACTTACCATAGATAGGGTGCTTCACTTTTCTTTCTACCGTAACAGTGATGCTCTTTTCCGCCTTGTTGCTTTTCACCACCCCGATCCTTGTTTTGCGCAAATTTCTTTCAACCATTGTTTTAGCTTTTAGCTTTTTTATTATCAGCCGAAACCCGCACGGGGCAGTTACCGGCAATTGTTATTCTTACCCTTTGGCCATCGGTCGATGCGCTTTCCGAAAAGTAGCGCTTCTCCCGTCGACCGTCTAATGTCTGGCCTTCGGCTCGCAAGCCTATGCTTGCGTTTGACTCTTTTGAGCCAGGGACGTTTTCAGCCTCGCAACATCCTTTCTCAGGGCGCGAATGCTCATCGGATTTTCCAGCGGAGAAATAGCGTGTGCGAATTCCAGCTTCTTCAGACGCAATTCATCTTCCTGGATGCGCGCTTTCAGATCCGATACATTCAGATCCTTCAGGCTCTTTACAAAATCAACACTCTTTGACATTGATTACTTTTTTAACTGTTCTTGTTTAACTTCTTCTGAACCGGGATCCCCGGCCCCCGTGACCCGCAGGTTACTATGCTATAGCATCCCTACGTACAATGAACTTGGTCTTGATCGGCAACTTCTGCGCCGCCAGCTCCAGAGCTTCCTTGGCTACCGCTTCGGAAACACCATCCGCTTCGAACAGGATACGACCTGGCTCGACTACGGCAGCCCAGTACTCAGGGTTACCCTTACCTTTACCCATTCTCACTTCCTGTGGCTTTTTGGTAATGGGCTTGTCAGGGAAGACACGGATCCATACATTCCCTTCACGCTTCATCGCGCGGGTCAGGGCCTGACGGGCAGCTTCCAGTTGGCGATTGGTCAGCCAGATCGCTTCCAGTGATTTCAAAGCATAGGTACCGAAGGCAATAGAGGCTCCTCTCTTGGCGGTCTCACGAATACGGCCTTTCTGTCCTTTCCTGTGCTTCGATCTTTTAGGTTGTAACATCTTGAATTATTTTCTCGTTACTGTGTTATTGTCTTTTGTTTGTATTCCCTCTTCGGGGAGTCAGGGATCATTCCCTTAGTGACAGGGATTAATGCCTGCCGCCGCCGCCACCAGGTCTTCTGTCACCACCGCCGCCTCCGCGTCTGTCACCACCGCCGCCACCGCCTCTGCGATCTCCACCACCTCTGCGGTCGTCACGATGACCACCACGATCGTCATCCCTTCTTTCCCTTCTGTCACTCACATCGGTCTTGCCTCCGACGAAATTCGGATTCAGATCCCTCTTCGCCAGTACCTCACCTTTACAGATCCAAACCTTGATACCGATCTTTCCGTAAACGGTCAGCGCAAATACATTGGCATAATCGATGTCCATACGGAGGGTATGCAACGGGGTCCTACCCTGCTTGATCTCTTCCGTACGGGCGATTTCAGCGCCGCCCAGACGACCGGCAACCTTGATCTTGATCCCTTCGGCACCCATACGCAGGGCAGAAGCAATCGCCATCTTTATAGCACGCTTGTAATTGATACGATTCTCGATCTGACGGGCAATGGTATCTCCCACAATGTTCGCATCCAGTTCGGGACGGCGGATCTCCAGGATATTGATCTGGACATCATCCTTACCCGTGAGCTTCTTCAGCTCTTCCTTGATACGGTCAACTTCTCCACCACCTTTACCTATGATGATACCAGGCTTGGAAGTATGAATCGTTACGATCAGCTTATTCAACGTACGTTCAATAACGATCTTGGCAATCCCACCTTTATTGATACGGGCATTCAGGTAAGTCCTGATCTTATTGTCCTCGATCAACTTGAAGGCATAATCTTTTTTGCTGCCGTACCAGTTGGATTCCCAACCTCTGATGATCCCTAGCCTGGCCCCAATTGGATTCGTTTTCTGACCCATGTTATTTTAGATAAATTTTATCAATTAGTTTTTTGCTTCGCCAACTTTTTTGCTTCTTTAGCTTCTTTCTTCGTCTCAACTGGCTTCGTATCTACGACGAGAGTTACGTGATTGCTGCGTTTACGTACGCGATAACCACGACCCTGCGGCGCCGGGCGCATACGCTTCAACGTTCTACCACCGTCAACCATTACCGTTTTAACGATCAGGCTGGCATCCGCGGCACTCTGACCTTCATTCTTCGCTTCCCAGTTCTTCACTGCGGACCACAGCAGCTTGTGCAGCGGAACGGCAGAATGTTGAGGATGATGCTCCAGCAAAGCCAGGGCTTTCTCTACCTGAAGACCACGGATCTCATCAACCAGTAAACGCATTTTACGGGGCGATGTCGGGTGATTTCTCAATTTAGCTACTGCTTCCATTATAATAAGTTTTTTTCGTGCTTTTAACCCTCTGGTACTGGCGCCTTCGGCGCTTTTTCTCTTATATCAGCCCTTCGGGCGACGGACCCGTGGTCCGTCTAGGCTATCTTTTTACTTGAATGTCCTTTAAAGTTGCGGGTAGGTGCGAATTCACCCAGCTTATGTCCCACCATGAACTCTGTTACGTAAACAGGAATGAACTTGTTTCCGTTATGAACAGCCAGCGTATGACCTACGAAATCCGGCGTGATCGTGGAACGACGGCTCCAGGTTTTGATCACCCCTTTCTTGGCTGTACCCTCGTTGATAGATAGCACCTTCTCTTCCAGATTCGCATCTACGTAAGGACCTTTTTTAATTGAACGACCCATAACTATTATTTAAATTATTTCGCTAATTTTTTACCGTTCTTTCTCTGGATGATCAGCTTGTCGCTGCCCTTTCCTTTCGTCCTGGTCTTCAGACCACGGCTGTACTGCCCGTTCCTGGAACGAGGCTGACCACCGGAAGCCTTACCTTCACCACCACCCATCGGGTGATCTACAGGGTTCATCGCAACACCACGAACTCTCGGACGGATGCCTCTCCAGACATTACGACCAGCCTTACCCATGCTCTGCAGGCTATGATCGCTGTTGGATACCACCCCTACGGTAGCATAACAGTTGATCAATACTTTCCGCAATTCACCGGAAGGCATCTTCAATACGGCATATTTTTCTTCCTTATTGGTCAGCTGAGCGGAAGTTCCGGCGCTGCGCACCAGCTTGCCACCCTGACCAGGCTGCATTTCAATGTTGTGAACGTTAGTACCCAACGGCATGAACTTCAGCTGCAGTGCATTACCCAGTTCAGGTACTACATTGTCACCGGCCAGGACCGTCGTTCCTACCTGCAGACCCTGGGGAGCCAGGATGTAACGCTTTTCGCCATCTGCATAATTCAGCAGCGCGATGAAAGCAGTACGGTTCGGATCGTATTCGATAGAAGCTACTATTCCGGGAACTTCTTTCTTATTCCTCTTGAAATCGATGACACGGTACATCTTCTTGTGACCGCCACCCCTGTAACGCATAGCCCTTCTACCCTGAACGTTCCTACCTGCGGTGGATTTCACCTTTTCCAAAAGGCTCTTTTCCGGAGTGTCTGATGTAATTTCCGCATACGCGTTTCCTACTCTCCAGCGTGTCCCTGCGGTAATCGGTTTGTATTTCTTAAGTGCCATTGTTCGTTTCTTATTCTTTTAAAAAAATTTTGTCAATCCTTTGCGGCGCTTGACCCGCCATTCTTTATCATTCTTTCCCTTTCTCCCTTTCCTCTCTCCCCTTTAGGGGCGGGGGTAGGGAGCAGCGGGTTTAGATGCTGGCGTACAGATCGATCGTCTCGCCTTCAGCTACCGTGATCAGCGCCTTCTTAAAGGCTGGCTTACGACCCTGAACATAACCGGCTTTGGTAAACCTGGTCTTGTTCTTTCCGGGTACAACGGAAGTATTCACATCCACCACCGTGACGCCATAGAAATCTTCCACGGCCTTCTTGATCTCCAGCTTATTGGCTTTACGGTTGACCCTGAAAGCATATCTCCTCAGTTTTTCCTGCTGGGCATTTGCTTTTTCGGTCAGTATGGGTTTTACTAAAACTTCAGAAAGTTTCATCTTAGTTCAATTTGAAAATTTGTTAATTACGCTACTTCTTCAGTCACATCGTCTGCGAATACTTTGGCAGCAGTTTCGGACAGCAACAATACATCTGCATTCACAATATCGTATGTATTGACATCAGCCAGCAGGACACCTTCTACCTTCTCTACATTACGTAAGCTCAGGTATACGTTGTCGTTATATTCCGGCAATACGAACAATACTTTCTTACCGGCAACATTCAGGCTCTTCAGCGTTTCAGTGAACTGCTTGGTCTTGGGAGCATCCATCTTGATGTCTTCCACCACTACGATGGAGTTGCCTTTGGCCTTATGAGCCAGAGCGGACATCTTAGCCAGATCCTTCACCTTACGGTTCAGCTTGATATCATAATCACGGGGCTTAGGTCCGAAAATGGTACCACCACCTTTATACAAAGGGTTACGCAGGTTACCCTTACGGCTACCACCCGTACCCTTCTGGCGATGCAGTTTCTTGCTGGAACCCTGTACTTCCATACGGGTCTTTACTTTGTGCGTACCCTGACGCTGTGCTGCCAGGTATTGCTTAACGGCAAGATAGATCACGTGGTCATTAGGCTCGATCCCGAAAATTTCTTCCGGTAATTCCACCGTTCTGCCGGTCTTCTTTCCTTGTATATTTAAAACGTCTGCTTGCATTGTAGTTCTATTAAAAGTTACTTCCTTCTGATTACTTCTGAATTAAGACAATAGCTCCGTTGTGGCCGGGAACCGATCCACTCACCAATATGTAATTCTTTTCGGGGAATATCTTTACGACCTTCAGGCTCTTCACCTTTACACGGTCGCCGCCCATACGGCCTGCCATGCGCACACCCTTCATTACACGGGATGCATCGGAGGAGTTACCTAATGAACCCGGAGCACGCTGACGGTCATGCTGACCGTGAGATTGCTGACCTACACCATGGAAGTTATGGCGCTTAACAACACCCTGAAAACCTTTACCTTTCGTAGTACCTACTACTTCTACTTTTTCACCTTCGGTAAAGATCTCTACGGTAATGGAGTCACCAAGATTCTTTTCTATGGAATAATTGCGAAATTCTTTTACAAACTGTTTGGGGGAAGTGTTGGACTTGGCGAAGTGATTTTTTTCTGCTGCGGTAGTGTGCTTTTCTTTCTTTTCGCCGTAAGCTAATTGAAGGGAAGTGTAGCCATCTGTGTCCTTTGTTTTGACCTGCGTTACCACGCAAGGACCTGCTTCAATGATCGTACAAGCTGTTTGCTTGCCGTCAGGACTGAAGATGCTGGTCATCCCGATTTTTTTACCAATAATGCCTTTCATTTCATTTTTTAATTTATGCCATCGGGTATGAGGACAGCCTTAGACTTACTGTATTGGTATATTACAGCATCGATCTAGAGACTTCAATCCACCGTTTGCAGCCGACCTTTTCTTTTCGTCTTCAGTTGCCCGCCTTGCGCGGGTCCGTGAAGCCAGAAGTACCGGTTGTAAACAAACCCTGAATGGCTTGTTCATATGTGCCCCAACTCTGCCGTAGCAGCAGTTAAGGAGTTTACTTAGTTTCGTCCCTTTTCCCCTTCGGGAGCCGGGCACATCCAGCGCTACTTTATCCCGGAATCTCTTCCGGCAGTTTGTAGATGGATATGTAAAGAGCTTTATATTCACACCCCGGAGGGTGGAAAAATTATCGTCAGGCCTTGATCTCAACATCCACACCGGAAGGAAGATCCAGCTTGGACAAAGCATCTACCGTCCTCGAAGAGGAAGTGTAAATGTCCAGCAAGCGCTTGTGCGTATGCAGTTGGAACTGCTCACGAGCCTTCTTATTAACGTGCGGCGAACGGAGTACGGTAAAGATTTTCTTACGAGTAGGTAAAGGAATAGGTCCTGTTACTACTGCACCAGTACTGCGAACGGTTTTGACGATCTTTTCGGCAGATTTATCTACCAGATTGTGATCGTACGACTGTAATTTGATTCTGATTCGTTGAGACATAAGCCAAATCCCATTTTTCGAACGGGGATGCAAAGGTAGGGGTTAGTTATATACTTACAAAAGAAATTCTGGAAAAAGTTGTGCCGGGACTCAACTTTTTTTCTCCGAAAGCCCTTTTCTCCTCCTCCCGGCAGTCTCTTTCCCGCCCCATGCTCTTACAATGGGCTATTTCGACCATTTCTATATAGCTGCTCCTCAGGGGGTACCAGGGGGCCGCCCCCTTCCATTGGTCACTTCCCTCCCCCCGGGCAGTTCTTCCGCAGATAATCCGTATACAATGTCGACAAATGCTGCCTCGTCCCCTCCCCCTCAAAAATCCCATGGCTGCGATTAGGATAAGGCATAAACTGGAAGATCTTATTATACTTGATCAGCGCATTCAGCAACATCTCCGCATTCTGATAATGTACATTGTCATCCCCGCTGCCATGAATATATAATAGATTGCCCCTCAGATTCTTAGCATAGGTAATAGGCGACCCGTTCACAAAATCCTGCCGGTTCTCCTGCGGAATGCCCATATATCGCTCCTGGTAGATATTGTCGTAGCACAGCTGGTTGTCAACAGCCGCTATGGCAATACCCGTCTTATAGATCTCCGGATACTGGAACAACAGGTTCAGCGTACTGGAACCACCCCCGCTCCACCCCCATACCGCAATCCGGCTGCTGTCAACCCAAGGCCACTTCACGATCTCTTTAGCCGCCATTGCCTGGTCCCGGATATTCAACCGCCCGATATTCCGGTAGATCGACTTCCGCCATTGCCGGCCCTTGGGAGCCGGAGCGCCCCGGTTCTCCACGCTGACATAGATATAGCCGTCCGCCCGCATATCCCCCGCATACAGGAAATTAAAGCCCGAACCATACTGGTCCAGCACCGTCTGCGCGGCCGGCTCCCCGTATACATAAAATACCACCGGGTACTTCTTCGTGCTGTCAAAGTTGGCCGGTTTGACCATCCAGCCATCCATATCCACCCCATCCTGGGTCCGCACCTTGAAGAACTCCACCACCTTGTTAGCCGTCGTCTCCTGCACCTTGGCAGCGATATCCACCCCCTTGGTCAGAGACTGATGCCCCGGAAAGCTGACCCATTCCTGGATTTCATCCGTATTGGCATTGCTGAAATTATGGAAGGCATACCGGGCATTGGGAGAAAGATCGTAGTCATGATACCCCGGCTCGCCCGCAGGACTGACCCGCTCCAGCTTGCCCTTCCCATCCAGCCGGGTCCGGTAAAGGTATTTTTGGGTCGCATTGTCGGGAGAAGCCATGAAGTAGACATAATTATTCTTCTCGTCGATCAGGCTGACCGAAATGACATCGTAATTGCCCCTGGTGACCAGGGTCTCTTTCTTCCCGTCCCGGCTGACCCGGTACAGATGACGCCAGCCGTCCTTTTCCGACACCCAGCAGAAATCCTTGCCCCCATTGAGCCAATCCCAGCCTGCTACAACCCCGTCCTGCCAGGCGCCCTTGCATTCGATATAGGCGCTATCCCGCTCCTCATAGAGCTGGGACGTCTGGCCCGTGGCAATGTCGCTCAACAGGATCTTACTATCGTTCTGCTTGCGGTTTAATTGCTGCAGGATCAGCTGGGAAGAATTGGCCGCCCATTCCATCCGGGGCAGATAGGTCTGCCGGGGATCCCCCGGGATCTTCATCCACTGGGTTGCACCCGTCCCCAGGTCCACCACCCCGATCTTGTAGGGCGAAGGCGCCTCCCCGACTTTCGGATATTCCACAGGAACGACGAAGGGATAGATCGAATCCGTGGTATTCAGCATGAGGTAATCCTTCACCTGGTTGGCATCGATCTGCCAGTAGGCGATATGCTGCCCGTCCGGGCTCCAGCGAAACCCATCCCGGCAATCCAGCTCCTCCTCATATACCCAGTCGAAAGTACCGTTGATCAGCTTCCGGGTGCCATTGGTGCTCGTCAGGCATTTGCTTTGCCCTGTCCCCAGGTCCTCGACATAGACATTATGTTCACTCGTATACGCCAGCCTTCCCCCGTCAGGCGAAAATTTGGCAAACATCAGGGAAGAAACAGGGCGGTCCTTACCCACCTGCGTCAAAGCCTTGGTGGACAGGTCCAGCACCCAGTAATCGCCCCTGGTATCATAACGCCAGACACGTTGGCTGTTCGTATAGATCAGTAGTTTCTTTCCATCCTCCGAAAACGAAAAATTCCGGATAGGCAGCGGTGTACCCTTACCCCCAGGCATCAGCTGATCCCTGGAAACCAACACCGTTTCCTTGCTATCCGGCAGATCCACCCGTATCACCTCTCCTGACTTCACCTGGTAATAAGCATTCCCCTCCTTTGTCCATTTTACCTCCGTAGAACCGGGCTGAGCAAAACAGCTAATACCCAATACCAAAAGGAGCATAGCCACTCCCGGGCAGAAAAAATTCCTTGCTGTCAACGACATATACTACTAATTTTTAGGGCCGGAAATTAGGCAATTATGCCCATCTTACCCTTGCCACCTAAATAAAAAAACCGGCAGAGAATGCCGGGTTTTTTATTTATAAAAGAATTCTGTTTAGCGCCTTCTCCAACGGCCGGCTATCCAATAATCACCCCTCCGCTCATGAGCCCAGCGACCGGGTACCCACGCCCATCCGGGATGGGGAGGAGCTGCCCAATAACCGCCCGTAGATACGTAACGACCACCCCTCATTGTCCATTCCTCATCGATCCAGACATGGCGGGGGCTGGGAGGAGCAGGCCTTACACGCGGTCCGGCAAATACCGGCCGTACACTTACATATACCTGCGCAGAGGCAGTGGAAGAAAAGCCTACAGTAGTGACAACCGCCAGGATCGCCAAAAATGCCATTTTACTAAAATGCTTTTTCATTCGTTGATTTTTAAGTTTAACAATTGGATATTTAAGAACCCAAAACGTTTAAAACCTGTAATAATTTTAATGACTTTTTCCGGTCATAAATGTAGGGAGGTTCTTCTCCCCCATTCATCCACTCATCACCTTATCGCTCCTGTTACCCCATCCTGAAGCCCATTCACCCTACCTTTTATCGGCCAATGACCAGCATTCCGCTGCTCAGGATCAGCAAATGCCGGACCACCGGTCAAAAAAAATAGGCCGTCCTGGGTAAGACGGCCTATCTGCAAAATTTAAAGTATTTATTAGAAATTAAACAAAGCGCCCATACCAAAGATATTGGCCTTGCTGTCATCCATCGCCTTCATATACGTCAGTCTCGCCTCCACGTTATGCGTTCCCCGTCCTACGCCAAAACGGACGCCGACATTGCCGGCAGGACCAAAACCTTTGATAGTCGCCTGGTAAGTATATCCGTTACCATAATAATCGGTCGAGTCCACATTGTACTTGCCATAATGATACCCGGCCCCGCCGCCTATATAAAATCCGAAACGGCTCTTATTGTCCGGAGTCGAGCCGGCGCCAAAGTTAAAATTGACGATCAGCGGTATGTTGGCCATAAAACCGAGCGTATTATCCGTAGTACTGCCGGTAGAAGAATTGTAGTTGCTGCTATAGCTCCCCGAAATACCAACGCTCAGCGGAACGCCTACTGAGAGAGAGAAATCTTCGTTCTCTAAAAAATTAAAGCGGGGAGAATAAGTGAAGCCTTCGGCAACGGCGGCATTACCGCCCTTTGCCGTTGTAACAAAGATGGCCACGCCGACGCCATGCGTGAAAGTTTGCGAAAAAGCGAAAGTTATAGGGAAAAACAACACCACGAGAAGAGTGTATTTCTTCATAAAAAAGGGTTTAAAAAGGGTTTAGCATTAGGTTTTAACGCGGTAAATATAGATACGGTGCGTTATACCCGCAAACTATTACCCTTCTTTTTTAAGGGTTTTTTCACCCTAAAAAAAACCCCGCTTGTGTAAAAGCGGGGTTTTAATATAAGAACAAATTATTATCTATGCATTCACTTTCCTTCCCTGGACCTTCGCGATCACGGCTTCAGCAACGTTGTTAGGCGCCGGAGAATAGTGAGAGAATTCCATGGTGGAAGTAGCGCGGCCGGAGCTCATCGAACGCAGCTGGGTCACATACCCGAACATTTCGCTCAAAGGCACTTTGGCTTTGATAACCTGCAGGTTGGCACGGCTGTCCATACCTTCCAGGATACCACGACGACGGTTAAGGTCACCCGTCACATCCCCCATGTACTGATCAGGCGTCAGCACTTCCACTTTCATAATGGGTTCCAGCAGAATCGGTTTTGCCTTACGGCCAGCTTCCCGGTAACCGGACTTGGCGCATATTTCAAAGCTCATCGCATCGGAATCCACATCATGGTAGCTACCATCGAACACACGCACTTTCATGCTTGTCAAAGGATAACCGGCCAATACACCCGTAGTCATCGAAGTTTCAAAACCTTTCTGGATAGCAGGAATAAATTCCTTAGGAACACTACCCCCGAAAATATCGTTCACGAACTGGAAATGTTTCCCTTCGTTTTCTTTCAGCCATTCTTCATCAGCCGGTCCGATCGCGAACTGAATGTCCGCGAACTTACCACGGCCACCCGTCTGCTTCTTCAGCACCTCGCGGTGTGTTACCGTTGCATTGAAAGCCTCTTTATAGGCCACCTGGGGAGCGCCCTGATTTACTTCTACTTTAAATTCACGACGCATACGGTCAATGATGATTTCCAGGTGCAGTTCACCCATACCACGCAGGATGGTCTGACCGGTGTCTTCATCTGTATTTACACGCAGCGTGGGATCTTCTTCCACCAGCTTGGAAATCGCCATACCCATCTTGTCAACGTCAGCCTGCGTCTTAGGCTCAACGGCGATCGCGATCACAGGCTCAGGAATGAACATGTTTTCCAGGGTGATGGGATGATCCTCATCGCACAGCGTATCCCCGGTCTTGATTTCCTTGAAACCTACCGCGGCGCCAATATCTCCCGCCTCGATAAAGTCGATCGGGTTCTGTTTGTTGGCAAACATCTTCATGATACGGCTGATACGCTCTTTCCTTCCGCTTCTTACGTTCAATACATAAGAACCTGCATCCAGGTGACCGCTATAACACCGGAAGAACGCCAGACGACCTACGAACGGATCGGTCATGATCTTAAAGGCCAGTGCAGCAAAAGGTTCTTTTGCATCTGCTTTACGGGTAATGGTTTCACCCGTATTAGGATCGATCCCTGAAATGTCTTCGATATCCAGCGGAGAAGGCAGGTAACGGCAAACGGCATCCAGGGCAGTCTGCACACCTTTATTTTTGAAAGAAGAACCACACATCATCGGAACGATGCTCAGGTCCACCGTAGCCTTACGGATGGCTTCATGCATTTCATCTTCCGTGATGCTGTTGGGATCTTCGAAGAATTTCTCTAACAACGTATTGTCGTACTCGGCTACGGCTTCTACCAGCTTGCCCCTCCACTCGGTAGCTTCTTCCAGCATATCGGCCGGTACAGGAATTTCGTCAAAGGTCATCCCTTCTGTTTCCATATGCCAGATAATACCCTTCATCTTGATCAGATCCACCACGCCTTTGAAATCATCTTCCGCACCGATCGGCAATTGCAAAGGGACGGCTTTTGCTCCCAGCATGTCTTTAACCTGCTGAACCACCATTAAGAAGTCGGCGCCGGAACGGTCCATCTTGTTTACGAAACCGATACGGGGAACCTTGTAACGGTTAGCCTGGCGCCATACCGTTTCTGATTGGGGCTCAACGCCGTCAACAGCGGAGAACAGGGCAATCAGACCATCCAGTACACGCATGGAACGCTCTACCTCAATAGTAAAGTCCACGTGACCGGGAGTATCGATAATATTGAAATTATATTTTTTAGTAGCCGCATCCACCGTCCCTTTATTGGTAGGGAAATTCCATTGGCAGCTTACTGCAGCAGAAGTAATGGTGATACCTCTTTCCTTTTCCTGCTCCATCCAGTCAGTAGTAGCCGCACCATCATGCACCTCCCCGATTTTGTGGATCATGCCCGTATAGCGCAAAATACGCTCAGTGGTGGTAGTTTTGCCGGCATCGATGTGAGCCGCAATACCAAAGTTTCTTTGAAATTTTAAATCTGCCATTGTTATTTATTAAGAAGTTGAACCGTTTAGTTTTGTTGATCGTCCCGTTTTCAGGCGCCTGGATTCATCCTCAATCGCCTTAATTTTCTGCCGGTTACACCTTCATCTGTACCCATAAGCCACTTTCAGCAGCCCCCGGCATCCTATCTTATTTTAAATGAACGGGTCCATTGGCCAGTATCCTCCTTTTAAATTCGGTGCGCAAAGGTAACTAAATTTTCCATGCAAACCTGCTCTCATAACAAAAAAACGAGCCCTGGGCTTATCGCCCTGGCCTGACCTACAGGCTCATTACCCGCAGCACTCCTCAACCACCGCTCCGGCCCGCCCGAAAGCCCATCCCCTAACCAGGTCCCGGGCCCATTAATGTTCAGGCCCTGTAACACAAAAAACCCTGCGGAAACCGCAGGGTTCAATATAGATAACAATAAGATAATTATACCTTGAAGTGAGCGAAAGCCTTGTTCGCTTCAGCCATACGATGAGTATCTTCCTTCTTCTTGAAAGCACCACCTTCACCCTTGCTGGCTGCAACGATCTCTCCGGCGAGCTTTTCGGCCATGCTACGGCCGTTTCTTTCGCGGCTGTAACGGATGAGCCATTTCATGCTCAAAGAGATTTTCCTGTCCGGACGCACCTCGGAAGGGATCTGGAAAGTAGCGCCACCGATACGACGGCTGCGAACTTCTACAGCAGGAGTGATGTTGGACAGAGCCCTCTTCCAGATCTCATAGCCATCCTCATTGGTCAGCTTGGATACTTTATCCATGGCGTCATAAAAGATGACAAAAGCCGTGTTCTTCTTACCTTGCCACATGATGTTGTTTACAAAGCGGGTAACCAATTTGTCATTGTACTTTGCGTCAGGCGCCAGTGGCAATTTTTTGGCTTGCGTTTTCCTCATTTTTTGATGGAATTACTATTTGACTAAATATTTTATTTTTTCCCTTTAGCTGCTGCGGGTTTAGCGCCGGCTTTCTCTTTCTTGGTACCATACTTGGAACGGCTCTTCTTACGATCCTTTACACCAGCCGTATCCAGGCTTCCCCGGACGATATGATAACGTACACCCGGTAAATCCTTCACACGACCTCCACGGATCAGTACGATACTGTGCTCCTGAAGATTATGCCCTTCACCCGGGATATAGGCGATCACCTCTACCTTGTTGGTCAAACGCACTTTAGCAACTTTACGCAAAGCGGAGTTTGGCTTCTTGGGAGTGGTCGTGTACACACGGGTACACACTCCACGACGCTGCGGACAAGCATCCAAAGCCCTGGACTTGCTTTTTGCGCGAATAATCTCTCTTCCTTTTCTAACTAATTGTTGTATAGTAGGCATTCTGACCTATTTTATTTTGGGACGGCAAAGGTAACTTTCCTAAAAGAAATAAACAAATAATTTGTTGCGCTTCCGGTTTTTTTCCAAATTCACCCTCCAGCGCAACAACCATTAAATCCTGTACATCCACCCGTGAGTATCCTCTTTTCTACCCTCCCGGATGTCCGTCAGCAGCTTTTTTACGGCTGGAACGGCCTTCCAGGTGTCTGTATCGAACTTCATGACATAATCCTTATAACGAAGCTCCTGGATCATCGAAACAGTGGCCGCCGTACCGGTTCCAAACAGCTCCTTCAGCTCCCCGCTCTTATGGGCGCTGATCACCTCATCGATGCTGATCGGCCGCTCTTCCACCGCATACCCCAGCTCCTTCAGCACCCCGATGGCACTGTCACGGGTAATCCCCTCCAGGATCGTCCCCGCTTCCAGGTCCGGAGTGATCACCTTATTCCCGATCACAAAGAACACATTCATCGTACCGATCTCCTGGATATACTTATGCTCAAAGGCATCGGTCCACAAGACCTGGTCATACCCTTTCTCCTTGGCGATGGCCGTTGCCAGCATGCTGCTGCCGTAATTGCCAGCTGCCTTGGCAAAACCGATCCCCCCCGCTGCCGCACGGGTATAGTGCTCCTCCACATAAATCCGCATAGGCGCCGAATAATACGGGCCCGTAGGACTCAGCAGGATCATAAACTTGTAAGTATCAGAAGGTTTTACCCCGATCACCTCGTCCGTAGCGAACATAAATGGCCGGATATACAGCGAATAATCGCTTTTCATAGGGATCCAATCCCTGTCCAGAGACACCAGCTGACTCATCCCCTCCATGAAGATCTCCTCCGGAACCACCGGCATCCGCATCCGCTCAGCGCTTAAATTAAAACGCTTGAAATTATCCAGCGGACGGAAAATAAACGGATTCCCTTCCCGGTCCTTATACGCTTTAATACCCTCGAAAATGGCCTGGCCATAATGGATCGCAGCTAAAGCAGGAGACAGGGATAAATTCTGAAATGGCTTGATCGACACCGTTTTCCATTCCCCGTTTATATAATCCACTTCCAGCATGTGGTCCGTAAAATATTTACCAAATGGAAGATTATTAAAATCGATTTCCCCGATTTTACTCTTCCCTGTTTTCGTAACTTGGATATCCATAGCAGCGATCATGTCGTATTAAGTTTTGTAACCACAAAGAAACAAACAATCTTTGTGGTTACAAAAAATACTAACGTATGTTAGCATTTAATTTAATTATAACGTGCTGCTTGGTTGTCAAGAAGACGCGTCAAGCGTCTTGTCCGAAGGACCGACATTAGCCATTTTCCGGAGATGCGCTAATTTTCTAAAAGGCGCATCTCCGGCACAATAATTTCAACGATACAAATATTTTATGAGCCTCAATAATATCGAACTGGGAGATCTTATCGTAAGCGAACTATACCGGAATAGTCTTTTGGCTACAGATGCCGCCGCCCTGCCGGCGCGCCCCTCCGTTCCCAAAGCGCCCGCTGGTCCCGGTCCGGATCCGGAAACAAAGTCTGCCAGGCTGAGCACCCCCGGCCCGGACCTCCCTGCCGGTTCCGCCCAGGCCACCCCTACCCGCCCCGACTCCAACCCCGAAACCAGCGCACCGGTCAACCCGGCCGTCCGCACAAGTGCTCCTCCGGCCGTCCCTGTCAGCCCGGTTTCAGCTCCTTCAGCATCCGAAACAAAATCCGCCCCCCCAGCCGGCGCCCCCGTCGCCGACGGAGGTTACAAATTCCTGGGCAACAACCGCCGTAAGATCACCGTCCTCGTAGAATCGCCCGGAGTAGCCTTTCTGCCGGATGACCAGCTCAGCTTCCTCACCCGGATGCTGGAAGCCTGTAAAATGAATGTAGGAGATGTAGCCATCGTCAACCTGGCCAATGCCCCCGTCACCATCACCGCCCTGAAACAACAGCTACAACCCAACATGATCTTACTATTCGGCATGGAGCCGGTGGCAATACGGCTTCCCATGAATTTCCCCTGGTTCAAGATCCAGGCCTACGACGAATGCACCTACCTCTGCGCCCCTTCCCTGGAAGAACTGGTGCTGCCGGGAGACGAAAGCAGACTCCTGAAAAGTAAATTATGGATGTGCCTGAAAACTTTATTCGAAATATGATCCCCTCCAACCCTAAAGCCCAGCTCATTTTCGCCACCAACAACCAGCACAAAGTGGAAGAGATCCAATCCGCCATCGGAAAGGAACTGGGAGTCATCTCCCTCCACCAGGCCGGTATCGACATCGATATCCCCGAACCACACGACACCCTCGAAGCCAATGCTTCAGAAAAGTCCTTTACCATCCACCGGCTCACCGGCAAGAATTGTTTCAGTGAAGACACCGGCCTGGAAGTAACCGCCCTGAACGGCGAACCCGGCGTCAAAAGCGCCCGCTACGCAGGAGAGGACCGCGCCTTCGAAAAGAACATGGAGAAGCTGCTTCATAAGCTCGACGGAAATCCCGACCGCCGGGCACGCTTCCGCACCGTGATCTCCCTCATCCTGGACGGACAGGAACACCTGTTCGAAGGGATCTGCGAAGGCCGTATCCTGCCGGGCCCCACCGGAACCCAGGGCTTCGGCTACGACCCCGTCTTCTCACCGGATGGAGAAGAACGCAGCTTTGCGCAAATGACCCTGGAAGAGAAAAATCAATACAGCCATCGCCGCAAAGCCGCCGACAAGCTCGTGGCATTCCTGCGGGAATACACAAAACCCTAAAACAATTGCATATGCCTAAGATAAGACTGACACTACCCGACAACTTCACTTTCACCACTACCATTCCCATCCGCATCACGGACCTCAACTACGGAGGCCATGTCGGTAACGATTCCGTCCTCTCCCTCATCCACGAAGCCAGGGTGCAATTCCTCCGCCACCACGGATATACAGAGCTGGACATGGGCGGAGTGGGACTCATCATGGCAGATACCAACATCGAATTCAAGAACGAACTTTTCTATGGAGAGCCCCTGCGGGCCGCCATCGCCGCCAGCGAATTCTCCCGCGTCGGGTTCGATCTGTATTACAAACTGGAAAAACAAGTAGGAGAAAAATGGATTCCGGTCGTCCTCGCCCGGACCGGCATGGTCTGCTATAACTACGCAGCCAAAAAGGTAGTATCGGTGCCGACAGAGATTTGCACCAGGTTGCTTTCATAAATCGGGTCAGTCCCGAACCTTGAGCGCTCGCTGCGCGAGGGCTCGCGCCAGCGACCGGGTCTCATGATGGGAGAACTTCGTCAAAGCGTCGTTCCTCGCTTTTCCTCGTCCGTAACCTTCGCTTTGCTCGGTTAGGCCGAGGCGCCCGTGGCGCCTCAGGCATTCCAGATTCTCCAGCTCTCCTCCGCCTGGAGGATCAGCATCTCATACCCATTCTCGATGACGGCGCCCCGCTCAGCCCCCTTTTGCAGGAACAACGTCCTCTCCGGATTATACACCAGGTCGAACAGATAATGCCGGGAACCGATCGCCTCATAAGGCAGCGGAGGGCAATCTTGTATGTTGGGATACATGCCTAGCGGAGTGCTATTGACGATCAGTGTAGACGCCCGCAGCAACGCCTCATCTACCTGTGCATAACTTAGATCGTTGGTATCAGGCCGGGGCCTGCGGGAAACAAACCGGTAAGCGAGCCCCAGTTTCTTTATGACGTATTCCACGGCCTTGGAAGCCCCCCCCGTTCCCAATATCAACGCCTGCTCATGATGCGATTGCCATTTCTTAAGAAGAGATTCACGGAAACCAACCACATCCGTATTGTACCCAATCCGCTGACCTTCCTCTATCTTAATGCAGTTACAGGCATTGATCTCCCTGACAACTTCATTCCCCCCATCCAGGAAAGGCAGGACCTGCTCCTTATAAGGGATCGTTACATTCAGCCCGCAAAGTTCAGGGTCGGTTAACAAGTCGGTCAGCTCGGAAATCTGCGGGAGCGGATACACGGAATAAGCAGCATCCGTCACCCCCTCCCTTTCGAACTTCTCCGTAAAATACCGCTGTGAGAAAGAATGCGACAGCGGATAGCCGATCAGGCCGAATTTCCTCATTTGGAAGTCTCTTTATCCAGGAACATATGGAAAGTATCTCCCCGCAAGCCGATCCGCATGGCTTCCATGGCAATCACTTCCGAAGGAGCTATATTACCCAGGTTGACATTGCAACCGATCAATTCGATAAAATATAATTGCTGCGCTTTCTGAGGAGCTTCCCAGAGGATCTTTTCCGCGGGGATCTGCGTCAGGATCTCCTGAACCAGCCCTTCCCTAACCTCTCCGCTACCCCGGTAGATCCCTACATTACCCGCTTCCCGGGCCTCGGCGATCACATAGGATGCCCCCGCATTCAGCTCCGCACGCATCAGCTCGATCCACTTGTAAGGAGGTATGATATGCTCCGCATCCTTGCTGCCCACTTCGCTCAGCACCGTAAAGTCTTTGGTCAGTTTTTCAATATATCCGCATTTCTCAGCATGCGGGATCGTAATGGATCCGTCACTGACCTCCACATGCGTAATACCGTATTCCTTACAGACAGCTATATAATCGTCAAACTGGTTGCGTATCAGAAAAGCCTCGAAAAGAGTCCCTCCAAAATAAACAGGCAGATCATAGGATTGATAGATCTCGATCTTTTCCCGGAGATTGGGCGTGACGAAGGCCGTGCCGAATCCTAATTTCACGATATCCACATGGGGGTGGGCCACACTCATAAAACTCTTTGCTTCCTCAAGGCTCAGCCCTTTATCCATAACCATCGTAATACCATGCTGACGGGGCTTCAAAATTCTTTCCGGGATCTGCGTAAGTTTGAAATTCATCCTCTTGTTGTTTCTTTTAGGGCAGTCGCATTCGGCTCCTGCCTTTTGGTTTAATAAAAGTCTTTTATCTCAGTCCATAACGCCTCAGCGAACCTTCGTGTTCTCCATGCAGGCGCAAAAATAGGAAACAAACAAATACTAAATATTGCTTGTCAATATTCTACAATATTATAATGTAATAGCCAACAATGGGGAGAGACCTCTAAATAGATTTGCTTTTCTTGTAGCGGGCAATGATATCCACTACCGGCTGATATTGCAGGATCACCGGATTTAACTCCAGCAGTTTCTTTAAAAGTTTGGGAGCCTTCATCATCGCCTGCTCCAGCTGCAGCAGCCCCTCCTTGGATTTGCCCAGAGCAAAATAAATGGCGCTCAGGTAGAATACGAATAAGGGTTTCCCCCCCGTAATACGGATGGCGGCCTCCACCTGCTCAAGGGCCTCTTCAAAGAATTCCGCATTATATAGACAACGGATCAGGGCCTCCCAGCTGGAAATATTCCGGGGCCGCATCCTGACCACATTGGAAAAGAACTGGATCGCCTCCTTGAATTCCCCCAGCTGCATCTTGCATTCCCCCATCGCCAGGTTGTATTCCGGCTGCATCGTATGAATGCGCATGGCCGCTTCCAGCTGCTTCACGCCCTGGGCCCACTGACCTTCGTTGATATAGGTACAGGCGAGCTTGTAATACAGCTTGCTGTCATCCGGATTGAGATGCGAGGCCTTCCGGTAATAAAAGCGCGCCTGCGCATAATTATTCAGTTTATCATAACAATGCCCGATCGCCTCATAGATCACATCTTCCGGCCTCGACAATTCCAGCACCTTCTCCAGCGATTCGATGGCATCCTTGAATTTCCGCAGACGGATATAGGCATCCCCCATATTACGGTAGGCATAGTCGAACTTCTCATCGATGACCAGCGCATATTTATAAGCATCTACTGACTTCTCATATAACTTCAACCCCTGGTAAGCCGCCGCCAGGTTAAACCAGGCCAGCTCGCTGTAAGGATTGTCGTCGATGATCTGCTGATGAAGAGTGATACTCTCCTCATTCCTGCCGGTGAAGTCCGTCCAGAAACAGATCTTATACAACGCCTCCTCATTAGCCGGATCCTGCTCCAGGATCAGCTTCAGACAATCGAAGATCTTATCGAACTGCTCATAATCGTCATAGACATCCGCCAGCTCGAACAAAAGCTCGATCCGCTCGTCCCCTTCGAAATGAATCAGGGCATCCTCCAGCAGGACCACCGCTTTCTCCTGCTGGTCCAGGGCCAGATAAGCGTCCGTTTTCAATATGTATAAGTTGATATCCGCTCCGTCCAGGAGCTCCGCCTGTTCCAGAATGGCCAGGGCTTCGTAATATCGCCGGGTGGCGATCATCAGGTCCGCCTTTTTGATCAGCAGCGCCGATGAATAAGGATACTGCTCAATCCCCAGCTCCACCGCTTCTATAGCCTGGGGAATATCCTCCGTATCGTCAAAATAATCTATGATTCTTTCAAACGCTTCCTCTTCCAGGAAAGAATGACGGCGCCCGTTCCTTAGATCCTGATACTGCTTCAACAACTCCTTCATTTCTTCCTTATCCTGATGGTATGGATTTTCTTGCATGTGCTTAAGGTTATTGTAAGTTACGGTATTCTACCTATCCCACAAATTTTTTGAACGCCCCCAGGCGACCGTTACACCCCCCTGCCGATTCTTTCGGCCCGCCTGCCATTTTCCGCATCCCCCAATACTCCCCCACGACAAAATATTCCCCCTCCCGGCAACCCCCGCCGTCCAATTCCCGTATCTATATTTGAACTTTAGCCAACAGACCAGGTTTGTTTCTGATAAACCGGTGAACGGGAAAAGGACGAGGGTGAATGTTTTTTCCCAAAAATGTAACTTTTTAGCTGTCAGATCGTTAAAGCTTTATTAAAATTTATGATGAACGGTTAAAAAATACCCAATTTTATTCACTATATTTGTACCATAATGCAAAGACCAAGTAACATAGCGATGAGAAGATTGATGCGGCAGACCCTGGTTTGTGCGCTGATGATCGCAGTCGTTGGACTTTCATTTGCCAGCAAGGGCGGGGGAGGAGACAAGAAGTCGAACAACAGGATTCCCCTGAAAACCGAGTTCACCCCCATTCGCACGACCGGCACTTTCACCCTCAAAGCAGGCCCCTCCTACACCGGCAGCTTTATGCTCGGACAGGAAAAAACAAAGAATTACATTTCCATTCACAGCTTAGTCACCTACGAAAAGGGCAATAGCATCTTTATCGTCCCTTACTCTTACAAGGTGAACACCCCCGTTCTGATGGACGGAAGCCGCAAGACCAACCTCCAATTATTGGATCTGCGTATTAAAATGCATCGTTGATTCATAGCTTAATAGCCCGGTCATTCCGTTTACACCGATCATTCACTATTGCCTCACTTTCCGCCAGCCCCCCTCAATCCCGCAGCTTCTTACTATCCTCATAGTTCATCTCCCGGTAACCCGTTTTAGGAATATCGAACTTGGAAGCCGGAACAGGGTTCAGATTGATCTTGGAGATCCTGTATTTTATCTTGATATCCCCGTTCGTCAGGTCATACTCCAGCGGTAAGCCCTCCAGGTTCTTGAATGCGGGATCGTACTCCCTGTTCTCCGGGATCAGGTCCCGGGTGTAAAATACCGTCACCGTAATCCCGGATTTCGTTACACCAATCGCCTTTACGCATTTATAGCCGGCAATATCCTTCGTCTCCGACGTATTCTTAAATACCATCCCATCATAGGCCCGGGCCCTTTCCGTCCAGTTCTCCGGATTCAGCCGGATCAGCAGCTTCTGCCCGCTCACCTCTTTCAGGATAACCGCAAAGCCCGTATTGGCATCGAATAAAGTCGTGGAAGAAAATAAGGAACTGGTCATTTCAGACCGGCTTTTACTGCCCTTTATATAGATAGCATGGACGGCATACTCAGGCTGAGAGCCAGGAACCGTCGACCCCGCCGTATAATCGTAGATCAGGCTAAGCTCGGATACCCGTTTTTGCGCGCTCGATGGGAATACGGAGAGCAGGTGGAGGGCCGCCACCATGGCTGCTATGTACGATAAGTTTTTCATAATATTCATCCGCGGGAAATTTTCTTTTTATGGTCCGGGAACTCCTGCGGCCTGGAACTATTCTGTAAAATAAGAAAGACCTCTCAATATTCTAAGTATTAAGAGGTCTTTTCTGGCGCAATCCGCCTTTTATCTCTTCGTTTGCTGCGCTTTTTTCTGAGCTTCCTGCACCTGCTCCAGCTTCTCCTGCCACTTGGACTTGGTCTTCGGCTTACTCCGGTTCTCCTGCAGCTTCGCCAATATCTTCTCGTGATCGATGATATAATTCTGGATAACGAACTGGAGGATCAGCGTGATCACGTTGGAAACCGTATAATACCAGGTCAGCGCGGACGCAAGCCCATTGAAGAACAACAGCAGCATCACCGGCATGATATACGGCATATACTTCATAGCCGGGTTACTCTGGTCGGGAGTCATACTCATCCCGTATAACGAGATAAGGAAACTCGTGATAACGGCCAGTAAAGCAAAAAGACTGATATGATCGCCATACCCCGGGATAGCAACCCGAAAGTGACGACACTGTCAAAAGACGACAGATCATGCGACCATAAAAAGCTTTCCCCGCGCAACGCTATATTGGAATTGAAAAAACTATACAAGGCAAAGAAGATCGGGATCTGCAACAAAGCCGGGATACACCCGCCCAAAGGATTCACCCCCGCCTCCCGGAAGAGCTTCATCTGTTCCATCCCCACCTGCTGCTGATCGTCCCCTACCCTTTTCTTCATCGCTTCGATCTCAGGACGCAAAGCCTTCATTTTGGCGCCGCTCAGATAGCTGCTATACACCAATGGAGATGTGAACAGACGGATAAACAGCGTCAGCAACAGGATAGCGATCCCATAACTGGCTATATATTTCTTGAAGAAGCTGAACACCGGCATGATGACATACACATTCACCGGACGAACAAAGGAATAGATCCCCCTGCCCAGATCGATGATCCTGCCCATGCCAGGAGCCTGCTTTTCCAGGATATGAAAATCATTGGGACCATAATATAGTTGTAATGGCAACGTCACAGCCGCCGCGGTAGGGATCTTCGCCTGCAGGTTGACCTCGGCGCGAGCCACCGTAGTGGAGGTATCCACCGTTTCCTTTACTAAATGCACCGACCCCGAACTAAACCCGTTCTTCGCGATCAGCGTAGTGTTGAAGAACTGCTGAGAAACCGATACCCACTGCACCTGTTTTTCAAAGGTCTTCTCAGACTTGGATAATATATAGTCAAAATCATTATTCTCATAATAACAGACGCTCGACAGCCTTCTCTCGTTGACGATATTCTTCTGGATCTTACCCACATAATCATGCCATACCAGGTTAAAATTCCCCTGGGTAAACAGTCTCTCGGGATTATTGATATTCACGTTCCAATCCACCATATAGTCATTCGGACGAATCGTGAACTCATGCACCAACGACTCCCCCTCTAAGGTAGGCAGACGGAAACTGATCGTCTGGCTGCCATCGGAATTCTTTACCACCTGCCCTTCCCGGAAGAACAGATTGGCGATATCGGCCGGCTGGTTGGGATTCGTATTGATAGGATAAGAAATCCGATTGCCCTCTTTGGCATGCACCAGGTTCACCGGCGTACTGTCATAAGCCTTGAACTGCTTCAGCTCCACGGAGACCGGCTGCCCCCCCTTATTGCTGAAAACGACCTTCATCACCTCATTTTCAACCGTCAGCAGATGCTCAGTCCCGTTGAAGGCCGCATTGAACCCTACCGTATCGGCAGGAGTGGCAACGGTGGCAGCCGTGCTCCTGGCAGCGGTGTCCTTTTGCTTCTCCTCCGCCACATGGCGGGCCTTTACATTGGCGATGGAATCTTCCACCAGCTTCCGCTGCCGCTGTAATTCATTGCTATTCTTCGTACTGATAAATAAATAAGCAAACAGTAAAATCCCCAGCAGCACAAACCCAATAACTGTATTACGATCCATTCCCATTATGATAGTTTTTTTGGAGGAAGTGCAAATATAGGGGCTTTTTGAGCTACCAACTACAAGCTTCGGGCCACAAGCCTGATTTTCCCGGTAGGATACAGCATCGGAGCGGTCAGTTTCCGAAAGGCCCGGGACAAAGCAAAGGTCCGGCCTGCGGCCGGACCTTTAAAATTTCATCAATTGATAACTTCTATATCATTTCACTCTGTAAAAGAGGATTCTTCACCGCATTCTTGGCCTCCGTAAATTCCTTGGCAGCCTGGATAAAATGCACAAAAACAGGCTGAGGGCTCTCTACCGTACTCTTCAGCTCCGGATGATACTGCACCCCTATGAAGAAAGGATGACCCGGTAACTCAATGATCTCTACCAGCTTGCTTTCCGGATTCGTGCCGCTGGGAACCATCCCCGCCTCCTCGAACTGACCGAGATAGGCATTATTGAACTCCCAGCGATGCCGGTGCCTTTCGCTGATCTCTTCCTTACCACCATAGATATGACGCGCCAGCGACCCCTCCTTCAACACACAAGGATAAGAGCCCAACCGCATCGTGCCCCCCTTGATCGTGACCTTTTTCTGCTCTTCCATCAGGTCGATCACCGGTGTAGACGTATTGGGATTCATCTCCGTGGAATGGGCATCCTTCATTCCCAGCACATTGCGGGCGAATTCGATGACCGCCATCTGCATGCCCAGACAGATCCCGAAGAAAGGCAGTCTATTCTCCCGTGCATATTTCACCGCGATGATCTTCCCTTCCACACCCCGATGACCAAAACCCGGCGCTACCAGCAAACCATCCAGGTTGCCCAGCTTCTCGCATACATTTTCATCCGTAATGAACTCACTATGCACATTCACCACCTGCACCTTACATTCATTCACAGCACCCGCATGTACGAATGATTCCAGGATCGACTTATACGCATCCTGCAGCTCGATATATTTTCCGATCAGACCAATGGTCACCTTACTTTTAGGATATTTCAGCTTGTCCAGGAACTCCTTCCACTTGCCCAGCTCCGGCTCATGATAATGCGTAATGCCCAGCTTCTTCAGACAGATCAGATCCAGCTTCTCCCGCATCATGTGCAACGGTACCTCGTAGATCGTGGAAGCATCCGCCGCTTCGATCACCGCCTCCTGTCTTACATTACAGAATAAGGCGATCTTCTTCCGGATATCCGGAGACAAAGGCTCCTCCGTACGACAGACGATCACATCCGGATGAACGCCTTCCGAGCTCAATAACTTAACGCTATGCTGCGTGGGCTTCGTCTTCAGCTCTTTTGCCGCTTTCAGATAAGGGATCAGCGTAAGGTGAACGACCATGCAATCGTCCGGCATCTCCCATTGCAGCTGACGCACAGCCTCGATAAAAGGAAGAGACTCGATATCCCCTACCGTACCGCCCAGCTCCGTAATAATGATATCGTATTTGTTACTCTGTCCCAGCAACAACATCCTTCTCTTGATCTCATCCGTAATATGCGGGATCACCTGCACCGTCTTACCGAGATAAGCACCTTCCCGCTCCTTGTTGATCACCGTCTGATAGATCCTGCCGGTCGTGACATTGTTCGCCTGGGAGGTGAACAGGTTGAGGAACCGCTCGTAATGACCCAGATCCAGGTCCGTCTCCGCCCCGTCTTCCGTTACGAAACATTCTCCATGCTCATAAGGGTTTAGCGTACCCGGATCTACGTTAATATAGGGATCCAGCTTCTGAATGGTTACCCTTAGCCCCCTGGCCTGTAACAATTTGGCCAGAGAAGCCGCTATAATACCTTTACCCAATGAAGAAGTTACACCCCCTGTAACAAATATATACTTAGCCATAGAATGGTTAATTAAGTTATTATTAAATGCATTAGTTTGCTATTGGATGACAGGCAAAAAACAATAATTTAGCGTCAGGTTAAAGTTTAACTACCCCGATTATTATGGTTAAGGGTCTATGACTGCCTTGATGGCAGACATCTGCGACAACTTGTTAAAATAATTCATTCACTGGATACCTGTCTCTATTGACCTACTGAAAACAACGGAAAGAACTTCCAAGAGGTCATGCAAAGCTACATCAAATTCTCATCCCGGAAAAATACGTGGAAAAAAAGTTAAGAAAGAGGCCCGACTATTGCCGGGCCTCTTTCTTCATTCTATTATAATACGGTCAATTTATTATTTAAACATAGCCAGGGAGTATATAGATCTCGTCTTCAGATCAGGCTGAGGAGCGTTGACAGTCCTGCTGATTTCCTTGTTGATAGTAGCGCTTTTTTCGGTTTGGCTGATTTTTACTGCGTGCAACACTACGATAGCGGCAATTTCCAGGGCTAAAATAAATACGGTCGAGGTCTTTCCTTTTTTCATGGTGTGATTGGATTTTCTAGTTTTTCTTAAGGATCGATTAAGCTTAAAGGCCAAAATCTGAACTTAAACGCAAGGTAAGCCAATTTTATTTTCCCTACAATCGTAAAAATCCTTATACTTTTAGCAAAAATTGTTGTGATTTTCCCTAAAACAGGTGTTTACCCCCAGCTTTAGTATATACTTATACATAAAATAAAGTAAGATACGATAAAGTCCCGATTTTTCTTATTTTGCAAGACTACTGACTAACTATGAAATACCCTGTGTTCCTCCTACTTCTTATGCTGGGCTTTTCGGCTCACCCGATGGCCCAGTCCGCGGATTCCGCCAAAATCCGATCAACGGACACCGTCGCTGGAAATTCCCTTTCTTCCTTAAAGCCCGTCACTATACAGCTGGATTTTCCAAAAGAACCCTCCTCCAGTCGTTTTGCCAGCCTTTTTCATCATTTTGAAGTGCTCGATGAAAGACCGGATACCGCCCGTATCGGTGTACATGCAGTAGCAGTGGGACCCTGGCGCTCCCGCAACCGGCAGCTGCTCTTCAGCAGGCCTGCATCTTCAGAAATCGCCGCCTACCTGGATGCCCGTTTCGCCCGCCCTGGAGAAGCCTATGCCGCCCTGGTTGTCATTCGTACCCTCTGGCTCTCAGATGCCAACAACATGCGGGAAGACCTGCTCCGCGAACCGGAGAAATACGATGAAAAAACCAAGATCCGCCTCAAAGCGGAGGTATACGCCGAAAAAGACGGCCAGTATATCCCCCTTTATCGCTTCGACTCTGTGCAGATCTTCGAAAAGAACTCGCTGACCCGTCTGGGTAAAGAACTCTCGGGGATGCTGGAAGGCCTGGCCGACAGCGCTACCTTGTTATTGGCGCAAAAAGGAGGATCCGGCCGAAAGATCGACCGCCCTGCTATTCTGCAGTTTAACCGGTCCCGCTTCGACCCGCCGATCAGCAAAGACAGTTCCCTCGTGAAGGGAGTCTATAATACCTTTGAGGAATTCAAGGACAATACACCCTCCGTACAGGACTTCGAAATAAAGAGAGAAAAAGGCAACCTCATCCTCTATCTGAAAGAAGCCGGCGGTCACTCCTATTACTCCCACAATGCCTGGGGATATTGTGATGGGAAAAACGTTTATATCATGAAGGACGGCATGCTGACACCCGCCTGGAAAGAAGGTAAAGCCTGGTACCTTTTCAGCCAGGTACAGATTATAGATCCCAAAAGACAAGGCGGATCTGTCGGTGGTCCCGGATTCACCACCCCTTCTCCCGGCGGAGCCACGACAACCGGCCCTTATATGACCACGTCAGGGGGAAATGAGACCCAATTACACATCCTCACCGTCGATATGGATACAGGCAAATTATATTAATCCTTCGCAATCTTATCATAGCTGGCCACCAACCCTTTGATCAGCGAAGAGCTGAATCCCTGGTGCTCCATCTCATTGAGCCCGGCAATCGTACAGCCCTTGGGAGTCGTCACCTTGTCAATCTCCTGCTCCGGATGAGTCCCTTTCTTCAACAACAGCTCCGCCGCCCCCTTCACCGTCTGTGCAGCGATCAGGTTGGCAGTCGCCGCGTCAAACCCTATCTCGATCCCACCCTGAATATTCGCCCGGATATAGCGCATCGCAAAAGCCGTCCCGCAAGCCCCCAGCACCGTAGCCGCGTCCATCAGCTTCTCATCGATCTTCACCACTTTCCCCAGCTGACTGAAAAGCTCATGCACATAGCTGAGCTGATCATCGCTTACATGCTGCGCCGCGATACAGGTCATGCTCTCCTGGATGGCAATCGCCGTATTCGGCATCGCCCGTACGATCGGCACCTTCCTACCACCCAGACAAGCCGCAATATGGTCGATGCTGACCCCCGTCACGACCGAGACCAATACATGCTTGTCCTTGAACTCATCCCGCAGAGAGCCCAAAATATCATTCACCTGGAAAGGCTTCACCGCCAGGATCACCAGGTCCGCATATTTTAGCGCTTCTTCATTTTTATCGCTGACCAATACCCCCTTTCTCTCCAGCTCATTCAGCGTTTGAATGTTCCGCTTGGTGATGAGGATATGCTTGGGCTGCACAAAACCGCTTTGGATCAACCCCTCGGCAATCGCCGTTCCTAAATTTCCGCCCCCGATAATGGCAATCTTCTTATTCATAAAAAAATTTTAATAATAGCTCCCCTTCTCCAGGTAATTCCGCACATAATCATCCACCCCCTTCTCCAGGGAGTAGAACTCCTCCTCGTATCCCGCCGCACGCAGCTTCTGCATACCCGCCTCCGTAAAATACTGGTACTTGTCCCGGATATCCTCCGGCATATCGATATACTGAATATTGGCCGGCAGATCCAACCCCGCATACGTGGCCTTCACCAGGTCCTCGAAAGACCGCGCCTTCCCGGTACCCAGGTTATAAATAGCCGAAGCCGGCTGCTTCTCCATCAGCCAGTAACAGACCTTCAGCAGATCCTTCACGTAGACGAAGTCGCGCAGCTGCTGCCCGTCCTTGTATTCAGGACGATGAGACTTAAACAGCTTCACCACCCCGTCTTTCTTGATCTGGTGGAAAGAATGAAAGATGACACTCGCCATCCGCGCCTTATGCGACTCATTCGGCCCATATACATTGAAGAATTTCAACCCCGCCCAGAAGGGGGGATGGTTCTTCTGATGAAGCACCCATTTATCGAATTCGTTTTTGGAAACACCGTAGGGATTCAACGGCTTCAGCAGCGGAATAAGATCCTCCCGGTCATCATACCCCTGCTCCCCGGCCCCATACGTAGCGGCGGAAGAAGCATAGACCAGCGGGATCCGGTGGACCGTACAGTAATGCCAGACCTTTTTGGAATATTCCAGGTTCAGGTGCGCATGAATGGCATAGTTGAATTCCGTGGTATCCGTTCTCGCGCCCATATGAAAGACACAGCGGATCGCCGGCTTGTGCGAATGCAGCCATTCGAAGAACTTCTCCCGCTCCACCTTCTGCTCAAACTGCTTGCCTTCCAGGTTGGGGGCCTTGTCCGCACGGCTGAAATCATCGACCAGGATGAGATCCTGGTATCCATGTTCATTGAGATAGCCCGTAAGACAGCTGCCGATAAAACCGGCCGCTCCGGTCACAACGATATATTCTTTTCCCGGATTGATGGTGCTGGATCCTGCCATATAGTTGATAGGGATAATTTACCCTATCTGCAAATATACCACCCTATGCCAGCTCTACCACCTTATTCATATAATTTTCGAGGCTCTTATCGTATTTATCCTTCCACTCCCCGACAGTCCCCCAATCCATTCCGTCCACCTCGAAAGAACCGCCCGTAACAAAGCCCAGCTCCTCAAAAGGATGATTGCCCAGCGCCTTTTTGAATTCAGCCACCTTGGCGGGCTCCACGCTTACCACCACCCGGCTCTGCGATTCCCCGAACCAATAGGCATCCTTACGGATATGGAAATCCGCCGCTACTACGTCAAAACCCAGGTCCCGATGAAAGGCAGATTCCGCCAGCGTCACGAACAAACCGCCTTCGCTGGTATCATGGGCCGACCGGATCAGCTTCTTTTTGATCAGCTCCGCCAGCTTCCGCTGCAGCGTAAACTCTTCCTCGATGTCGAAATGAGGGGCAGGGCTGAATTCCACCTTCCGGATCTTATGCAGGTATTCGGAGGAGTTGATATCATTATTGCTCTTACCCAGTAAGAAGAGTGTATCGCCCTCTTCCTTAAAGTCGAGCGTCATCTTATCCTTCACGCTGTCCAGCAAACCCACCATGCCGATCGTCGGCGTAGGGTAGACGGCCCCATCCGGGTTCTGGTTGTAGAAGCTCACGTTGCCGCCCGTTACAGGCGTATCGAACTTACGGCAGGCATCCCCCATCCCCTTGATGGCATTCACGAACTGGTAATAGACCTCCGGGTTGAACGGATTGCCGAAGTTGAGACAGTTGGTAACGCCCAGCGGCTCGCCGCCGCTGCAGACGATATTACGGGCCGCTTCCGCCACCGCGATCATAGCGCCCTTATAAGGATCGGCATAGACATACCGGCTATTACAGTCGGTCGTCACCGCCAGCGCTTTATCCGCTCCTTTAGCCAGCACGATCGCCGCGTCGCTGGGTTGATTGGTGGAGGAGTTGGCCGTACCGACGGTGCTGTCGTATTGTACGGAAACCCATCTTTTACTGGCGATATTCGGGATGGCGATCAGCGCTTCCGCCACCTCCCGCAGGTCGGCGGGCACTTCCACTTTTTCCGGCTGAAAAGCCTGTATCTTCTTCAGGTAAGCCGGCTCGCTATAAGGCCGGTCATATTGAGGGGCACCGCCGCCCAGTACCAGCTCATAGGCGGGGATCTGCGCTTCCAGCTCTCCATTCATGTAGAAATGCAGCAGCCCGTCATCCGTCACCTGGCCGATCTCGGCGGCCGGCAGGTCCCATTTTTCAAAGACGGCGATCACTTCCGCTTCCCTTCCTTTTTCCACGACCATCAGCATGCGCTCCTGGCTCTCGCTCAGCAGCAGCTCCCATGCTTTCATATTTTGCTGGCGGGCAGGCACTTTGTCCAGGTCGATCCGCATGCCCACTTCACCCTTCGCGCTCATCTCGGCCGTCGAACAGATAATACCAGCCGCGCCCATGTCCTGCATACCGATCACAGCCCCCGTCCTGATGACCTCCAGACAGGCTTCCAGCAGCTTCTTCTCCTGGAATGGATCCCCTACCTGAACGGCAGGTAATTCCTCCGTGCTTTCCTTGGTGATATTGGCTGAAGCAAACGAAGCCCCGCCGATACCATCCTTACCCGTGGCGCTACCGACAAAAATGACCGGGTTACCCGTACCCGTGGCGGTAGCAGAGATAGTCTCCCCGTTCTTCAGGATCCCCACGCTCATCGCATTCACCAGGGGATTCGTATGATAACAATCCTCAAAATAGATTTCTCCTCCGACCGTAGGAACGCCAAAGCAGTTCCCGTAATGCCCGATCCCATGCACCACGCCCGAAAGCAGATGTTGGGTCTTGGCCTCCTTCAGATCCCCGAAACGAAGGGAATTCAGCGAGGCGATCGGCCGGGCGCCCATGGTAAAGATATCCCGGTGAATACCCCCTACCCCCGTAGCAGCCCCCTGGAAAGGCTCGATAGCCGAAGGGTGGTTGTGCGACGCGATGTTACACACCACTCC
>Ga0179596_10000147_pt1 | contig 50497 bp, 83 predicted proteins | sample CZODoug1_1_08_16_FD_155494 | JGI IMG/M metagenome (GOLD analysis project Ga0179596, IMG submission 155494) | Vadose zone soil fungal communities from Angelo Coast Range Reserve, California, USA - CZODoug1_1_08_16fungal (Illumina Assembly) | ecosystem: Environmental > Terrestrial > Soil > Vadose... | reverse complement strand
CCCCTCTCTCTCTCCTATACACATAAGCACACGCGGAACAACCCGGAGCTACACGGGTAGTTCCGGGTTATGAGGCCTTGAGCGGAATGAGACGGAATGAGGGGGACAGGAATTGCCTAGTGCGGCCCCCTATCCTGCGTTTTGTATGGCCCAGTCGGCATAATCGCTGTAGCCGCTTGCGGCCATTGCGTAGACCAGCGGAACCAGGTCTTTGTCCTCGCAGGCTTGCTCGGCTGCCTCTTCCCACGACATCCGATATTGATGCGTGGCTTTGTCGTAGCTGGCCTCGTGGATGGCTACCGTGCGTAGATATGCCTGCGCTAGTTCGCGCTTAGCGTTGATGTCCATTGATTTACCTCTTCAAACAGCCCGGTCAATCCGACCGTACCCAGATCATAGCCCAAGGCCATGGCCCTGTCAATATGTTTGTTTGCATACCTGACCCGAGCTTTCCGCATACCTCCCCGCTCGCGAGGGGGTGGGGGCCAAAAGTCGGCGATCCGAGCGAGGCCCAAGGCTCTGGGCGCAAAAATATCATAAACCCTTCTCCTTGGGAGCAAAAATATTGCAAACCAAGCTTAGGAACTAAATCCCAAAGGCCAAGGGTTGGGAAGGGATTGAGGGGAGAAAGGGCTTGACTTTTGCTTCGAGGTGTGGTATAATGCGCAATGGAGGATCGTAATGGCGAAGCGAGCGAACCCTAGGTCGAAGATCCATCGGGCGAGCAAGGGACCGAGCCTTGAGGCGGCGGCGAGGGCCCTATTGGTTGGGCAGACCTATCTTCCGAGTTTGGTTAGACCTCAAGGGGATTGGGGCGACCAGAGGAGAAAGGTGACCTTGCCAAGGGTTAGGTTCCTCGAAGCGGACTTTGATCGCCCGGCGGATGGAAGGTGGGCGGAGCTAGGCCGATGCGAGCTACCAGACGCCAAGCCAGTTAATGGCCGAAGGCCCTATCTACGTCGGAGAACTGGATGATAAATGGCAACGGTTAAGAAGGGAACCAAGGCGGTTAAGGTTGGTTGGGCTATCCATCTGCGATGGTGGGGCAAGAGATTGCTGTGGAGCAAGCATCGCAAGGCCGAGGGTCGAATGATTGTTCGGGAGCTAAGGGATGGAAATCCTATCCGTTGAGCCCCTGACCCGGGCCGAGGTCCCCAAATCCCATCACCGATCCGCGGTATCTCGGATCCGGGATGTCCATCATCGGATGGCCCAACTCTATGCAGCAGGGCTAAAGCCGAGGGCGATTGCCGAGATCACCGGGCGATCGGTTGTCTCGGTTAGGGAATGGCGGCGGAGCCCGGCCAGCGAGGAGCTAGTTGCCCAGTATCGGGAAGGGATTGAGGGCGAGATCACCGAGGTGCTCGGTGAGCAGGTCAAGATCATCACACGGGCGAGGTCTATCGCTTGGAGCCAGATTCTCGACCAACTCGTGGAAGCGGAGGAGAGCGGGGAGCCATTGCCAATCCGAAGCTTGCTCGCGATCGCCGGGGACACTTCCGATCGAACCGGCCTTGGCCGACAAGCCACCCAGGTCAACATCAATGTTGGGATTGGCGCGGAGCTGGAGAAGCGGATGCGGAGGGCTGGGTCCCTCATGGATCGTCGAGCAGTGGTTGATGTTACGCCCAAACTTGTACGAAGAGGTTGAGTGAATCGCCGAGATCTACTCAAGGGATTGCTTGTGGGGCCAGCGATTGGTTTGGCTTTGCCTGTTCACGCGAAGCCATTTGAGTTTATCCCTGAGCCCTCGTCTGAGTTGCTTCGTTTTCGAGCCGCAATGGCTAGGGTCAAGGCCGGGCAGACCCAACGATTCTGGAACGAATATCTTCCTAGGGTCTTTGCCGCAGAGCAATGCAGGCAAGCAGAGTGGTTGGAGGAATTCTATAGCCCCTGGATGGAGGCCTTGAGCTAGCGGGGATGAGACCTTGGGAAGAAGGCAGACCTGAGCCAGAATGCCCTCGATGTGCGGAGCTACGAGGTCGATCGGTGAAGATGCAAACGATCACCAAGGGAAAGGCCTCGATCAAGCAGGCATATGAATGCCCGAGTTGTGACTACGTGATCCCACTTGTGCCATTCGAGGCCCATGAGTAGCCCCGCCCTCCTTGATTGGCTCGCCTCTTGCTCGAACGATCCGGTGAAGTTCGTTCTCGAAGCTTTCCCTTGGGGCGAGAACCGGCTAGCAGGGTTTGAAGGACCGGAGGATTGGCAATGGAATGTGCTCGAACGGATCAAATCTGGCCTCCCAATTGACCAAGCAATCCAGCTTGCGACTGCGTCTGGCCATGGTGTCGGAAAGAGTTGTTTGGTTGCGTGGATCATCCTTTGGTCCATCTCGACAATGACCGACACTAGAGGAGTGGTAACGGCCAACACCGAAACGCAGCTTAAAACTAAGACCTGGGCCGAGCTAGGGAAATGGTACAACCTGTTCATCGCGAGGGAGTTGTTTCATCTCTCCGCCACGGCCCTGTTCTCTGTTGATCGAGATCACGAAAGGACTTGGCGCATCGATATGGTCCCTTGGTCGGAGCGCAACACCGAGGCCTTCGCTGGTCTCCATAACCGTGGCCGAAGGATCCTGGTCCTGTTCGATGAGGCCTCGGCCATTCCCGATATCATCTGGGAGACCACCGAAGGGGCCTTGACTGATGCCGATACCCAGATCATCTGGGCGGTGTTCGGGAACCCGACCAGAAACACCGGGCGGTTTAGGGCTTGCTTCGAGCCTGGGAGCTTCTGGCAAACCAAGCGTGTGGATTCGAGAACGATTTCCTTCACCAACAAATCCCAGATCGATCGATGGATCAAGTTCTATGGCCTTGACTCCGACTTCGTTAGGATCAGGATCCTCGGGGAATTCCCTCGGGTTGGGGAGATGGAGTTCTTCTCGGGGGCGGATGTCGATGAGGCGATGGTGCGGGAGGTAGAGCCGGCCTTTGGAGCTCTATCCCTCGGCGTGGACGTCGCGCGGTTCGGGGCCAACTTTAGTGTCCTGTATCCACGGCGAGGGCGAGATGCCCGCACCATCCCTCGCCGGCGATTCCAAGGCCTCTCGACCGTTGACCTCGCGGACAAGGTCTTCGAATTCAATCGGGAGATCCGGGCCGATGGGATTCTCGTGGATGGGGGTGGGGTCGGAGGCGGGGTGGTAGATCAAATCCGCCACCGGCAACTTCATTGCTTTGAGGTTCAGTTCGGGGCCAAAGCCACTGGCCTTGGATACGAATCCAATACCCAAGGTGAACGCTACGCCAACAAGAGGGCCGAGATGTATGGATCCCTTCGAGCTTGGCTCAAGGGTGGGGCCCTCCCGCCTGATCCAGATCTCAAGAAGCAACTCGCTTCCATCACCTACACACTCAACAACCGGGACGAGATCATTCTAACCTCGAAAGAGGTCATGATGAGGGAGGGCCGGGAGAGCCCAGATGATATCGATGCCCTTGCCTGTACCTTCGCCTATCCAATCGAGCCCAAGCCCATCCGGTTTGGGGAGCCATGGGTCGCGAGGGATGATGTGGTATCGGAATATGATCCTTATCAAATCCTGACCAAAGGGGATTATCACCCGATGGAGGTAGCATGAAGGGCCTCACGGTCAAGGGAAAGCTTATCGAGCCTCGACCTCTGCCAAAGGGCATTTGGCTTCTCGACCCCAAAGGGGTGGTGATTGGCCTTCTCTGTCGCGAAAGCGCTGCTGTTGAGGTATCCTCTGGCCGCTCTCGCTATGTTGCTCGACGAACGCTTCAAAGAATTCTCGGACCCGGACAACCATTGAGCAGGCCCGCCGCCGAGAAGGAGAGTGCAGATGCCCCCAATTGAGCGCTTGACGCCTGGGATCGCATCTGCACTTCCCACCCATCGCTGCCCTGGGGAAATCGGGCTCAACAGAACGCGAGTAGCGCGAGCGATCACGTTGTTCGTTTTCTCTGCAAGGGTAGGCTAGGCTAGGCACAAGCCGATGATCCTAGTTCCTGCCCAACCAGTTTCAGAGGAGGACCCTAAAATGTTCGGAATGCCATCCTGGAAAACCACCCTCGCTGGGCTCTTGCCCATTCTCTCCGCCTTGGGCCAGCTTGCTGGAATGGCCCAAACCGGTCAATGGAATGGAGACACTTTGCTTACTGATATCGGTCTTATCTCCGCCGGAGCCATTGGCCTATTCGCCAAGGATCGTAATGTCACCAACGCCCCAACCCCGGCTCCGGCCAAACCTGTTTAAGGAGGAAGAAATGACTATTGGTGAAGAACGAGTTCGAATCTCATTCAATGTGCCTGCCAGCCCTTTGGTTCATCTGATCAAACAAAAGTCCGCTGAGTTGATCGACCTTTGCGAAGAGCTCAAGGCCAAAGACCCTCGTTTGGCATCTCTGGCCCAAACCCATTACGAGGACGCTGCTATGTGGGCCGTTAAGGCCGCAACTGCCTGAAAGGAATCACCCAATGAAAAAGATTCTCTTGCTTTCGACCCTGCTTGTGACCCCGGCCATTGGAGCTGATCTCTACACCAAAGCCCCTCCGGCTCCGCTGGGTTATGGCGACCCATGGAATGGTTTCTACGTCGGCATCAATGGTGGTTATGGCTTCGAACGAGGAGCTGGATCCGGTCAGACAACTAACTTTCTCCACAACATTGGGACGGACTTTGCAACCTCGCCGCAGGGGTTCGTTGGCGGTCTCCATGCCGGCTATATGTGGCACCTTCCAGGCTCAGGATTCGTGTTCGGCGTTGAGGGTGATGGCGATATCGCGACGCTCGATGGAACACAACAGAACCCGGGGTTCATCGGTAACGTCAATTCCAAGAACCGTTGGCTCGCGTCGTTTCGCGGAAGACTCGGCTACATACTCGTGCCGAATGTTTTGGCCTATGGCACCGGTGGTTATGGGTGGGGAAGTGCTGACTTCACCGTTACAGGGACGGACGGAAGTCAGGTCAACTTCAAACCAACTCTTGGTGGTGCCGTACTTGGCGGTGGAATTGAGATCGCTCTTACTCCTAGCTTACTGGCTCGGGTGGAGTATCTTCATTACTTCCTAAACGATATCAATGGGAGCTTTAGTGGCAAGTTGATGCCAATTGGGGTGCCAGCTAATATGATCTTTCACGCTGATGACAATGTAAGCCTCATTCGAGGTGGTCTGAGCTACAAGTTCTAGGAGGTTCTTATGGCAGCAATAGGCGAAGCCCTTTCCCATCAGCTTTTTGACTTTCATCTCTCGGATGTCGGTCGGGTGGTGGCGAAGGTGATGAAAGAACATTCAAAGGATTGTGATGGGTGTTCTGGATATCCTACAGGGGCTTATGACCTAGTGATGGCCGAGCTCTTGATCAACGTTCGGGCTTTTCTTGGCGATCGCTTGGAGGAGCTTGAAATCCGCAAAGAAGAGGTCGCCTAGGGTTATGGGCTCTGGTACTTTAATGGCACCTTTAAACGGTAGAAATAACTACTGGGAGCCCGCCTTCGTCGATCTGGTTGAGCCAAACCTTTTTAGGTGATTCATGTCTCCCAGCGTGAACGTTCCTCAACCCGTAGCCCCACCTCCACCACCCAACCCACCCATGTTTGGCTCTCAAGCCACCAAAGGGGCAGGAGATCGCCAACGACAGATGGCTGGGGCAAGCCAAGGCTTTGGGGCCACCATCCTTGGGGGTGGAAATCCGACCAATACCGGAAACAAGACTCTTTTGGGGCAATAGCTAGAGAGGGTGATCGACAATGAGTGAAAGTATCAACTTCGAAGAACAAGCCCTTCGCATCTACAACGAAGGCCTTGCCTCCACCGTTGAGTGGCACAAGCGATTAGCCGAAGGCCCTCAACCAAAGCTGACTAAATCCGAGCCTTTGCTTCCAGATCATTCTCGTGGCTATTTGAGCCCCCTTGGTGGAACTGTATGGTAGATCTAATCCCGCTTAGGACCGCCAATCTGGGCCGTTGGAATCGAATGGTTCTCAAGCACGACTTCGAGCTCGCCTTTGAACACGTTGCGCGCAAACTTCTCGAAGCCAAGTCCCGCTATCGATCCGTGACCGCTCGAACGCGTGTACCTTGGGCCATCATTGCCGTTATCCACGAAAGGGAAAGCTCTCAGTCTTGGCGAGCTAATCTAGCTCAAGGCGATCCTTGGGACAAACCTTCAATCCACGTCCCTCGTAGCCGAGGTCCGTTTGGCTCTTGGGAAGACGCAGCGATTGATGCCTTGGTTAATTGCCCTCCCTTTACTGCCAAGAACACTAATTGGTCGATTGGTGGCTCTCTAACAATGCTGGAGGAGTACAACGGTCTTGGCTATCAGTTAATCCATCATATGGCCTCGCCCTATCTCTGGGCCGGAACCAACCAATACATTAAAGGCAAGTATATTGCTGATGGCCACTTCGATCCGGATGCTGGGGATCACCAATTAGGTTGCGCTGGACTCCTTCGGGCGATGGTCAAGCTAGATGAAACCATTGATGATGGGTGGGATTGATGGGGGAGCTTGAGCGCTTGCGCCAAGAGAATGCAGAGCTTAGGCGCTTGCTTGAGGCTGCTCTTAATCGGATTGAAGACGATTCGCAAACCTTGGACAAGCGCGCAGCTATAATTGGTAGTCTGCAACAGGCTTTGATTAGTCAGCCAGTGGGACAAGCCTGATGCCTTTGAAGGTGCCTAGTTCCAACGTTGTTCCCATGGAGGGCTCAACCCCTTCTGAGGTCGATAAATGGATGGCCCTTGCCACCATGAAGGAGGTTGGCAGCTTCGACGCCAGATTTCGTGGGCAGAACCTCAACTTCTCTGAGGGCCTAGATCCGAATCTGCAAGGCAACGTTGAAGATCGTCGTGGTAGGTATGAGGGAGTTTTGCAACAATACGACACCGTTGGTGTAGAGGGTATCAAAGATGCCTTAAGAAGGGGTGGTTCTTTACCTAAAGCAACTCCGATACCACAAGGCCAACTATCAAAGGATGCAGGTTTTGATGACGTGGCGCGAAGAAGGTTAGCAAGGCGTTAGCGATGGCCCTTTCTGAGCAAGACCTCGCCAAAGCGATGGGATCTCGGATTCCCTCAGCGCAAGACCTTGCCCTTCGTCGCCACTCCGAGAGTCGAATGATTGGCCTTAGAATCAATCGCTATTCGTGGTGGACCCACGCTAGGGAGCTTGCAGATTTCTTCCTTCCTCGCCGTTATAAGTGGCTGATTACCCCCAATCAAATGGGCCGGGGATCCCCAATCAATCAACATATCCTCGACTCGACCTCCACGCTTGCGGCCAGGAATCTCGCTGCGGGAATGATGTATGGAATAACCAACCCTACCACCCCATGGTTCCGTTTGAGGTTGGGAAGGATTGACTCAACCCAGACCAACCCCATTGCCATCTGGCTCTTCCAAGTCGAGCAGATGATGATGCAGGTCTTTCAAGAATCCAACTTCTACCAATCCCTTGCGATTTTCTATTTCGATTTGGTGATCTTCGGTACTGCCTCGATGATCATCTATGAAGACTTCAATCATATCATCAACTGCATCAACCCTTGCTTCGGCGAGTACTATTGCGATGTCAACTCTCAACTCAACATGGTGGATGTATTCTATCGTGAGTTCACCTACACCGTGGCCCAAGCCGTTGAGAGGTGGGGAATCGAGAATGTTTCTCCAAACATTGCCGCCCAATATAAGGAAAGCAAGCGGGGTTCCTCTGCTGGATTGACCCGGGAGATAGTGGTTGCTCATGGAATCGAACCCAATTTCAACTCCAGAGAGTTCGGAGTTCCATCCCAGTTCAAATATCGCGAGGTCTATTGGGAGTGGGGAGGGTCAGCCTCCCCACAAGGGGGAAGTAGTTTCTCTCCTGGCTTACTCGACAAAAGGGGGTTTTATGAAAATCCCTGCATTACAGCAAGGTGGGATACTGTGGCTAATGACGCCTATGGTCGATCTCCTGCCATGGATGCCCTTCCTGATTGTAAACAACTCCAACTCCAAGTTCGACGCCAAGCCCAAGGGATAGATAAACAAGTTAATCCTCCCCTCCAAGCCGATATCCAACTCAAGAACCAACCAGCTTCCCTGATCCCCGGTGGGATAACCTACGTCGCTGGGCTAATGAGCTCCTCGAACCCTGGAATGCAATCGATCTACAACCACAAAATCGAACTGGGTCCGATGACCGAGAACCTAGAACTGGTTCGTCAGCGGATCAAACAAATATTCTTCAACGATCTCTTTCAAACCATTTCCCAGTATCAAACCCGGTCCAATGTTACCGCGGAGGAAGTCAATGCTCGACGAGCCGAATCCCTTATCATGCTTGGGCCAGTCCTTGAGCGATTGCAGCTTGAGCTCTTGGCTCCAGCGATCGATAGAACTTTTTCCATCATGTCCAGGGCTGGAATTTTGCCCCCCGCTCCAGCTAACATTAGCGGGGCGGAGCTCTCGATTCAATACGTTTCGATGCTCTCCCTGGCACAGCAAGCAGCTAAAACAGCTGGCATTGATAGGCTCTTGCAGATTGCCGGGTCCCTTGCTGGTATAGATCCAGCGGTAGTGGATAACCTCGATATTGACTACGCCTTGGCTCGCTATTCCAACCTGATGAACAACGATCCCCGATTGATTCGCACTCCTGATCAGGTCGCAAAGATCAGGACCCAAAGAGCCCAACAGCAGCAACAAGCCCAGGTCGCTCAGCAAGCCGACACTGCCCAGAAGCTAGCCGCAGGTGCTCAGATTCTATCCCACACTGAGTCGGGCGGTGGGCAATCTGCGCTAGATTCTATGATGGGGAAGGCCGCCTAATGACCGTAGTCCGAGCCGCCAACACCAACGATCCTTCCTCCCTGACCGACGAGCAGCTACTTCGCGAGCACTCTCGTTGGGACTTCGCCGTTCGTCAAATCTCCCAGTGGGGTCCTGCGATGGAAAGGGCAGAGCGGGAGCGGGAACGATTCGCTGCGGAGATCAAGCGGAGGAAACTTGCGTGAGTTCCTGCCACCAAGCCCGCCAGCCCCGGTGTCAGGAAAGGGGACGGTCTCTGCCTCCTCCCTAGGGATCGTCCCCACCAATGAAAGATGAGTATGAACTCTCTCCAGAAGAGAAGCGTGAGGCCAAGCGCCAAGCGAAGGCTGCAAAGGTCCAGGAGGCTGAGGAGAATGCTGTTGTTCAAGGGATTATGTCAACGCCTGGGGGCAGGGCATGGATGCGAGGTAAGCTCGAGATTTGTCAAATCTTCCACTCAACCTTTACTGGGGAGGCCCTTAGTGGAGCCTTTAATGAGGGCCGAAGAACTGTTGGATTAATGCTGTTAACCGAACTCATGCGGGCTTGCCCCGAACAATATATCCGAATGATGGGGGAGCAATCATTAGGAGTTAATGTTTTGGAGTTAGAGGAGGAAGAAGATGGAAGCTAGGGTCTGGCAGGCTCTTAATAGGCATAAGGCGCCAAGGCCAAAGACTTTTGCTGAATTGGGTATTGATATTAAGAGCTTAATGGGGACTAAGTGATGGCCGAAGAACAGACGACTGGAACCGAGACGACGAGCGGAACTGGGACGGAGACCAGTGGATTGGAGCAGGGTCAGAGCCAGAAGGCTGAATCCACTCTCTCTCAGGCTCTTGGCATGGAACCAAGACCGAGGACCAGCTAAACGCTGATAAGGCTAAGGCGCCTGTAGTCCCGGAGAAGTATGCTGACTTCACCGCCCCAGAAGGCCTAACCCTCGACCCAAAAGCCATTGAAGAGGCTGCGCCAATCTTCAAAGAACTTGGCCTCTCCCAGGAAGGGGCCCAAAAGCTAGTCGATTTCTATGGCAAACAGGTCGCCAAGCTTAGCAGCGATTCGATTAGTTCTTGGACCAAGACCCGGGAGAATTGGCGCGAAGAACTCAAATCCGATCCAACTCTTGGAAAGGAGCTTGCCCCAGACGGCAAAGTACCTGTAACCGTGAACCGTGCTCTGGACGGTTTGCAAAACCCTAAGTTAGTCGCCGACTTCAAGGATGCAATGAACACGACCGGCGCTGGGGATAACCCCGCCTTTGTTCGTGTTCTATACGCCTTGGCCAGCAAACTCACAGAGGGAACTTCGTACGCACAAGGCGGCCCAACCGGGGCAAAGAATGCTCCGCGATCTGCCGCTGCCGCTGTGTATCCCAACCTACCTTCAAACTCTGGAGATAGCTAATGGCCATTATAGGCACAACCGCAATCACCTATGCGGATTGGGCCAAGAGACTTGACGATGGTTATAAGATCGCTACCATCATCGAGCTCTTGTCTCAAACCAATGAGATCCTTGAAGACATGCTTGTGGTTCAGGGTAACCTTCCCACAGGTCATAAAACCACCGTTCGAACTGGCCTTCCTCAGGCCACTTGGCGCCTGCTTAACCAAGGCGTCCCGAACGCTAAATCCACCACCGCTCAGATCGTTGACACCTGTGGGAATCTTGAAACCTATGCAGTGATCGACAAAGATATCGCCGACCTTAACGGCAATACCCAAGAGTTTCGGCTCTCGGAAGTGATGGCTTTTCTTGAGGGGATGAGCCAGCAGGTCGCTTCGACAATGATCTATGGAAATCAAGGGGTCAATCCAGAACGGTTCACCGGCTTCGCTCCTCGATACCCAACCGTCTCCACCTCTGCCTCCCAGACCGCTAATAACGTTCTCGATAGCCAAGGGACTGCTTCAACCAACACCTCGATCTGGATCCATGTGTGGGGAGCGGATACTGCTCATGTGACCTTTCCGAAGGGTAAGATCACTGGTCTCCAACACCGGGATATGGGTGAGTGGCCTGTGCTCGACGCCGCGGGCAACACCTACCAAGCCTATCGAGACCACTTCAAGTGGGAGATTGGATACGTTCTTCGGGATTGGCGCTACGTTTCTCGGATCTGCAATATCGACATCACCCAACTAACCGGGGTGTCTGCGGCGAACCTGATCAATCTCTTGGTTCGGGCGCTCTACAGGCTCCCAACCGCTCCGGCCTCTGCAACCACGATCCAGACCTCTGACACTCCCCAAGTTCGAGCGAATATGGGTCGGACGGTGATCTACTGCAACAGGGTGATTCGGACCTATCTTGACCTCCAGGCCATGAATAAGACGAACGTTCTGCTTCGCATAGAAGAGTTTGACGGTAAGCCTATCACGACTTTTAGGGGAATCCCTATTAGGACGTGCGACGCAGTTTTGAATAACGAGGCCAGGGTAACCTGAGCTAGAGAAAGGAGCAAGATCATGATTATCGATGGCCTTTTGTCCTTCACCAACCCCACCTTCGGTGATCTAATCACCGCTGCCCAGACCAATTTCCCCTTCTCGAACGATATCGATTGGGGAATCTCTGGCCTCCCGGTCTCCTCGACCTCTCCAACCAACCAGCCCTTCCGAGATATGGGCATCGGCGATGACCCCGCCCTCAAGTTCTTGGTCGAGGTCACCACCGCCTTCGCTGGTGGCACCAGTGTCCAATTGATCCTTCAAGGCGCTCCCGATAACGGCTCTGGAGGTGAGGGAACCTTTGTAAACTGGTGGACTTCCCCAGTCTACACCACCGCTCAGCTCCTACTTGGAGTCCGACTCTTCGACATGGACTTCCCTCGACCTCCGGCTGGCGTAGTCTTGCCAAGGTTTAGCCGATTGCTCTATACCTCGGTTGGGACCTTCACCGCTGGAGCAATCAAGGCCTTCATTGTGCTGGATCGGTTCGATCAGATCTACAACGCCTTGAACAACTCGATCCTTGGCGGCTACCCCGCTGGGGTTACGATCCCGAACTGAGGAGGGAAGCAATGAAGATCAATCGTTGGATTGTTGGCGGCCTATTCTTTGGCCTTCTCTCTGGGCTTGCTCTGGCCCAGGTTAATCGCTCGGTCCAGCTCTCTCAGGATGGTACCGGTCCTCTTGGGTACGACTTCACCGGTAAGCACCTCCACTCCTCGGTTGGTAATGGTGGTGCTTCTCCAGTCCTAACCGCCTGTGGAACCACCCCATCGATTGTGGGAACGGACTTTGCTGGTACTGTTACGATGGGCACCACCTCAACTGGTTGCGTGATCACCTTCGCAACTGCCTATTCGGGTGTGCCCAACTGCGTGTTGAACTGGCAAGGCACTCCGCTTGCAGCGCAGAACTGGACTGTTACGGCTACGGCAATCACAACGGTTCAGACCTCGGCTTCCAATAACCTCTTGAACTACATCTGTGTTGGGAGATAGGGCTATGAAAAGGTATCTGTTGGGGGGAGCTGCGGCTCTCCTCTTTGGGGTGGTTGCTGGCTTGGCTCAGCAACTAACTTCCCGAACCCTATCCGGCTCCGAGGTCATCCTTGCCCAGGTTGGAATTGGTGGAACTGGCCTTTACATTCCGACCGGCCAGATGCGGAATGCTCAAGGGGTAGTTACCACCGCTCTGACCACTGGAACGTTATCGACCTTGACCAACTTGAATGCCGCAACGTTGATCTCGACCGCTGCGGCAGGCGCTGCTATGGTGGTGAATCTCCCGGCCACACCGTGGGATGGGGAGATCTTTGAATGGGTTAATGGCTCTGGTGGTGCGTTCAATACTGCGGCATCTGTGGCTGTGACTGATGGCTCTACCATTGTAAATGGAGCGACAATTGGTAGTGCTCTTGCTGCTGGGGGCAGTGTTGAGTGGCGCTATGTACAAGCGACTAACTCTTGGTACAGAATGCGATGATGAAACTCAAGAACGCTCTCCTAGTTGGGATTGGCCTTGCCCTTTGCTCGGGGGCCCTGGCCCAGCAATACGACCAGCCCAATCCAACCTCTACCTTCAATATGGGAGGGGTGTTCAACACCACTCTTCCAACTATTACCAACGGGAAGACTGGCTACGTCCAGATCGATTCCGTTGGACGAATCATTACCACACCTGGTTCTGGTACATTTGCTGCCCAGACCTCGATCACCGCCACCTTCTCAGGCGCAGATACCACCACAGCCACTGCTACCCTTCCGGCGGCAGCAGGCAAGCTGACCTATATTTGTGGCTTTAATATATCTGGCCTCGGATCTACTACTGGAGCTGCTGTATCTCCAACGGTTGGTACTCTTGCTAATGGCAATACCTTTACCTTGAGTGGTGGTTATGTCTTTGCTACAGGTGTAACTAATCAGAACGCATTGGTTAGCTACACCTTTCCAGTGTGCGTGGCTGCAAATGCCGTGAACTCGACCATTGTGGTAACTGTTCCTGGTCTAGCAGGAAATACTTCGACTTTTATCAATGTATGGGGGTATCAGCAATGAAGTATCTTGCAATAGTCCTCACGCTTGCTATTGGCGGCTTTGCGGTGGCGCAAGATGTTCGCCAAACAATTCCAATACCACTCCCGATGACCATGGGCGGCAGCGGTGGGGTGACTGGAGCTGTGGCCTTATCAAGCACTGTGGGTGCCCTTCCTGCTTGCAATGCGGCCATTAAGGGCCAAATCTACTTCGTAACCGACGCACTCCTTCCAGCTCTTGGCGCCATCATCGCCGGTGGGGGAGCCGTGAATGCGTTGGTGTTCTGCAATGGTACTAACTGGATTGGAGGCTGACTATGGCAAGATGGCTCTTAACCGAACCTCACTACCTCAATGTACCCGGTACTCGCTGGGAATACAAAGAGACCGATCGAACTTCTGGGAAACAGAAATCCATGACCTTGCCAGTCCCAGCCTTCCTCGATCCACGGGACGAAGCGGATTGGAACTATTCCCAGAAGTCTGGTCCGTTCCAAGCCGAACAAGGCTTCACGGTCCTAGATTCGTTTGGGATTGTGGTTTGCTATGAGGGCAAGGGCCAAGGACGGGATATCATCTTCGTTGGCCCACCGACTCCTGGGATGCTTCCCTTAGACACCGAAGCAAAGGCCATCTCAGATAAAGAATCGCCCAAGTGGATCCATCCGATCGAGGGCCTTCCTGGAACCTTTTCGGACAATCTCCTTGAAAGCTTGCAGATGCAAGTTGCAGCAGTGGCATCTAAGGCTTCGGTGCCCAAGGATGACGGAAAGCTCGATAAGCTGATGGAAGCGATGACCATGATGGCGCAAGAGAATGCGAAGCTGATTGCTGCGCTATCCTCTAGGAGAGCGTGATGGCCAAGAAACCCAAACCTAAACCCAAACCTCCCAAACCTCCAAGGCCTTACTGATGCCATTAACCACAACGCTTGTTGGCGCCGCTTCCACTCAGGTAATTGGCGCAACAGCTCAATCGTCCCAGAGGCGTAAGCTGACCTTCCACAATCCGAACATTGTTGGCCAACAGAGCATCTATCTGACCCAAGCTCCGGCTGCCGCAGTCGTGGGGTCTGGCCTGGCGCTCCTTCCAGGGGAAAAGTACGATGTCTTTGGCGACCAATGTCTCACGGCCTGGAATGGGATTGGCTCCGCTGCGGGGGCCAATGTAACCGTGATTGAGTATCTCTATGCGGCGGGGAATCTTCCCCAAGGTTATCTCTTCAGCCTTCCGGTGGGATGATGAAAAAGCTTCTTCTTGCACTTCTACTTTCATCGAGTGTGGCGCAAGCCCAGTTTGCCACTACCACCACGACTGCACCGATTGGAGACAACACTAATCGGATTGCTAGCACTGGATTTGTTAATGGTGGAGGTCTTGGGTTTGGAGTGGTTGGCAATTCCAATCTTGCCCAAATGCCAGCCTTTACCTTCAAGGGCAACAACACCGCTGTAGGTGCGCCGCCGATTGATCTGACCGTGGCGCAGACCAAGTCGCTGCTTACCGTTTCGGTCTCCGTCACCGACCCGGCCTTTGGCGCCAAGTGCGATGGAACGACCGACGACACGACGGCAATTCAAGCCACCATCAATTCGCTGCCGGCCAACGGGGGTATTGTGCTTTTCCCCGTTGCGAACTGCAAGATTTCGTCAACTCTGACGATCGGAAACGGCACGACTTCGGCAGTTTCTACTCGATCAGGGGTCATCCTCCAGGGTATTGCCAACCCCGGAACCGGCTCGGCTGTGTTTCCGTTTACCACGGTCACTGGTCCGAAACTGACATGGGCCGGTGGTGCCTCTCCCATGATCTCCATCAAGGGGCCACTGTCCGGATGGGGCATCCAAAACTTGTACCTCGATGGCGCCAGCACGGCGACGCAGTGTATAGCTCCCACTTCCGCACAGAATGGCGATAGTCGAAACCTTGTCATTGTCAATTGCCTGCAAGGCATCGGATCAACTTCAAATCCCATTGGGGGCTATACAGGCGTCAATAATGTCGACAGCTGGCAGAATATTTGGACCAACACGACCGTCGTTGTTCCTGGAGCATCGGGAAACTTTGGCATCGTCCTTACGGGAGCCTCGGACGGCACCAGCGACACCGATTACAATGTGTTCGTCGGAACGACCATCCTCGTTGGCGGAACAAATATGGCGGTTAGCTTTCAGGTCAGCGATGGTAACATATTCAATAATTTGAGGGTAATTAAAAGCGGTGGAACACCAGGTGCAATTCTCTATGACTATACTGTTAATTCAGGATTTCCCTCCGGAAATATTATTAACTCAGTAGATACCGGCGCACCTACTCTAACTTTTGTTAATAATGGAACGCCAGGGGCGGGTGCCAAGGCAAATATCGTCAATGGACTCCAAGAGCAGAATGGCTCGACTGCTCCGAGCGTAGTCAATTTGGCGGTTTATGGAGCGCATAATATCAATCTTTCACAGGGTGGTAATAATCCAAGCACACAGATATCAACCACTAATGGGCATCTTGGCTATTCTGGCACGGCGCCAACGCTCACGGCAGGGTGCAATGGTGCCGGCTCGGCTGGCGTGACTGGGACGGACAATGCTGGCCTGATAAATGGACAGACGGCAGCGGCCACGACCTGCACGGTGACTTTCGCAAAGACCTACACAACCGCGCCGTTTTGCACTGCAAATGGTGTCAATGGTGCAGTGACTTTGTTGAGCACGACAACGACTGCTTTAGTTATTGTCTTTCCTAGTACAGCGGGATGGTTTGGTAGTTTTATCTGTGTGGGTATATAAAATTTATGACCGTCTCCACTTCTCTCAATAAAATCATCTATCAGGGGAATGGCGCCACAACCGTATTCCCGTTCACCTTTCCGGGCGTAGCCGCGGCTGATATCCAGGTATTCTTCACCGATGTCCTGGGCAACGTCACCCTTCTAGCTGCTAGCTCCTATACCCTTTCGTTGAATGCTCCAACAGGCACCAACCCCACAGGTGCCGGGGGATCGGTCACCTACAACCCGCTAGGCGTACCGATCCCTATCAATACTAGCCTGACCATTCTTCGAACTCTTCCACTGGTTCAATCCACTTCCCTAGCAAACCAGGGAACGCTTTACCAACCAGTGGAAGAGGCTGCGCTCGACTACCTAATGATGACCGTTCAGCAAACCGCGGAGATTGGGAATCGAGAGCTAACTGTTGCGGTGTCCGACCCACCCCCGAATCCGCTCCCTGCGGTAGCTGCTAGGGCTAACCAGGTCCTTGGCTTCGATGCCTCTGGTAACCCAATTGCGGTCTCATCCCTTCCAGCTGGAACCGTGTCCTCTGCGATGCAACCGGTGGTCAATGCCGCAACCCTTGCTGCTGGTCGAAGCGCCTTTGGCCTTGGTTCGATCGCAACGGAGACCATTGGCCTTGGGCTTCAAGATAATGGCGCAAATGCGATTCAGACATTCTTCAATACGGTTGCGGATTCAACCAACCAAACCGTAACTTCATCGTTTCACCAAAACATCCGAGCAGCCACAGGAGCCCTCAACTATACCCTTCCCAAAGCCTCAACTCTGTTCAACGGGTTTGGCTTTTGGGTATATGCCTTAACTGGCGCAATAACCTTTATCATTAACGCTGCCGACGCTTTCTCTGGCGCAGGCACTGGCGCTTCTCTAGTTATTCCGCCTGGATCAAGAGTCTTCGTCTCCACCGATGCCGCTGGATCGGGTACTTGGTACATCCGGCCAAGTGTTCTTCAAGGGTTTAATGCCCCACTTAATCTCCAGCTGAATGCTTCTGCCGGTAGCGGCAGTGCTTTGATTAATATTAAGGACGCGAATGGCAATGATCCTTCTCCTGCTTCTCCTATAACTGTTGTCCATTCCTTCAATGGTAATGCGACTCCTCGTGCTATAACAGTTCCGTTATCATTGACCATACCTAGTGGAGCTAGCCTTGGCACTGTTAGTGGTCAGGCTTTCAGAATTTGGGTTGGGCTTTTCGACAATGCTGGAACGCCTGTTCTTGGTGTTTATAACTCTCTTTCAGGAACCAATGTTCAGTCTTGGAATGAGGCCGCCCAGTCGCCTGGAGTAGCTATCTCAGCTGGGGCAACCCAAGCCCAGACTTGGTACACTAATGGTTCGATTGCACCACCTAAGAGCTTTAGGATCCTTGGTTATTTTGAAGGTGTTCAGGGTGGTGGGGCTTGGACTACAGGTTTATCACTAGTGCAGCTCTTTGGGCCTGGGATTAAGCGGCCGGGGGATACGGTTCAGGAAGCTCCTACTAAGATCTCTGCTTCTGGTTCGACAACCAGCTCGACGTTTGTGGCTTTGCCTAACCAAACTGCGATTATTGGTATCCAATCGGCAGCTAATCTAATTCGGGTCGAGGCTTGTGGCCAAGTGTCCTCTGGTGGTAGCATTCCATCAAACCAAACTGGGCAGCTGTCTCTATCTCGTGGAACGGTTGCCAACGCAAACCTATTTGGGGATGTCGGTGGTCTATTTGGCGGAATCACTGGCGTTGCATCTGGGGCCTATACCTTCGGTTGCACTGGAGCACTGTTCGGTTATGATCTTCCTAATCAAGTCGGGAACGTGACCTATGCGGTGCAAGGGAATATCACTGGGGGCAACACTCTTACCTTTGGTCCTAATGCTCAAATGCTTGCAAGAGAGATTATGGTTTAATGACCGAAGAATTCGAAAAGCCTCTACATCCCGACTCCGTCTACATCCGCCGGTGTTCGGAGGAGCTAACCTCGATTCGGAAAATGCTGACAGAGGTTATCTCCTACATGCGAGATGCCGAGTCCGAGGTCTCGGAGAAGATGCGGAGGTTCATTATGTACGCCCACGACGTACATGATATGAACAATATGTATGTCGAACTTGGTCATGAACCCCCACCGCACATTAAGAGGGAAATGGAACGCTGTGACGACCGATTTCGTCAGCTTTTGACCGAAGCTCATACTGATGGTGGAACCTTCGAAAAGGTTCGTCGGGAAATGGCTAAAGATCCTTTAAATCGGTGGGACCACACGAGACAACTGGATAAGCCAAAATCCAATGAATAATCCACTCTCAGATTTTGAACTCGGTTGGCTGGTCGGACTACTTGAAGGTGAGGGACATTTTGCCCTTTACACAAGCCACGTAGTAGAAGTTAATATGACTGATGAGGATACAATTTATAAGATAGCTTCCATTTACGAGAGGGTTCTAGGTATTTCTATTAATGTCTTATCAATACCCAGAAAGAGCGGTCAAGAGGTTTTCTCCGTAAGAGTTTATGGAGAACGTGCGAGAACTATCATGCGTTTAGTTGTAACTCATATGAGTTATAGAAGGCGCCAAAAGATTTGGCAATGTCTTAATGGCTTTAGGCCAGAAAAGGTTAACGTAGTTGATCTTATGAAGATGCTACAGAAAGGAGAATCCCCATGACTAAAATCATGATGAAGCAAGGGCGCCCTGATCGAAACATCCAAGAAGGCTTCCACCGAGAGCCCCGCCCTTATGCAGTGAATCAGCACTTCCCAAACCAACTCGGTAGCGCAATCGATCCCAAAGCCGCTGAGCGGTTCCGAGATGGGGAAGGCTTTCGAGCTCCAATCGGCCCAACCGACGGCCTTGACCAAGGCCCTGGGGCCAATCGTGATGGGGGACAGCCGGGTTCCCCGATTAAGAAAGCTGGGTCACAAGGCAGCTATTGATGGCTACTCCTGGAGCTGTGCCAAAGAATACTCCACTGGGTCTCATCCAGTCTGGTGGTAACCCCGGGTTTGGGGGTGGATCTTTAGCTATAATGCAAGAGCTGTCTGGATTTGTTCCTGGGGGAGAGAAGGGGTTTGAGCAAGGCTGGGCTAACGTTCCTCAATCAACACGATCAGCATTTATGGGAGGTCAAGACACGATTCTTGGCAGAAGACCGAATCGTCCACAAGTGAAGACCCTCTTGGGTCAATAGAAGGAGAGCAAAATGGACTGGAATCATGCACTAACACTTTTGATGGTTATCGAAAAGGCCATTGGTCATCCCAAGCTTAAGCCATTGGTCGACGCAGCTGCAGCTGAGCTAGAGGCGATGGATCCAACGGCGAAGCACGAGGAGGAAGAGTGAAATGGCAAAAGATATTCTCTCTGGCTATGGCCCTGAGCGAAGCTCTGGTGGTGGCGATGCTGATGGTGGGATTGACATGGACGATAAGGTCGATGTGAATAACTATCGCTCGCCTTGTGGGCCAAGGAATATTGGCGATCCAAAATCTCCCAGCATCCATGGGAAGAACTTTGACTATTGTGGTAGCCAAGGGCAAGCTTCGCTCAAGAGCCAAAGCTCCGGCTCACCTGGGCTTGGAGGGATAATCAAGTCTGTGCAAGGGAGGCACTGATGGGAAGGGATTTTCTTCGCGAGTTTGGCCCTGAGCGTCGAATAGACCAAGGCCCTTCTGGGGGCGGAGACCTGGGGCGACGGGATGTGATGGGATACGCTCCGCCGGTGGGGCCGATCGGGGTTATGGACACTTCGCCAGTTGGCCTGGGAGGAACGAACCTCGGCAATCGTGGCTCTCAGGAATCTCGGAACGTCTTTGGTGATGGTGGTGGGACCTATACCACCATTGGCCATCGCTGCGTGGTTCAAGGTCGGTACTAATGACCTCCCAGACCGATATCGCCAACCGAGCGCTGGCTCTTATTGGTACGCGCTCTCAGATAGCCTCACTTACCGAGCAGAGTAATGAGGCTATTCAAACCAACATTTGGATCGACACCTGCCGGCGGGAGCTCTTGCGGCTTGCGCCTTGGAACTCTGCAAGGAACTACAACTCCTTGACCCTGATTTGTGCCGCTCCAGGTACGCCGGAGAATCCAACCACAGGAGCCCCGCAATGGGCCAAGGGCCAACCCCCACCGCCATGGATTTACGAGTATGCATACCCATCGGATTGTATTCGGCCCCTTTTCGTGGTACCGCAATTCACTACGGGCTTCTCTGGAGGAGTTCCCATCACAACCGCAGTTACTGGAGGTGCTCCACAGTTCTGGAATGGGCCTCCAGTACGGTTCCAAGTTGGGCTTGATCAAGTCCTCAACGGTGTCCCTGCGGTTGGGGGTCCAGACGTAAAGGTGATTTGGACCAACCAGGAGTTCGCGATCCTGTCTTATCTAAAGGATATCTCCAACATTGACGTAATGGATGATCAACTCCAAGGGGCTTGGGCGAGTTACCTCGCCTCCAAGCTCGCTATTGCCTTAACCGGCGATAAGGGCTTGGCCAATCTCAGGATCAAGGACGCGAATGATATGATCCAAGTGGCTAGGGTTGGGGACGGGAATGAAGGTTTGACCATCAACGATGTGACGCCGGATTTCATCCGAACTCGGGGAGTGGATTTTGCAGAGGACTTCTCTTGGAGCCCGAATATGGGGATCTTCGATTGGGGCGGCTTATTGGCCACGTACTAGAGTTCAGGAGAACTTAGGGATGCTTACACAGGAAGGTTTGAAGCAAATTCTTGAATATGATCCAGAGACCGGTTGGTTTCATTGGATCTTGGGGAATGGAAGAAACGTTCAAGCTGGGGATGCTGCTGGAACGGTTGATGATAAAGGTATCAAGATCAATATTGGTGGCACAAAATATGCTGCGCATCGGCTTATCTGGTTATATATCTATGGGCATTTTCCAGATGGGATGATGGATCATAAGAACGGTGATCCTTACGACAATCGATTGTGCAACCTGCGCGAAGCGAATGATTCGCAGAACGGAGCAAATAACAATCGCGAGCCGAGAGGGGCTTACCAGAACAACGAGGGTAAGTGGATAGCACAGGTTCGTGTTGATGGATATTGTCACTATCTTGGGATTTTTGACACGTATGAGGAGGCTCATAGAGAGTTTGTAAAGGCTCATAGAGAGCATTTTGGGGCCTTCTCTTGCTTTAATCGATTTGTTCGAAGAGGATAGGAGGGAGCTATCTCAGAGAACATTATACAAGCAAGCTTTAGCTCGGGCGAACTCGCACCTTCAATATTTGCGAGAACCGATCTCGCTGCCTACCATTCTGGCCTTGCGGTTTGCAGAAACTTCTTCGTTGATTACCGATCAGGGATCTCCACCCGATCCGGAACCAAGTTCGTAATCCAATGCCTTAAGTCCTCTACCGCTGTTCGTCTGATCGGCTTCTCTCAATCCGTTACCACGACCTACGTGATCGAATTCGGTGATCGTTATTGCCGGTTCATCTCTAATGGTGCGCCGGTGCTCGAAGCACCCTTTGGAATCACTTCGATTACCAATGGAGCCCCCGCCACCGCCAACATTCCAGGGAATAACTTCGTCCCTGGGGATTGGATCTTTATCACTGGCGTAGCCGGGATGCTTGCTATCAATGGCCGATTCGCCCAGGTTGGCTCTGCCATTGGCGCGGTGGTGACCCTTCTCGATGTCAACGGAAACCCGATCAACTCGACCAACTTCTCGGCCTATTCCGGAGGAGGGACTGCTTCTAGGGTTTATACAATCGGCTCTCCTTATGCTGCGGCTGACCTCGCATTGATCAAGTTCGTTCAAAGCGTTAGCGTTCTATTCATAACCCACCCGCTCTACCCGCCAAAAACCTTGTCCTTTCTCGCTCCAACCAATTGGGCCTTTGCTTCTATTGTTTTTGGCACCACCATCGATGCCCCAACCGGTCTCGTTGGCGTTGCCTCATCCGCTGGAACGGCCAACTATTCGTACGAAGTCACCGCCGTTGATGCGTCTGGGCAGGAGAGCCTTCCATCGGCTGCTGCCGCGGTGAATGGGGCTGTGAATATTGGCACTACAGCCGGGACTATCTCGCTGACTTGGAACTCTGTAGCATCAGCGGTGACCTATAACCTGTACAAGGCCGAGCTCTCGGTTGCAGGGGCTGTTCCGTCTGGTGTTAGCTATGGCTTCATCGGCTTCTCCTCTGGAACCAGCTTCGTCGACTCCAACATAGTTCCAGACTTTACCACCACCCCAGAGGTCGTCAACAATCTCCCATTCGCCAATGGCAACAACCCAGGCTCTGTTGTCTTCTTCCAACAACGCGCCTACTACGCCTCTTCAACCTCTCAGCCAGCCACCTTTTGGGGATCTCAGCCAGGGCAATTTAACAACTTCAACTTCTCAACCCCAATCCAAGCCTCTGATGAAATCACTGGAACCATTGTTTCGACTCAGCTAAACTCAATTCGTTACATGCTCCCGATGCCTGGAGGGTTAGTCTTCGGTACCGGTCGAGCGGCCTTTACCCTATCCGCAGGTTCTGGAACCAACGCCACTATCGGAGTCACCCCAGCTAACGCTACGATAACCCCTCAAGCCTATAATGGTTCTAGCGATGTCCCGCCGATTGTCGTTAACGAAGATATCCTATATGTCCAGGCAAAGGGCTCGATCGTACGGGACCTTTCCTACAACATCTACGTTGCAATCTACACTGGGACCGATATCTCAATCAAGTCCAATCACCTCTTCTTTGGACACGGAATTAGGGAGTGGACCTACGCCGAAGAGCCATTCAAGGTTGTCTGGTCCGTTAGAGATGATGGTATTCTCCTCTCGCTGACCTTTATGAAAGAGCAGCAGATGATTGGTTGGGCGAGGCATGACACCCTTGGCCTTTACCAATCTGTGACTAGCGTGCAGGAGGGGCAGGTTGATGCGGCTTACTTTGTGGTGACCAGATTCGTTGGGGGGAACACGGTTCAATGGATCGAGCGGCAGCAGCAAAGGCAGTTTGTTTATGGTGCAGAGGATGCTTGGAGTGTGGATTGTGGCACGCAATCGAGTCTCCCCACCCCAGCCGCCAACTTAGTGGTAAGCTCGTCTGTAGGGAATGCAACCTTTACTGCGTCAGTGGGAGTGTTCAGTTCTTCGAGTGTGGGACAAGTTCTTCGTGCTGGGGGAGGAATAGCAACAATAACAGGGTTTAGCTCTTCTACCCAGATTACGGGAACTATAACCCAGCCAATAACCCAGGTTATCCCAAACGATCCAAATCGCACTCCAGTTCCTTTTGCCTCTGGTTCTTGGTCCATTGCAACACCGGCAACGAAATTCTTTGGCTTTGACTATTTAATCGGCCAAAGAATCTCAATCCTTGCGGATGGTGGGGTTAGCCCTAGCCAAGTAGTAGCAGGCGATGGGTCAATTACCCTTCCCTCTCCCGCTACCAAGGTGGTCGGTGGCCTTGGCTATCAATGTCAAGCGCAAACCATGCCATTGGATGTTGGGGAGCCGACGGTTATAGGTAAAAGGAAGAAGATTGGAGCTGTGAATCTGATCTTGGCCAATACTCGCGGGCTTAAGGTTGGGCGGAACTTCAATTCAGTAATTGGGCTCAAGGACCAGAACATTGGGGTTCAACTCAACCAAGCAATTCCATTGCAGACGGCCAACGTCCACTTCGTGATCGACCCGCTTTGGGATGTACCGGGGCAGATTTGCTTTCAGATCGATGATCCCTTACCCGCGACGATTCTTGGAGTAGTGCCGGAGATTGTAATTGGTGACTCTGTTAAATAAACTCAAACGCTTTTGGCGAATGCGCCACGCTGGGTATAGAGCTTGGAGAAAGGCGATGGTTGAAAAACATAGTTCTCCGAGGGAGAATCGATGAAGGTCGAGGTAGTTCGAACATCCGATTTCGATATCGCCTCGATGGTAGCCCGAAGCTCTCATCCAGAAGGGGAAGAGGTTGTTCGGGATTTTGTTAAACGAAGTCTTGTGGTCTTTGTTGGAAAGGCTGATGGAGTTGAGGCTTGTGTGGTTGGGTTGATTCCAGAAACAATTCTCTCGGATAGGGCCTATCTATGGATGCTCCACACCGATATTTGTGAGGCCCATCCGTTGCGGTTTGTTCGTTGGTCTAGGCGGGTCATAGCTGAGCTTCCTTATCGAGAACTCCTTGGGCATTGTGTGAATGCTACCTCTAGGCAATGGCTAGAATGGTTGGGGGCGGAGTTTGTTAATGAGAACTCGTTTAGGATAGCTAGAGATGGCTGATCCTGCTAGCTTAGCAATGGCTTCTATTGGCTCCTCCGCCGCTGGTGGAATGACTGAGGCCATAGGAAGAATTTTTGGCGGTGAAGCCAAGTCTGAGATGTATACTTATCAGGCTGGCATCGCCGCGATGAATGCTAAGATTGCGAAGCAAAATGCGGATTATGAAACGTCTCTTGGAGAGGTTCAGGCCCAGCAATCGGGAATGAAAACTAGAGCTCAGATTGGGGAAACCCGAGCTATCCAAGGAGCATCGGGGCTCGACCTGAACTCTGGCTCTAGTCTTGAGGTTCGAGTCTCTGAGGCCGAGCTTGGGGTTCAAGACCAAGCTATGATCCGCTCTAACGCCGCTAGGCGGGCTTATGGGCAGGAGGTGATCGCAGCGCAGGAGACCGCTCAATCGAACCTTGATATGATGGCGGCGAGCAATGCTAAGACGGAAGGGTTCATTGGGGCTGCGAGTTCGATCTTGGGGGCTGGGGGGAGCGTTTCGAGCAAGTGGTTGCAGGCCGGGCAAATGGGGGTTCCAGGATTCTAGATGCCCAAAGTTCCGTACGCCCCTCTTCCTGATGTAGCCCCAGCCAATGCCCCAGCTCCACTCCTCAACATCCAAACCCCACCTGACGCCTTTGGAGTTGGGATCGCTAACGCAGTTAAAGGCCTTGGGTCCACGATGGACCAGGTTGGGGGAGAGCTATTCCAACGTGCCACTGCCTTCCAACAACTTCGAAACGAGACCGAATCAACAGAAGCGGTAACTCGGTATGAAAAGGAGGCTGGGCTCCTTCATGCTAATTTCTCATCCCTTCAAGGCAAGAACGCTCCCGCAGCGTTTGAACAATACCAATCCGACCTGGACGCTAAGCGTCAGTCCATTCGAGATGGGCTTTCTAATGATTTCGCCCGGCGAATGTACGATCGAAATGCGAATTCGATCATGGGACGATCTATCTTCAATGGTGCTGGCCATGCAGCGACCCAGAACAAGATCGCGGTGGATGGAGCGGCGAAGGCGAGGATAGAGGGGTTAAAGGACACGATTCAGCAGAACCCGAAGGACGATACGGTTTACAACGATTCCCTTGCCGAGGTTGATCGCAGAGTTGAGGAGCGTGGAGCAGTTCAAGGATGGAGTGATGATCAAATCGCTCAGCAGAAGGCGCTTGAGCGAAGCGGAGTAATGCGATCGAAGATTGAAGGCACCATACATACTGATCCGCTTAAAGCCCAAGCTATGTTTCAAGCCAGTCGTTATGCTATGCATTCGACCGATATTGAACACCTGGAGCAGAAGATTCAGAACGGAGTTCGTGGAGTTGTTCAACGGAACGTCTCCGATGCGGTGAACAAGGGTTGGGCTCCATATATGACCCCAAGAGCCATCTCCAGGGCCGAAGGAGTTCAAGAGCCCTTAACTCGAATAATCCAAGAGGCCCAGAGAGCGCATCCAGAACTTCAATTTACGATCGGGGGGAAGGGTGGAGTTCGAACCCCCAATGAGCAAGCAGCCTTGGTGGCGCAAGGGGTTTCCAAAACCCTGCAAAGTGATCACCTTTCTGCGAAGGCCATTGATATCGTTCCAGTGATTAACGGAAAGGAGGACTACAATGCGGACTATGCTCCATACATCCGAGCAGTTGAGGAAGCCTCCCAAAGGCTCGGAATTCCCCTCAAGCCAAAGTCCGAAGCCTTCAAGTCCTGGGATCCTGGGCACTTCGCTTTGCCATCAGACTATGACGTTGGCTCAGCACCTAAGCGTGTGGAGGAGCCAGAGCAATCAAGGATCGATCGAGGAACCAAATACGTAAGGGATCATCCTTTGTTCCAAGACGATCCTTACATCGAGGATCTTACCAAGAACCGGATTCAAACGGACTTCAATCGGGCTAGATCAGTTGCGAGGGAAACCAATCTTGATAACATGGAGCTAACCGCTCAAGGGATTATGGATCGGGGGGATGGAAAGCCTGCGGCAAACATAGACGAGTTTATGGCTAACGCGAAAAGCAAAGCTGCTTTTGACGCCCTTCGCCCAGATCAGCAAATAGCTGTAGCTAGGCGGATCAAAACCTATAATGACTCGCTCAAAGAGCAAACCGATCTTGCGACCAAGTTTCGCTTGCAAGGGATGGCAGATGATGATCCGAATAAATTCCTCCAGATCGATCCATTGGATGAGAAGCTTAAGCTCTCCGACTCAGATCGAAAAGCCATCTTCTCTCTTCAGCAGAAAATCCGTAAGAACCCAGAAAAGGATCCGCAAGTCAATCGAGCCTTAACCATCCTATCGCCAATGATCAACGATCCGGATCGAGGAATTGATAAAAAGAACAACCCGGATCAGTTCTGGTTGTTTAAGGGAGCTCTCCAAGACGCCCTCCAAACTGAGCAGCAAAGGAATGGAGGGAAGCCTGTTGGGTTTGATGAGATTCAGAAGATCGGGAAGCGATTGATGTATGGGATGGTTACTCAGGGCTGGTTTACCCAAGGACAAGAACCTTTGTTCAACATAGGAAAGAGCTTGCCTGGGGGAAGCTTGCAGCGAGATGTAATTCGATCAGAGTTGATGAAGAAGAGTCCCGGGTTTGTGGTCACAGACCAAGATATTGATCGCGAAGCGGCGAGGCAGGCTTATAACAAGCTCAGGGCCAAAGAGAAGCCATGACCAACGTCTACGACTTCGATCAAGCCCAAAGACTGTGGCAGAACTCTGCCTCTGCCCAGCTTGATGGATCGTTGGATAAGAATCCAGATGATGTTGCAAAGGCCTTTGACTACTCCAAGACTACTGGGGTTGATCCCTCAACTATCCACGAGAACCTAGACGAGTTTGAATCTGATTATAAGTCCGGTTTGGCCTCAAGGCTAATTCGTGATAACCCGACCATAGCTTCCTTCATCAATGCCCATCCCCTCCATGCGGGGTTGATCCACGACGACCTTGGGCGGTTAGATCAACTCACTGAGACCTTGGGGAAGATCCATCAATCTGGTGGGGATTCCCCGCTCAAGCAAGGGGTTAAGGGCTTTGCCGAGGGCTTTGGCGCTCAGGGCTTTGGCCATTGGCAAGAGACTCTATCGCCTGAGATGAAGGCCTTGAGCGAGAAGTACCCAATCTCCTCCCAGCTCTGGACCTTACTTGGAGTCCCGATTGAAGTTGGGATGCGAGGGTTTGCGGGCATCTTGCAAGGAGCTAAAGCTACTGTTAAGGGAGTTGCTAGACAAACTGGGGCTAGTGATCAATCAGCGGAAAGATTCGCCAACGAGATGGCTGGAATGCTTGAGTTCCATCTCATGGGTGGTGGGCCGAAGGTGCCAGAGGCTGGAGAGCTAAGGCCACCAGTTGAACGCATAGTTAGTTCTGCTGTAAAATCTAAAGATGGTATTTTTACTGGTATTAATCATGGTGAGGCTTATCAAAAGCTGAGGAATGCTGGTGTAGAAGCTGAGCCTTCTAATGAAGATATTGGGTTTCTAACATCTATTGGAAGATATGTTAATCGTGAAGAAGCGGCTAAAATTGCTGAAGACGTAGGGCAGGTTTCCAAAAAGGGCAGAGCCTCTTTAGTTGCGGAAGAGCTTGTAAAGGAAGCTTCATCAGAGGAACCTGAGACTGTTGATTTGAGCCGCCGCTCCTTTCTAAAGAGTGCCGCAGCGGCTGGGGCGGCGGCAGCATTGCCTAAAGGGGTTATCAAAGGACCGTTAGAAACCCTGACCCCTGAGCGTTTGATGGATCCAGAGACTCCCCAGCGCATTGCTCGACAGGCAATCTATTCAATGGGAGGTGATAAACAACAGGCGTTAGAATACCTGCTTGAAAGGGCTGCTAAGGGAAAGGGCTTTGCTGCTAAAGCTAGTGCTAATGCGGCGGAGATGATTCGCTCTGGATGGATTGATAAACTTCCAAGCATTTCTCAAACTATGATCGAGCAGACTCGATCTATTGATCAAGCCCTTGAGACTATTCGAAGAGAGGCTCAGACTCTTCGCCCTTATCTCGAAGCTGGAGAAGAACCGCCCGCTGGCATCAGTGATATCGTTGATAAGGCCAAGGAGGAACAAGCCAAGCTCGACCAGAAAGCCTTGGATGATGCGGTTTCGGATGCCGATTCTACCGCCTTGAAAGAGCGAAGTCCGGAGAAGTTCAGAGAGTTTCTTGAGCCATCTCCGGATGTATCGATTAGAATCTCTGTTGAGGCTATCCGAAAGCTCTATGGAGATAAGGTCCCAGAGGCTGGGGACAATCTCTTGGGCTGGATTCCAAACCTTGCGACCAAGCTTGCTAATGAAGAGGCCGTTGGAGGAGGTGTTGAGGTTTCGCATAAGGACTTTCTAGCTAATATTGATAAGGAGGTTTATAAGGCCTTAAAGGATGATATTTCGTTAAGGGATGGAGCGAGTGTTAATGAGTTGAAAGAGCTTGGGGAGTCCAAGGCTGGCATCGAGAAGCCAGATCCTAGTGATCCTGCCCTCAACTCCATTCGCAAAGGCGCTGGGTTGGAGCCACCAGAGAAGATAATGGCTGCGGCAAAGCTAGAGCCTCCAATTGAGCCGCCAAAGGTCCCACCTTCAACTGGTAGCGAGCCCCCTTCGGATAAGCCAAAAGATGATCGCATATTCACTTCGGCCAAGGCCTTTGGGCGAACCGAGAAAGAACTTCGCCGATACAACGAGTTAATCGCCAAGCGTGACGAAGAGGATGTAGCTTGGCGGCTAGCACGGGCGGAGAGGCAGGCGAAGCTAGAATCAAGCGAAGAATGGAAAGCGGAAGCAGAGAAGATTCGCCCAGAGGTCAGAGAAGAGATTGTTTCTCGATCCGATGTCGCAGCGCATCAATTCTTCTCTGAGGGAAAGTACATTGGTCAAAAGCTTGAGCGCAAGCCGAAGTTGGCTAAGAAAGACCTAACAGAGGAACAGATCAATACTCTCCCACCAGATATGATCTCAAGTCGAGGCCTTCACCCTGACGACGTGGCCAATATGTTTGGGTTTAGTTCTGGAAATGATCTTGTTAACTCTATTGCCGCGCTAGAACGCGAAGCGGAAGGCCAAAGAGGAGACATTGTTAGACGATTAGTCAATGCGGAGGTTGAGCATAGAGTCCAGGCCAAGCTTGGTTCATCTGCCGCCGATCTCTTGGATGAAGCCAAGGACCATGCTCTATCCTTGACCCAGATGGAGATGCTACACGAACAGACCCTAGCCCTTGGGACTCAGCTTGGCGTAGAGCTCCCGCTTTCCAAATCTCGAATGGATTGGGGAGCCCATAACCTCCTAAACGAGAAGCGCTTTGGTGGGCTAAAGTCTGATCGCTTGTTGGCCGAAGCCGGCAAGGCCGGAAGGAGAGTTGAGAAAGCCCTTCTTGGTGATGATACCCTTGAAGCCTTCAAAGCCGCGCAGCAACAGTACACCCTCGCCCAGATGGCGAGCGAAGCCCGAGCCATCGAGAAGGAGAAGAAAGCCTTTGAGAAGCAAGCAAAGACGTTTTCCAAGCGCGAGGTGGATGGAATCGATCCAGAGTACACCAACTGGGTCCACGATATCCTCATTCGGGTTGGCCGAGATGTTTCCCGCTACCAAGAAGATCTTCGTACCGAGATCGCAGCGCAAGAGTCCAAGACACTATACGACTTCCTGGACAAGAAGGAAGGTATGGGGTACGAGATCTCGATCCCGGAGTTCTTGGTCGATTCGTCCTTCAAGAAACCACTCGAAGATATGTCTGTTCGTGATGCACGTCAGGTTATGAATGCGGTTAAGAGTTTGATCAAGGCCGGAAGAGATGAGAAGAAGATTGGAGTCACTGGCGAGCGGATGGATAAGAAAGAGTTTATCGCTAAGGCAGTGCAGCAACTCTCTGAGCTTGGGGAAAAAGCTACCCCAGAAGAGAGGGCAAAGCAATTTGGAGCACCGGTTATAAAGCTTGGCCGAACCTTCCTCGCTGGGACCTTGCAGGTTGAGAGTCTCCTCAACCGGTGGGATAAAGGGGCTGCTTTTGGGTTATTTAACAACATTATTGGGCGCCCAATGTTTGAAGCAGCAAATTACCGAGATAAGCTCGCCAAGAGCGTGGCGAAGGAGATGGTGGATAAACTCCATGACAAGGTCAACCTCAAAGAGGTAATCCCGAATACAATCTTTCGCGATCCTATATCTGCCTATAAGCCCACCCCAGAAGATGCTGGAGCAATGGATTGGGACAACGCTACTCCAAAGGCTATGACTAGGCAGAGCCTTCGAGTGGTTTTACTTAACGCGGGGAATGAGGGTAACCTCAAGCGATTAGCGGATGGATATGGGATTAAGCCAGAGCAGGTAATGGATTGGCTTGATCGCTATGCGACTAAAAAGGACTGGAATTGGGCACAGGCTTATGGAGACATCTTTAAGAATCTCAAAGTGCTATCTGATACGGCTGCAAGGCAAAGGTCTGGGGTAGCCCCTGAGAGCATTCCAATACTTCCAATTGATTCGCCTCATGGCCAGTATCCAGGATGGTATTGGCCCATTATCAAAGACCCAACCTTCTCCTCTGGCCTTGAGAAGAAGAGTATGGGTGAGCCCTTATTTCACGATGTCTATGTCCGAGCTGGCACGGCTAAGGGCTACACTAAGGACCGAACCGATCATACCGCGCCGATTAGCCTTGATCTCGATGCGATCCCTGGAAGGTTAATGCAGGAGATTCACGACATAGCGTTTAGGGATGCGGTGATGAACGCAAGTAAGGTGTTCTACGATCGTGACTTCATCAACGCTGTGACCAAGTTCCAGGGGAAGGAATATGGCGATACTCTAATCCCTTGGCTCAAGGACGTGGCAAACTCCTCTAACGGGAAGTCCACTGCGGATGCTACTTGGTCTAAGTGGTCGGAGTTCTTTAGACAGAATGTGGTTGGGACTCTGGTTGGATTCAATCCTAGAACCATTGAAAAGCACACTCTTTCAGCAGCGATGAACTCCTTTACAGAGGTTGGGCCAAGGGAGTTTAGTGAAGCGGTTCAAAGCCTGTTCCGACGGGACTTCTCTGATACCCAAACCAATTGGGAGTTTGCTTATGATAAGAGCGAGGAGATTCAGCGAAGGTCCCAGAACTTTGTTGAGCAGGTCTCTGGAGCTCAAGAGAAAGTCTTAGATGCTCGATCATGGAGAGATACCATTCTCCACGCTGGAACGGCTCCGGTGGCATTTGGTGACATGCTTTCCACGCGACCAACTTGGCTCGCTGAGTTTAAGAAGCAAATCGAGGCCGGAAGGAGCGAAGGTGATTCCATCTACGCGGCAGACCGAGCAGTTCGCCGAGCCCATGGAAGTTCTGCGATAACTAACCGTCCGGAGCTTATGCGAAGATATCCGTGGGCCGCGAGCCTTTATGGATTTTTTAACCACATCGCTAACCGCCAGTACGAGCTGGCGTGGAAGGCCAAAGAGGCTGCTGGGCTTGCGACCAAGGGGGAGGTTGAGGAAGCAATGAGCAAAGTCCCATCCCTTGCCGCTGGCTTGTTCTCTTATGTAATCTTTCCTGCGATTGTGGAAGAACTTGTTACTCCTCTAACCAACGACGAGAGAGAGTCATGGGCCAAGAAAGCTGCTAAGGGATTGATTCGTGGAGCTTCTAGCTCTTGGATTGGGGTAAGAGACTTCGTCAACGCGGCCTTAGAGGCAAAGGATGGGACCTTTGGGCTTGCAAGCACCTTGCCGAAGGAATTCACCGACTTGGCTCGGGATCTATACAAGAAAGACCTTGGCTTTGACAAGGCCCATGCAGGGAAGACCATTAAGCATGCGATGGTAGCTATTGGGGCTGTTTTTGGCCTTGCTAATGCTCAAATAGGAAACCTTGCAGAGTTCCTCTATGACCTCAAAACAGGGAAGCAGCGACCGCCCAAAGATCTAAAGTCCCTATGGCGAGGGCTGAGCAAGGGAGATGAGCAGGCTAAATCTGGTCCGGATTTGATTGAGCGGGCTCTACCAGGAAAGCGAAGGAGGCAATGAGTGATCACCGAGAATACAATAATCGTTGGCATCTTGATAAGAGGGTTCCTATAGCTCTGATTACAGCCATGACGATTCAGATTGTAATCTTTGCCTATTGGGTTGGAGGGTTTAATAATCGTGTTGAGCAGCTAGAAAAGCAAATGATATTGATGGTTCCACAAGGCGAGAAGATTATTCGACTCGAAACTAAGGTGGACGAAATTCATAACTCCGTGAACGAAATCAAATCTTGGGTTAGGCCAAAAGGGCCTTAAAGTATCGCAGCCCTTGCCTATCAACCTTACTCACCTTAATCATTCCCGAACTCATCATCAAATCCAACGTTTTGCTAACCGCATGAACAGGGAGTCGTTCGCAGGCGAACCGAACAACTTTGGTTTCATTTGGTTCATCCTTTTCCCTAATGAAGTGGGCAATTTCGTCCATTGCTCTTGAATCGAGGTTAACCCTCGCGGCAAAGATGTAAGGCATTTGGCTCTCGGCTTGGGTCAGCCAAGCGAAAGCCCGGTTGAAATCCTGAATAGTGATCCTTAAAGTGTCTCCCCGATCAGCCGAAGAGACCATAGATAGCTTCAACACGTGAGCCAAGCGCCTAGAGTTGTAGTGTTGGAGCTTGGGATGGTTTGGGACTGGGCGAAGCCCCCCAGATCTCCAAGCATTGATCTGATTTCGATACTCTTCATCGATCTCGAACTGGCCCTTGAGGGCGTAGATGGCAGTGAGGTCGTGCATTAGATCGTTGCTTGAGTCCTTCACTGGGATATTGAACAGGTCCTCCTGGAATGGTCGATCGTCAGCAAAGATCATGATTGTTCTGGACATAAAGCCTTGATCCCAAGCTCCACTAGGGAGTAGATCATGGAGATGGGAGGTAGTGTCTCCAGCCAAGATGGAAAGCTGAGGATTAGGAATAGAGATATTAATTCCCGCTCCTCTTCTAGTTTGGCTGTAAGGAACTGTAACGTCGTAGAAAGTAGTAAGATTTGCAACAAGTGCATTGTCATAGTCATTGAGTAAGGCTCCTAGTTCATCCGGGAGAAGAAGCATTGAGTTGTACTCAATCGGCGGCTCGGGATGGAGGATTATTCTCTTGTTCGCGGCAGCGAGGGCATCTACGAGCGATGCGCCAGTTGTACTCGTTGGGGCAATCTTGAACTCTGGTAGCTTCCGCAAGAAACGTCCAGCAGCCTTTATGGTGTTTGACTTTCCAATCCCAGGTGGTCCCACAAGAAAGACATAGAGATTGGGAAACAACGGTGAACTTGTCACCATAAAGCAGCGCTGCTCTAGCACACTCGCTATTGTCACTATCCCTGCCCATGTGCGATAGATCTCCGATGTCTCGATGTTGTCTGTCCACTCAACGAAGGACTCGATCCAAGAGCGGCACTTCCTCTGGGCGCTTCCGTTTGTCTTGTTCAGAATAGGATTTGAGCCCTGAGGGATTCGTGTCACTTGCTTCTCCAAAGTTCCATCCAGTTTTGCATCCGTAGGGAATGATAAGCTCGCGATTCCCAATCTGAACGGGATAATTCAATTGCTTAATGATCTTTGATACAATCTCGTCCTCCCTTTCCTCCGGGTACTGGACAACTATTGCGTCGTGGATTTGCATCAAGAGCTGGCAATCTCTTTCCTTCCAAACCTGGAGCATTCCTTGGTTAACAATATCAGCAAGGGAGCCTTGGGGGTCAAAGGCAATTGCCTCTCTTACGGTCTCTGGATCGTTTCGCCTACCCCAGAATTGGCGCTTTCGCCCAGTTAGATTAATAAGAAATCCATCTTTAAGGAGCTTACTCTCTACCCATGCATGCCACCTTAAGTGGGAGGGAAAGGCTTTGAAGTAGATTGGTTGGAACTCTTCAATCAACTCCACGTCTACTTTAGCTTGACTAGCAAGGGTTCTGGGCTTGCCGGCATAGTTGGTTCCATGACCAATCTTCTTACACATGAACCGTCGTGAATAATGGCGGTAATATGGTTGTTCGGCCAGAGCCTTATCAAGTCTAGGATCTCCTGTCCAAAGGAGTTTGGGCCATACGAGCTTCGCCACTGTTGTATGGAGATCTCCTGACTCGCAGGCATCGAGATAACGGCTGTCATGAAACAGTACATATTCTATTCCTCCAACTACTCTGCTCTCGCCTTGCTCTGCATCGAAATACCCCATCTTCATCCCTGGGTCAGCGATTAGGACTGAGCGGAGGGCATCTTCGATATTTTGCAAATTTCCCCCAGTCCCGAACTCGCTAAGAGAGGAAGAAAGTCTTCCAGTATTTGTTCCTCCAATATTGTACGAGGTTCTAATACGACCGTCAGGGTCAATGTCGGTTTTGAGAACGCTAATCTTTTTAGCAATATCACGCATTGTTTTAATATGATTAATAATGGGACGTGCAACAAGGTATTGTTCCATTTTCTCAAGAGCGTTGCGGTCGACGGTTGGATTGTTTGCGCCTCGCTTGCGGATAGTTGGAATTCCAAGACGATCATAGAATAGCTCCCTTAGATGGTTATTGCTTCGCCAATTGAATCCGAACTGCCCAACCCCTTCGTGAACGATTCGAACTAGGTTTCCTTCGAGTCGGTCGAGGAGATCATAGTATTGTTCCACCACTTCCGACTTACGTTGTCGGTCCACCAATACTCCTCGTAGCCGCATTTCGAGCACTGGACCTTGTAGTGCCTTAGAGAAGGCGTATGTTTTAGCAGTGTAGCTGTCCAGTTGTGGCGACAAGATGTCGAGGAGCTCGGCGGTGATGGTGCAATCGAGGCCATTGTATACTTGCTCTCTTTCCCAGGGTTTCAGCCTATCAGGGCTTACCTTATTTGTTTGTATGATTTTCATTATCAACCCATGCCTGATCTAGGCCCATCTCCTTCTCAGCCCGCTCCTGCAAGGCCTCATGCCAGGACTTTAGGTTAATGAATTGCATCATGAATCGCGCTTCTAAGATCTGATCATGAAGTGCTTCAATTAGTTCGTGTTGGTTCATCTCGGTTATAAACCGGCCTTTATAGGTAGCTTCTGGTGTGAATCCCATATTAATCGTCTCGCTTTATCGTTTTCTTACCTCTAGCCCGCATCTCTTTCCATGAGCCTTCCTCGGTGTATACACTCCCCAAAAATCCCAATCCCTTGAGGCTCTCTGGTTGAAGGGAGTAATGCAAAAGCATGGTATCCTCCCTCGCATTCGCTACTCTGATTCCGTATCCGCGGTAGAGGAAGGTGATGTCGTAGAGTCCATTTTGGAATAACTTTGGCAATTGCGGATTACTGCAAGTGTTTGCAATATAGTTCCACACACTTCTTTCAAGCTCATGAGTTGGCCAATAATTTTTTCCAAGCTTTTTGGGGTCAAAGAATGGGATAACAATTGCACGTCTTGGGCTAGGAGCAAATCCAATGCACGTAATTCCTCGTCCTGCCGTTTCAATATCAACGCTAAGGATTCGACAGCCCTCGATGTATCGCTTGTGGAACTCATAAATATCCTCCAAAGTTGGCTCGATCCAGACCTCACGGAACGGGCGGCGGATTTCGGGGAAAGCGGATTCGCGCTTGGCCTTTACAAGGTCAATGACTGATATGGGTCGCAAGTCCCATTGGCGTAGTATTGCAGCAGGATGGTAGGTCGGTAAACACTTGAACCCGGTCGCACAATGAGTTGACAAAGTTGTAGTTCCTCGAAACTTGGATATTGTCGTTCGGCCAGTAAGCGCCCATAATGCAGTATTGCCCAACGCAACAACGAGGTTGGGATTAACTTCGATAAGTTCATTGCTCAATCTCTCAAGTTCTCTGGCAAACTCTGCCCGGATGTAAAGTCCTTTTCCAAGAGCCGGATAGCCAGGGATAGCTTGCGATTTAGTCCCGCATAGAGTTTCGATTTTGTTTCCTTTGGGGCGGAGATTGAACACATTGGTGATGTAAGTGTCCGCTCGATGAATGCCAGCTTCGCCCAGCATTTTTGTAAGTTCGTATCCAGCTGATCCGGAGAATGGGATTCGGGTTCGTTCTTCTTCTTCGCCATAACTTTCTCCAACTAAGACAATGTTGGTCATCTCTTCCCCAAACGAAAAGGGAGAGGCGAAGGCCCCTCCCTGATTTCTTTAGACCAATACCCCAGCCCAAGCATCAGTTATGGGCATACTCTTCATGTGAGGCATAGTCCAATATACCTGCTTACCCTTCATCCTAGCCCAACGGATTTCGTTGGTTGTGGACTGACCGTAATAGCCATCTTCGTTTAGCACGACGATTCCATCTGAGTTGTCGATCTTAGCGAAGTGGATCTGGTCGAGGATTGTCTTCTGCTCCTCGGTAAGGCCATTACCCTCCTCTAATGAGTTATATACAGCTAAGCCGTATACGACATGGCCAGCTAGACCCAGCTTCGTGCTCCACTCATGAAAGCGGTGCTCGAACTTGCGACTGCCGCAAAGAGTTAGTCTCATTTCTACCTCCATTTGGCCAAAAGCCAAGGCAATAATCCCATCATTGCGATGACCAATAGCATTATGACTAGTTCCCAGGGCATTGGCTACTCTCCAACCTTCGCAGTTCCACCAATCTCTCCAAAGATTGACTGCCCATCCTCGCTGGCCCGATGCTTGATCGTTGCGAGTACGCTTGAGCCTGGAACTTCATCGATCATCTGGCGTAGGGTTTGTGACTCGTCGATTCCGCAATCGACGAGGAACTTCTTCAAGCGCCAAGCGGCGTCTTCGGTGAGATAGAATGTGGCTTTAATGGTCCGAGAGGCAAAGCCTCCCATCTCATCCAAAGCCTCTTGATCCACGTCGTCAAGGGTTCCGGTTGGTTGAAGGGTGAACTCGACGAAGTTGGTTTGTTTCTTGGAGGATTTGTCGAACCTTGGAAGGCCCTTGACGACGCATTCGTAGGTTCCGGTTGGTAGGGGCTTGGGGCGTTCGATTTCTGAGGATTGCCGGTCGAGAATATCTTGAAAAGATGCCATGGTTGTTATTTCACTTTCAGGTTGTTGGGGGGCTCTCGAAGAACCTTGAAGAACTCCGCAAGGCCCGTTCCGATTTGGTAGCTTGGTTGCATTGCAAACGGAGCGGGGTTTGCGAGGTCGATCAAGGGAGTGGAGTTGGTTTGGATTGTGCGCTTGCCTCCTTTGTTGGTGTAGAGAACTGCGGAAGGGAAGTATTGAGGAATCTTTGGGGATAGGGCCTGGCCTACCCCTTGAGGGAAGCCTTTCTTCGTTCCGTCAGGCATGTCCATGTAGTTTACGTGGCAAAGGACTAGGATGTTGGTTTGAAAGCTGGCGGAAGTGAGCCCAGCTAGGACGTTCTCGATGGATTGTTGGGCTTGATAGAAGGTTTGCCTTGGGTCCTTGGCTTTGCCCATGAACTCATGGAAGTCGAAAGACGCGTCGCAGAGGCGGGATAGGGAATCGATCACTAGGATGTAATCTGGTCCCCATTCTTGTGGCTTTCCGTTCCAGGAATCGAGAAGCTTCATTCCCTCGATGAAGGCTTTGGGTTGTCCGTCAAGGATTGGGCCTAGTGGAGAGGACTTGCGCTTGTCTCGAAGGGGGATAAACTCGACATTCTCGATTGCCTCTTTGCACTCGTGGAGGATAAAATACTTTAGAACATCGAGCTTGTTATCGTAGTCAAGGATTCGAAGCTTGTATCCGGCCTTGGCGAGGGAAGTAAGGGAACCGGTTTTGCCTGCTTGTGCGTCGCCGATAAGGAGGAGTTTGACGAAGTTATTCGATTGGTGAGCTGAGAGGCAGGGCACGATTGTATCTCCGAATAAGTTCTTCGAGGAGAAGAAGATCGGTGTTCTTGAACCAGATATTGGCTGCTTTACGGAGTTTTAGGATAAGTTCATTATTACTTAATGCAGGCAAACTCTCTTTTATCCCCTGGGAACTAAGGGATTCCATGGTTCTTTCCTTTCAAAGTTTGACTCTAAGAACCTCTCCCTAACTCCAGGACTCTTTGAGCAAATTCCCTGAAATTCACACCCTCCATAATGTGAGCAAGCGGCGTCGTTCATGGGCCAGAACCCTTGCTCGGCACAGCCTTCTGCGTCCCGTAGCCAGACTCTGGTGTTATCCAGCCATTCTTCAAGCTGATCGGGAGTACGATAAGTAAAGCCACGAGTAAAATGGCTAGAGCCAGCAGCAACCTGAATAACATCTATGATGACTCCACGGATTGGGCTTCGCATGATGGTTTGGGAGGCCAAGGTGTAGAGGGACATTTGGTTGTTAGGATCGTATTGGTTGAAGTAGTATGCCCCTGGGGTGGTGGAGGCGGTTTTGTGATCCATTACGTAGAGGTCACCACCGAACTTGACCACTTTATCGAGATGTCCGCAGAGGAGATATGGTTGCGATCTAGGCTCGCCATTAGCATCGGTAAAAAGCCCATTGAATGGTCCTGGGCCATACTCCAACTCAAAAGCGAAGCTCAATTCCACCGCCGGCTTCCCGTTAGCCAAGATGAGCGTCTCCGCTGGGTCTGGGTGATAGTGTTCGAGATACCAAACCACTGCGCGAATGAGATTCGCTTTAGTCTTACGTTCCTCAGATTTGCTTTGGGGTTCGGGCTCCCAATCTTGGATTCTCTCAAGCAAAGCTCGAATCGTGTCATGGACTGCATCGTCATGGCGAACTCCTACAGCTAAGGAGCGGGCGTAGTCTTCGAGGGCGGAGTGAAGCTCTTGGCCCCAGCGAAGATGGATTGAATCATTAGGCTTGCGCCAGCCCTCAAGGATTTTGTATTGGTAGTAGCGAGGACACTTCTTGAAGGCACCAAGGGAGGTCGAGTCCCAAGCAAATTGGATCTTGGTTCTCTCTAAGAACGGACTCCTCTCAGGGCCTTGCGTTGTGACATTAGATACCTGATCTTCCTTTGTTGGTAGGCGATCGAGGATTGAGTTAGCTTGTTGATTCGGGTTGGACAATAGCGAACCTCCTTTTTGGTATGGTCGGGATGGTACCAAGACCTATCCCAGATAGATTGAAGGTCTTTGCAGGCGGCCCTACGGGCGGAGCGGTAGGTTGAGGTGGATCTCATGGGTTCCTCAATGCGTTAAACTATAAACCCCAATCGCTTGACTCGTGTCGATCTGGGCTCGGCACTTGACGTAAGTGTCGGTCCCCGGCTTAGCACCGAAGGACTGGCATTTTCGATCGGCGATTTGGGCGAAGGACTCATGAACGCAACCGGCTAAGAATAGGCAAAGTATTAAGCTGGCTTTCATTATACCCTCCTGGGATTATAGCAACAATAAAAGCTGAGTTGAACCACCAAGTTTTACTGCTTGAGATAACCCTGATCCATCCATGAAAAGGGATATCTTTTTCGAACTGGGTGCCATCAGGGAATTGGAACACATTATCTTGTATGTCTGACGTAATGATTTGCATTATCCCCTCCTCACAAATCCGGGCGTTGTCTTAGCCACTCCGATGTTGAGTGCTTTCATGAGATCGATTCCACCCTCCTTCTTGGGCTTGGCACCAGATTCGAAGTCTTTCTTCGACTTCCTGAGGTAAGCGATTATCTGGTCGATGTCTTGTGGGGTTACCTCTTCTGCGGCTCGGTTTAGGGCTTCAAGAACTGGGTCATTCATGGAAGATCTCCACAACAACCGTTGTATTTGGTGACCTGAATAAGGGGTCCCATTGCAGGATTGCGTCTGCAATGTAAGCCCTCATTTGTTCGCCGGTTATGTCGTCTGGTGTATTGATTATAACTTTAAATTCTTTTCTGCGCATCTAGTCCTCCATCTCCAATGGCCTGTGGCCACCATTCGATTTAATCTCAGGCAGGTTTGCTCCTCTCACAATCCAAACTTCCTCACCTCTAATCGACAGATAGAAACCCATAAGCCTTGCATCGCCCGAGAGCCTTCGAGTTTTATAAAGCTCTTGCTGGAGGGCTATTGGATCATCGGTCTTGACCTTGAGCCCAACGGGCTGATCCAAGGCCGAGGACCAGAGATCAAGGATGGAGGGATTCATTATCTGTAAATATATTTTTCTATAGCCTTGATTCGCTTATATAGGATAGAACACATACCTACAAGGAAGAGAATACAGGTAAATGTTAAGAAGAATGATACGATCAAGAATGATACGCTCAAGTATGTCATCATCCTCTCCTCTTGGTTAGAGTTTGATCAAAGATATCCTCCAGAGCGCTCTCCTCTTCAATTCGAGGCCCAGGAATCTCCTCAATATCCATCTCCTCCACAACTCCTTTCTCCAACTTGAGGACCCATTTCCCCCGATCTGGATCAAACCTCGGCTCTCTGACCACTATTTGAGCGTAGATGGTTTGAGCATAGAGCGGATCATCGGGTTGGTAGATCAGTTGGTTGTTGTGGCGATCGTAGGCTCGGGCTTTGTGTAGCCGTACCCGAAAGTTCATCGCAGCGCCATGGTCATCGAATAGGCGCTGGATTCCTCGCGTGGATTCGATCGCTCGGTCCAGGAGTTCGTAGCAATCGATGAAGGCTTGGCGAGAGACTGGGGTGGGCAAGGGATTAGCTCCTTAATTTTCTAATAGCCTACGCTATCAGGTTTCCTGCTGTGTACTAGGATCGATTTCTAACAAATCATAATCTGAAGATTCAGACCAGCCGCAACTAGGACAATACCAATAACCATACATAGTTTCCACACCAATGTCTACACTGTCTCGCTGGCATTCTGTAAATCCACATAGTGGGCAGGTTCCTTTATCCACTAGATAAATCCTTTCTCTTGCGCAAGCCATTCGGGCATTGCGAAGGTTCCGTCGCCATTGTTTTCGACGAACCTTTTTGGAACCCACTCGGTCTTATCTCCATCATGTAGGCGTAAGGCTTTTTCGGTTTCGCCCCGAACCTGGGCGGCGATATCAACGACTCGATCTGACACCGATTCTCTCCACCTTTGAGTTGAAGGTTTATTCATCAGGAAGTTGGTGCTCGCTAACAAGGCGAACATCGTCGATAAAGTTTGTGATAGCCCAATCAACAAATTCTCGCCCGCCATATTCATTGGGCCAATACTTGAATCCAGATAGACCAATTGAAGCGATCATGGCCCTGCGCTTGTGCTTTGGGGAATAGAGAAAGTAATCGGTGCTCACTCGACTATCTCCTTTGTTTTTGTATCCACGACCTGAAACCAATCACTTAGTGGGTTACCTTTGGCATAGGGCGGCTTAACCTAGTTGGCTTGTATCTCTGCCTGAGGAAAGTGCTCGCGCCACTGCTGTTTGAGCCAGCTGTCGTCCTTGAAGATCAAGTAATAGCCACCGCCGTCATTTGTGACCACGTGCTTTAGCAAGTGAGCGCAGCCGATCTTGTTGATCGAATAGACGGCGGTCGCCATGTTTGGCGACCGTATCGCAATGATGTGCCGGTCCTCGTGTGCAGGCCAAGTAACTAGACCGGAGATGGAACGCACGATTTCTCCACCCTTGGATTGAAGGTTTGTGGGGCAACGCCAAGATTGGTGATTGCGGATTGGTGTTCTTCTAGCTCTTGCTCCGCTAGGTCATTGAGCAATAGCTTAATTGCCCAACCGGTGGAGCAATGCAAAGCATTCTGGATATCGACCAAAGCTTGCGCAATGTCCAAGGGATTCCATTTCACATTGCACGTCTTGAGGAACTCTCTAACCTCTTTTGGAAGGGTATCGTAGTAGTACATGATCCCTTCAAGGGAGACCTCAACTGAGCCAAAGGCAGAGCGGGCGTTGGTCATTGATTCTTCCACTGAATAGCTTTGCTATCGATCTCGAAATAGCACTCTCTAGCCCTGGTCTGGATCACATAACGCAGGTTCAGCTCTTGTTCGGATTCTCGAATCAGCCAAGGATCGAGATGATAAACCGTGTTCCACTCCAATCCCTTGGCCTTGTGCCCAGTGATCAGGGTGATAGTGCCCTCTTGAGCAAAAAGATACTCCGCATAAGCAATCGCTTGGCCCAAGTTGGCGGAGTGGGAGGCGAATAGGCGCATACATTCAGCCAGGTCTTTCGCGGAAGACGAATACTCGGCTTTCCTGGCTTCCCAATCTGCGATTTGCCCGAGAACTGCGGATCGTGATATCCCTTCATCGCCAAATCGGCGTAGAATCCCGACCAATTTTGGTCCAATATCTGATCCTGCCACTCGCACAGACCTTCCGCAAGCGAGCAAATTGAGAGCGCATCCGAAAAGGGGTGCGTTGTTACGAGAGATGATAGCTGCGCCATCGACAATGGAAGCTGGCTCCAGTTTGTCGAGTCTTTCAACCCTTCCTCCCTTGGTTTGCCAGCGGAAATCTGGTACTCGCCAGTGGACGGATTTAACGATCTCGGATTGGCAACGGAAGGAGATAGATAAAGTTCGCTGTAGACAATCAAATGCCAGAGCTTGTGCTTGCATCCCACCGATCTTAGCACCACGAAATCCATATATTGATTGATAAGGGTCTCCGACACTGATTAGCCTCGAATGCTTGCAGAGCTTCTCGATCATTGCATGATTAGTCGGCGAAAGGTCTTGGGCCTCATCCACCATTACTACTGGGAACCTTGGGAATGTTCCGCCAAACAAGGCCGGTAGGTAGATTTGATCGTTGAAGTCGAGGTTGCCTTCGTAGCCAGTCTTTATCGACCAAATAAGTATCTGATCAACAACAGTCTGTAGCATTGGGCTAAGACGGTCTTCGAGTGTGTTGAAGAATTCGCCATTGCATAACCGTCTAGCAGAAGTGAAGGCCATCTTAGGCACATAGCCCACCGACTTCGCCAAACCAACCGCCGAAGTGATCTCAAAATAGTTCTCCCAAAGGTTATTTTGGTCATTCTTTGAATAGGCTTTCGCCACTTCCTTGAACAAGTTAGAGGTTTTCTTAGTGTCAAGCGTCACCCGTTTGGGAATTGTCTTTGACCAGATTCGGTGACCTAAGGAGTTGAAGGTTCGGCAATCAGTTGTGTCAGGAAATCGCTTTGCCATCTCCTCGGCGATTCGTTTATTAAATGCGAGGCATAGCTTGGGTTTGGTTGAGCAGGCCCTGGCGAGGAGCTCTAAGGTTGAGGTTTTGCCTGTTCCGGCGTAGGCTATGATTTGGAGGTTTGAGGTGGAGTTGGCGAGGGAAAGGATTTCGCATTGCTCATCGGTTGGAGTCATCTAGTTCAACCTCTATCTTATGTTTGCTGGGAGGAATCGTTTCATCATTGGAAACCTTTTTGGGCGAACTTGGTCACATTAATCGCGGTCTTCTTCAGCATCTCGGAGGTCGCGAGCCAGCCCTGGGAGTTTAGCTTTTCATTGTTAAGCCCTGAGAGATGGGAAAGGACCGCTGCACATTCTTGGGCCTCGCGAAGATTGTGGATCATCTTGGCGAAAGTCTCTCCGCGAGTGACTTGGCCACCGATTGTCTCGTACTTCATAGTCTCTTCCCTTTCTCCGTTGGAATGCAAACCAAGCTCTCCCCGTACTGGGAGTCGCACTCACCACGGATCGTCGCGAATCTTTGGTCGTCTTGAACGATCTCTTGCGGAGAGACTCGGCGAATGTAAGGGTAGGCGGAAATGGTTTGCATCGCACCGATGCCATAAACAATAATATCGTTGAGATAAGCATCATAGACTGGGCCAATGGCCATGATCCATTCATCATAGGCCAGACGAACAGGGCTAAGCTTTGCAACAACCGGTAAAGCACCTGTGGCTACTAGAGCGGAGGCAAAGCCTTTGAGGAATGATCGGCGGGAGGTTTCCGTCATCAACGCATCACTCATTTGCTCTCCGGAGGTGGTGGAAGGTGTTGCCAGTGGGTGGGGACAATGAATGTCGTTATGGTACTAAGCCCCATCGATGGGCGAAATTTACCATCTTTCCAAAACCAACCACAGGAACGACGCGTTCCAGGTGTGCAGTAGAATTTAACGTCACTCGCATCTGAATCGCCAAGCCAAACATCGATGATCGTTCCGTCCCTTGGCGCAGTCTCTATTGGCTGCCATCGGCTGCGTTCGGCAGCTTCGAGGGCGGCTTTGGCGCTCTTTCGCCAAGCGTCCTTGAACTCGCCAGTGACCGTCGGCCATTTGCCAAAGCGATCCTTACTAGCGTCGACCCAAAGAGCTTGGGCTGCCACTTCGATTTCGGCCTTGCTGGTCATTATCCCCTCCTCACCAAGGCCTTGGGCTTGATCCCGAGAGCCGCGATTAGATCGAACGCAGGTTCCTTGGAGCTAGAGATTTCCTTTTCCAGGATCGCTTCACCTTTCTCAATCGCATTCTCTATCGCTAGGGCCAAGGTTTCGCCTGAGCCGTGGGCTATCTGACGCCTCGGGCCGCCGGTGGCTTCGCGGAGGGTCACTCCCCAAGGCCATTGCTTGGGGAATTGGTTCTCCCATGCTTGGTAGATATACCACCCATGGTCGTGGGCTTTGTGGAGGGATTCGGAGAAGGAGATCATTGCCTCAATGCATCTTGGCTGACACTGTTGGAAAGAATGTCCTTTGGGTCCTTGACCCGGCGTTCGAGGAGGGTAATCCTCCATTCGAGCTTGCCGCAGTACTCTTGGAGAGCTTTGAGAGCTTTGGTTAGCTCGTCAATTTGAGTCTCACTTTGGCTCACTCGTGTTCTTAGAACTCCATAGAGTCCCTTTCGCAGGTTCGCGGCGTGATCTCGGTTTAGGGATTGATCTACGTGCTTAGCGGCTCGTTCGTCGTCCCAACCATTCTTGTATTCGCAGGTTGATCCTTCGAGCGTGCCGATAATGATTTCCTCAAAGAGTTTGGACATTTTTAGGGCTTGTATGCGGGTCATTTTTATCTTGGTCATATGTGAGTTACCTCCTTGGTCGTTTTGGCTTCTTTCTTTGATAACTTTTGACCAGAATATCTTTATACTTCGGCCAAAACTTTTTGGTATATTCGCAGTAATACTCACCATCTTTAACTTGTCTAACGTAAGATGAAACCACAAACTTCTTTTGCATTATCCCCTCCTTCCCTCCTTCGGCATCTCGGTTCCATCGAGATAAGAGATCGCCCATTGAACCATGGTCTTGGCCATCTCGGGTTTTTCCATGTGATCGCAGAGCTTCCAGAGGAGCTCGGCGGGCAAAGCTCGGATCTGGGCTGCGATTGATCGAAGTGGGTCTTGGGCTTGGGCTGCGAGTTCAACGAGATCGGGCTCAAAGGAGTGATCCTCGATCGACGCAGGTTCATCCATTCTGCGACCATAGAGATCAGCGCCATTTTGCGCGGGTTCGATCTCTTTTGGTTTAAGGAAGTCGGGAAGAGGTTTGTCCATCATGGTTTAGCCATCTCCTTTCTTGCCTCTTTGATGAAGTTTTTAAAGTCCTCTTCACTGTTATCAGGCCACTCCTCGAAATACCAATCCGCCACGAAATCAAGGCCCCGATCTAGGTGGTTGAAGAAGAATGCTGCAAGGATTTCGGTTGTTTTCATTGGGCTTTATCCTAGTTGAAACCAAATCGCCCCCACAAGGCAAGCGATCGACCAGAGGGCGCAGAAAAGGGTGAATGGGAGAAGGGTTCGATCAGACAAGTTGATCCTCCATTGTGCCAGCATTATACCACACTTTTGTCCATTTGTCAAGCAAAAAGTCCTCACTCAAGGGGACTTAGGGGATTGGAGGGGCATTTGCGCCCCTCCAATGAGTGTAGTTGGGGAATTTAGTCTAGAACCTTGAGTGCGTCGTGGTGGTGGTTGAGTACTCGCCGGGCGGCTGTGATCTGTTCTAGCATTTCGTGGTTGTTGCGGTGCACGTTTTGATTAGCTGTTTCGAGGATTGCGATCTGCTCTCGGAGAACCCCGGCCTCCATATTTGAGGCTTCGAGTTTGGTCTCCAAGAATGAGATATGAGAAGCGGTCTCGAGAAAGGTCGAGCGGTGACGATCGATTTCGTGGGCAAAGCTATCATTAGCTTCGGCTAGGTGACGAAGTCGCACGTTGGTTTGCTCCAGTTCATCGATCCGCTCGTTTCGCTCTAGCTCTGCAAGGTCTGCCCGATCTCGCTCGTGGTCCCACTTGCTTCGCCATTCCTCGCGCTCTCGATCGGCTATAGAGAGAAGATTATTAAGGCGATCGAGCTCACTAGCACGAAAGTCCAGGTCGGCTTTGGCTAGATCAAGGTCACGCTCGGCTTCGTTAAGAGCAGACCTGACTTGGGTTAAGGAGTTCTCGGCATCGATCCGTTGGGCGTTAACGGTTTCGTAGGCTTTATCGGCCATTTCTCGTTGCTTGATTGCGGTCGCTTCGCCGGCTCGGGCTTGGTCTCGCTCCTCAATCGCTCGCCGAGCTTGCTCATTCGCCACCGCAAGAGCATCGCGGAGTGAGTCCATTTCGGTTCGAAGGGCCTTGACATCCACTGCCACTTGTGAGGCATCAACGATCATGTTGGATATGCGGGCTGCGAACTCACGCACCATGCTAGTGTCCTCTAGATTGAATGGGGCAGGTAGGGCTTTGGGCTCGAAGGGGTCGGGATTGATTGGAGCTTGGGTTGAGTGGTCTAGGGTCATTGAGTCTCTCCAGTCGGATTGTTTAGGGTCCCAGGTTAGCTTTCCCCTGTATGGGGCATTCATTGGCGTTGCTCCAAAAAGGAGGGGGATTGCTCCCCCTCAGGTGATCCCAGGTCTGGGATTAGGCGTTAACGTGAGTTGGCTTTGTTCCTTTCTTTGCTAGAGGCTTGGCAACCTTGCCTTTGGCCTGGGCCTTGGTTGAGGATTTCTTTTCCACAACGGCCTTTGCCTTCTTCTCGTTGACCGGAAGCATCGAGATAAGGTCAATTCCTGCGGCCTTGGGCGAGGGCTTGGCGGACTTGGCGAGATTATCCCGGGCCATGGTCATGTAATACTCTTCGTCCGCCTCGACGTAAGCCCGAGCGGCCTTGGTGATATCGCCTGCAGAGACAAGTGAGACCTTGATCCCCTTATCCTTCATCCCGGCCCTGACATCGAGCTTGGCCAAGCGGAGGGCCTCGGTCATCGCTGCTCCGCCCTTGGCCTTGCCACCCTTGCTTGCGCTAAGGCCAGGGAAGCGGGTTTGGCCAGAGTAAAGGTCTGAGAGGTTCTTCTCTACCTTAGCGAAGACCGCAGCTTCATACTCCGCATCGGTCGGATAGTCGATGGATTTGGGCATTGCCCGGTTGAGAACGGTCTTGGCCCCGAGCATCAGGAGGGCCTTGAACATCCCCTCTGGGAGGGTGTCTTCGCCGGTGTCGATGTTGATAGTCTTTCCCTTGATCTTAGTGATTGGAATTGGGTAGATAGACATTGAAAACTCCGTTAGTGATGCGGAATTGCATCGTTCTGCCCTCCGGAAAGGGCAGGGTCGATACAATTCTTCCATTACTCCTCAAGTGAGGCTTGTTCAGAGAACTCCAGTTCGTCTTGATTTTTTCTCCAAGCAAAGTGCTGCTTATTGGCTTCTGTCATATTGGCCGCATTTTTATGGTTAACCTGGTGACTCATTAATTCAGCGAAGGTTTTGTGCTTGTAGCACCACAACCAGAATTTACCAGAGGCTTCATCCTGGATTGCCCAAGCTAGCCCTTGTCTATGTTGGACTTCGATTATTTTAAAGCATCCCATCCTTGGCAGGGCAGGGTCGTATCCAAGCTTTGCTAAACACTCCTCAGTCCTTTTGTTTAGCGCTCCTACAAGGGCCAAAGCTTCATCCTTAGCTTCATCCTTTGTTTTATACTCTGCCTCTGCCACCCATAGATTATTGTACCATCTGATCGCCGGATGGAATGGACCTAAGCCGAATGTTGTTGCTTTCATCACAGCCCCTCTCGTTGGATTGCCCTGCCATTTGCGCAATGTAGCACAAAAGGGGCAGGGCAACAAGGTGCCAAAGTGGCACAAAGAGGCACAAGCTAGAGATGGGTTATGGTGTCGTATAGGTAGGCAAGCTTAAAGGTGCAAGTGCCAATCACATTCCCATGCTCGGCTTTAACTGTGAAGATTACCTTCGTGCTAGATACCTCTTCGGTTTCTATTGTCTTTTCTCTTATCGCGTGCCAAGAGAATGCCACGCTTGCCTTTGCTAATTCAAGGGATGTCACCGCGTCAAGGAGGCCTTGGGTATTGCTTTCGTGGACCCAGATTAATCCTTGCATGTTACGTTCTCCTGGTTAAAGCTAAGCCTTAGTCGATAGATTATCTCTCTGTTGATGCTCCTCTCGTTCCGTTTCGCGGCTTCGTAAAGCAAGCGCCAAAGATCGTCTGGAAGGCGAGTGTTGATCCGCCAATCATCGGTCATGGGTCAAACACTCTCGGTAATGAACCTCCTCTGGCACCATCCAATAGCAATCGGTGACCCCTTCTGGGAGAGGATCATCTTCCGCTATCCGGTCGGGGATTTCCCAATCGACCGCGTAGATTATCAGGGTCATTGTGCTTTCCTTTCCAGCTTCACGATGTTAGTCTTTGGCAGAGGAAGGGGCCTTCGGCCCTTGATTAACCTCCGTTAAGGGAAGGCCCTAACTCTATGATGATAGGGCCTTCCCATAGCTAGCGCAGCTTATCGGCAAGTTGCGCAACAAACTGCATGTCGCGTTTATCAAAAGCGTCATGCAGAACTGCGATTACATTTTCGAGGTAAACGCTGGCATCAAACTCCCCATCATCAAACGCTTTGGTTATTTCAGCTAATCTATTCATGTGATTGACCCTTTCACTCGCCCTTGCGGGGCAGGGATTGAATAGCGGCCGTGATGGCCTCGCTTGCGTCTAGGACCGCCTCCCATTGCTCGCGGTAAAGGGTGACCGGGAAGCGGCCATGGCCGTGATAAACCGAGAGCTTTAGCCCGTCTTGGGTGATCTTCATCGAGACCTTGCGCTTGGCCTCAAGAGCTTCGATCAAGCGTTGGTTCTGCTCGATTAGCTCTTGGTAGCTCGGTTTGGTTTGGTCTGGGAGAATTCGGCGGAGCTTGTCGTTCATGTTTGGTCCTCCTGATCGAATAGGGCGAAGATCGGATCGTCTTCCCAGTCGCCCTCGGCTTGCTCTAGGACTATCTCCAAGTCATGGTCTGTCATCGCTTTGCTCCTTGCTTTGTCCTTACTCGGTGTAGTCTTCTGGTTGCCTTGGGTCTCGACCAGAGCCATAGTCCAAGGCTTCGCTACCGCACCCCTTGCACTTGGCATTACGGTAGGAGTTAGTCATCTCGCCCTGCGGCTCTTTCCAAGGGCCACTATGGACGCATCCACATTCCTGACAAGTTCGGTACCAAGCCATTGCTAGTCCTCCTTCTTCCCCTTGCATAGGGGCCGTGCTCGCTTGACGCACGATCAAAGGCCGAAGAATAAACCCTAGATGGTTTAAGCCATAGGTAGGGCCTTCGGCCTTTGGGCTTGCGTCAGAAACCGATCAATCGCCGAGCTCCGGTTCGAGCCTCTCGATCCTCCTCGCATTGGGCGATGTAATCCCTGATCGCTTGGCACCACTCCTCAACGCTTGGCTTTTCGAGGATTTCATCCAGCTTCGTCGCTAGCTCTCCACGATTTCTCTGATGGTGCATTCGCTTTCCTTTCTCTAACTCACCTGTTGTAGGCCTTGGCCCAATCACGAATTGTTACAACGAGGCATTGATAGCGTTCGAGGCATTGATAGGGCCTTCGGCCATTAGAGCTCTAACACTTGTTCCTTTGATTGTGACCCTTTGGCTATGACTGCTTCCAGCTTCGCCTTTGCCTCGATGGCCTTGGCTATCCGCTTCGCTTCCCGATCAGCCTTAGCGCTTGCTTGTGCTTTCGTGCTCCTCTCGACCCTGAACTCATCTCTTGCCTCGTTGAGTTCGTTAGGGTTTGAATTGTTGCCCTTGCCCGAACCGATTTAATCTTGGCCTGTAGCTTCTGGATTTTGGTCATCGCTTGCTCTCCCTTGTTGTGGCCCAAACCTAACCGCTCCCCGATCCCTTGTCAATGCGACCAATTGTCGCGCCTCATTCCCTTTCATTGCACCCTCATTCCGCTCAAGGCCTCATTCTCCAATTTGAGGGGGTGACCCCCGATTGTAAAAATTCTGTTCTCGGTTTGTTCTCTAGTCTCTTCTCCCCCCCCCCTCTCTCTCCTATACACATAAGCACACGCGGAACAACCCGGAGCTACACGGGTAGTTCCGGGTTATGAGGCCTTGAGCGGAATGAGACGGAATGAGGGGGACAGGAATTGCCTAGTGCGGCCCCCAATCCTGCGTTTTGTATGGCCCA
>Ga0179596_10000146_pt1 | contig 50990 bp, 36 predicted proteins | sample CZODoug1_1_08_16_FD_155494 | JGI IMG/M metagenome (GOLD analysis project Ga0179596, IMG submission 155494) | Vadose zone soil fungal communities from Angelo Coast Range Reserve, California, USA - CZODoug1_1_08_16fungal (Illumina Assembly) | ecosystem: Environmental > Terrestrial > Soil > Vadose... | reverse complement strand
TTATGGATCGGCACTTACCAGGGCGGCCTGAACAGGATGGATCCCCGTACGGGCCGGTTCACGGCCTATACTTATAATCCGGGCGACAGCAATAGCCTGAGTGATAATTATGTCATTAGTGTTTTTGAAGACAGCCGCCATCGCATCTGGGCCGGTACGAGTGGCAGCGGCCTGAACCTGCTGGATAGAACAACAGGCCGGATTACCCGTTTGCAGCACAATGACCGGGTAAAGGAATCCCTGGCCAATAACACCGTCACTTCCCTGTACGAAGACAACGACCATCATTTGTGGATCGGAACGAGGGGCGGCGGGCTGGATCTGCTGGAAGAAGCCGGCGGGTTCCGGCATTTTAAAAATGATCCGCACAATCCCAATAGCCTGGCGCGGGATGTAGTATTCTGCCTGGTAGAGGATGACAGGAATAATTTATGGATCGGCACGGAGAACGGGGGATTGAGCATCCTGGACCTTCGGACGGGCGCATTCACCAATTATAAACACGATGATATCGATAATACGAGCCTGAGCAACAATTCGATCTATTCCCTCTGTAAAGATGCGCAAAACAATCTGTGGGTGGGAACTTACAGCGGGGGCATCAACTTATGTAACAGGACCGCCAATCAATTTGCCTGCTACCGGCATGACAGCAATCCGCAGGGGCTTGCCAACAACAGCATCCTCAACTTCCATGAGAATCCCGATGGCAGGATCTGGATCGCGACGGATGGCGGGGGCGTGGATCTGTTCGATCCCCAAAAGGGGGAGTTCACTCATTTTACCCACCGGCACAATGACCCGAACAGTATTTGCGGGAACTATGTCCTCTGCGTACAGAAAGACGCCGACAATAATATCTGGATGGGTACCTGCATGGATGGAACGACGGTATACAATCCCTCGAAAGGGACATTCCGGCAGATAAAGAACATACCTGGGGACTCCTCCTCTATCAGCGGTGACAATGTACCTGTCATGGCCCTCGATAAAGATAAGGCGTTGTGGATCGGCACCTACGGGGGCGGCCTGGACCTTTACGACCGGGGGAAAGGGACTTTTCTCCGGTACAGACATGACAGCGCCAATGCCAATACGATCAGTAGTGACCGGGTGTCCTGCCTGCTGGGGGATAGTGAGGGCGGGTTATGGATCGGGACCTTCGATCACGGTCTCGACAGGTTCGATAAAAAGACGAAAACGTTCACCCATTACCAGCATGGCAATAGCAACAGCCTGAGCAGCAACTCCATAAACGCTGTCTACGAGGATCACCGGCACAATCTATGGATCTGTACGGCTGCCGGTCTGAACTTCCTGGATCAGCATACTGGTCATATCATCGCCTATTCTACAAAAGAGGGGCTGCCCGGCGCCATGACCTTCGGCATCCTGGAAGATAATAAAGGGAATTTATGGATCAGTACCAATAATGGGCTCTCCCGATTCAATCCCGGGAGCAGGGTCTTTATGAACTTCTCGGCGGCGAATGGATTGCAATCCAACGAATTTAAATCCCATTCCTGTTTTAAAAGCACTTCGGGAGCCCTGTATTTCGGCGGCGTCAATGGATTTAATGCGTTTTTTCCTGATAGTATAAAAGAAATTTCTTTTGTGCCTCCATTGATAATCACGGGTTTCCAGATCTTCAATAAAGAAGTACCTATTTCCAGCGGCGATACCCTTGCCTCCCCGTTAAAAAAGGCTATTACGGAGACCCGGGAAATCACGCTGTCTTATAAGAGCTCTGTCCTATCCTTTGCGTTTGCGTCCCTCAACTATACCATTCCTGAAAAAAAACAGTATGCCTATATGCTGGAGGGATTTGACAAAAAATGGAATAATATCGGCAGCCGTCGTATCGCCACGTATACCAACCTGGACCCTGGCGATTATACTTTCAAAGTGAGGGGTTTGAACAATAATGGAAGCTGGTCACCAGGTACTACCGATATCCGGCTTACCATCACACCTCCTTTCTGGCAAACCTGGTGGTTCAGGTTGCTGGCCATACTCGGCATTACCGGGGCAGCGGTCAGCATCCACAGGATCCGCATGGGTGTCATACAGGGGCAGAAAAAGAAACTGGAGCAACAGGTCGCCTCCTTACTGGATAAGGCGGTGGCGCAGGGCAAGTTTGAGATTGCATCGGATATCCTGCATGATATAGGGAATGCGGTGGTGGGTTTCGGATCCTATCTGACCCGTATCAGGCGATTGCTGGGGGACAGCAACCGGGACGACCTGAAAAACCTGGCCGGCTTTTTTGAAGCGCAGCGACCCGCCATGGCCACTGCTATCGGGGAGGCCAAAGCAAATGCCGTGGTAACGCTGCTCAACGGCATCGCGCAAACGCAAAGCAGCAATCAGGAGGAAATACGCAATTCCATCAGTGAGCAGCTCAATATTATCACCCGCATCCAGGAAATTCTGAATATTCAGCGGCAGTATATCACCGGGGCGGAGAGCCAGGAAAGAAAGCCGGTGAACCTTCGGAGCATTATCAATGATTGCATGTCCATGCTTTTTGCCTCCGTAGATAAAAATGCTATCGCCGTCTCTTTAGATTTCCCGGATGAGCAATCTGCCATAAAAGGAGACCGGACCCGGCTGATGCAACTGATGCTGAATGTATTTAAGAACAGCATTGAAGCGCTGGAGACGAATGCTCCTGTAAAGACCATCTCCCTCCGGATGCAGCGGCAAGAAGATCTGTTGACGCTACTGGTTCAGGATAGCGGCAGCGGTTTCGATGAAGCAACGGCCGGCCGGCTGTTCGAGCGGGGATTTACGACCAAATCCTCCGGTGCGGGGCTGGGGCTGTACAATTGCCGGACCATTGCGGAGAGTCATGATGGCAGTATTGCCCTCACCAGTGAAGGGCCCGGAAAGGGGGCGCTTACCACGATCCGGTTCAAGGTTTAGATCTGTTCCTGCAAAGAATTACATTTTTCCTAATTCTTTGCAGGAATTCATTATCTGATAGTAATCCAATATAGTATGTTTAAGCATTGTTATTGTTATTTTACAAATAGGGCCTACTGCCTCTTCTGGGTTTTATTCCAGCTAACGGGTCTTATCGCCGTTGCACAAAAGCAGCAGCTGCGATTCGAGCATTTAGGGACGGCCCAGGGGCTCTCCCAGAGCAATGCAAGCTGTATTTTGCAGGATAGCCGCGGTTTCATCTGGGTGGGCACACAGGACGGATTGAACAGGTATGATGGGTATGAGTTCATCGTTTACAAGAACAACCCCGGAGATCAGAATAGCCTCAGCAACAACAACATTAAAAATATCCTGGAGGATTCCCGGGGGAATATCTGGATAGCTACCTGGGGGGGTGGGCTGGACCGGTTCGACCGGGAAAAGAACCGGTTTATTCATTATAAGCATGATCCCAAAAATGCCAATAGTCTCTCTGATGACTTTGTGGATTGCATCATGGAAGACAAAGCCGGCAATTTATGGATCGGTACTTACCAGGGCGGCCTGAACAGGATGGATCCCCGTACGGGCCGGTTTACGGTCTATACCTATAACCCGGGCGACAGCAACAGCCTGAGCGATAATTATGTCATTACTGTTTGTGAAGATAGCCGCCATCGTATCTGGGCGGGCACGAATCGCAGCGGCCTCAACCTGCTGGACGGGGTGACGGGCCGGTTTACCCGTTTGCTGCACAATGACCGGGTAAAAAGTTCCCTGGCCAGTAATGCCATCACTTCCCTGTACGAAGACAACGATCATCATTTGTGGGTCGGAACGAGGGGCGGCGGGCTGGATCTGCTGGAAGAAACCGGCGGGTTCCGTCATTTTAAGAATGATCCGCACAATCCCAATAGCCTGGCGCGGGATGTGGTCTTCTGCCTGACGGGGGATGACAGGAATAATTTATGGGTGGGCACGGAGAACGGGGGATTGAGCATCCTGGACCTTCGGACGGGTGCATTCACCAATTATAAACACGATGATATCGATAATACCAGCCTGAGCAACAATTCGATCTATTCTATCTGTAAAGATGCGCAAAACAACCTGTGGGTGGGCACTTACAGCGGGGGCATCAACTTATGTAACAGGACCGCCAATCAATTTGCCTGCTACCGGCATGACAGCAATCCGCAGGGGCTTGCCAACAACAGCATCCTCAGCTTCTGTGAAAATCCGGATGGCAGGATCTGGATAGCGACGGATGGTGGTGGTGTGGAGTTGTTCGATCCCTCAAAAAGAGTGTTCACTCATTTTACTCACCGGCACAATGACCCGAACAGTATTTGCGGGAATTATGTCCTCTGCGTACAGAAAGACGCCGACAATAATATCTGGATGGGTTCCTGTATGGACGGAACGACGGTATACAATCCGTCGAAAGGGACATTCCGCCACATAAAGAACAGGCCCGGGGATTCTTCCTCTATTAGCGGCGACAATGTATCGGTCATGACCCTGGATAAGGATAAGGAGTTGTGGATCGGCACTTACGGCGACGGGCTGAACCTGTATGACCGGGGGAAAGGGAACTTTCTCCGGTTCAGGCACGACGATGCCAATACCAATACGATCAGTAGTGACCGGGTGTTATCCCTGCTGGGGGACAGCAAGGGCAACTTATGGATCGGGACCCACGATAAGGGGCTGAACCTCTTCGATAAAAAAACAAAAACAGTTACTCATTTTGTCCATGACAACAATAAGAACAGCCTTAGCCGTAACAGGGTCGATTGTATCTATGAGGATCCCCGGGGTCTGATATGGATCGGCACCAATTCCGGTCTTGACTGCCTGGACCCGCGAACGCTTCGTTTTACGAACTATTTTATCCGGGATGGATTGCCGGGTGATATCATTTTCAGTATCCTCGGAGACGAAAAAGGGAATTTATGGATCAGCACTGACAATGGTCTTTGTATGTTCCGGCCGGATGCGGGAACCTTTAGCAATTTCTCCGTTGCCGACGGCCTGCAGTCCGATGAGTTCAAGGCACATTCAGCTTTAAGAAGCCGGACGGGCAGGATGTATTTCGGAGGAATAAACGGTTTCAACGCGTTTTTCCCTGATAGTATCCGGAAGGACCCCTTTGACCCCCCCCTGATGATCACCCATTTCCAGGTATTTAATAAGGAGGTTCCCATCGCCCGCGATGAAAAGGATCCATCTCCGTTGAAAAAAGATATTTCTGTGACCAGCGCGATCACCCTGCCCTATGACCAATCCGTATTCTCCTTTGATTTTGCCTCCCTGAACTATACGAACCGGGAAAAGAAGCAATACGCATACAGGCTGGAGGGTTTTGACAAAGACTGGAATAATATAGGTGTGAAGCATACTACTACTTATACGCATCTGGATCCGGGAAAATATATCTTCCGGGTCAGGGGCTTGAAAAATAATGGGCAATGGTCTTCCCGTATTATCTCTCTTGAACTCATTATCACGCCGCCTTTCTGGATGACCTGGTGGTTCCGGCTATTGATCGGCGCCTGCGTCGTGACCGTGGCCGTTGTTTTTTACCGGCTTCGTGTCAGGATCATTAAGGGGCAGAAAAAGGCATTGGAACGACAGGTGCAGGAGCGGACAGGACAACTGAGAACCTCCATTAAAGAAGAGCAAAAAGCCCGACGGGATGCCGAGCAGGCTAATAGGGCTGCGCAAAAAGCTTATCGGGAAGCTGAGCAGGCTAATCTTGCCAAAAGCCTGTTCCTCGCTACGATGAGTCATGAGATCCGGACTCCCATGAATGGGGTCATTGGAATGGCTGCCCTGCTGGCTGAGACCACCCTTACTGTGGAACAGCAGGAATATGCAGATACGATCCGCAGTTGCGGCGAAGGCCTTATGAATGTCATCAACGATATTTTAGATTTTTCCAAGATCGAGTCCGGCAACATGGAATTGGAGGAAAAAAACTTTGACCTGCGGGTCTGTATCGAGGAGGTCCTGGACCTGTTTGCCGGCAAAGCGGGGCAGGCAGGATTGGACCTGGTGTACCAGATCGATTGTAATGTTCCGCCAAATATTATAGGGGACTCGTTCCGATTGAGGCAGATATTGATGAATCTCGTCGGGAATGCGCTCAAGTTCACCCGGCACGGAGAGGTCTTTGCAGGAGTGCATTTTCTGAAAGCCCATCCGGATGGGAGGATAGAGATCGGCTTCGAGATCAGGGATACCGGGATCGGTATTCCCGCCGATAAGATCGGGCGTCTTTTCAAGCCATTTTCCCAGGTAGATTCTTCCACTACCCGGAAGTATGGGGGTTCGGGGCTGGGCCTGGTAATCTGCGAGAAGCTCATAAAATTGATGGGGGGGCAAATCGGGGTGGAAAGTCAACCCGGGGAGGGGGCCTCTTTCCGTTTCAACATCCTGGTAAAGCCCGGTATCGGTCCTATAAGGACCTATGTAAATAGCAATATGGCCGGGCTTGAAGGCAAACAGGTGCTGGTGGTGGATGATAATTCAACTAACCGGAACATTCTCCGCAATCAACTGAAGCAATGGAATTTGGTTCCCACCCTGGCTGATTCCGGTAAGGCGGCGCTGGAGGTTTTATCGCAGCATCCGGTTTTCGACCTGGTCATTACGGATATGCAAATGCCGGAAATGGATGGCGCTCAACTGGCCGAAGCAATCCGGCAGCAATACCCTGGCATCCCTATCGTCCTGTTAAGCTCTGTAGCCCATGAACATAACAAATACAATCCGGACCTTTTTCACTCTGTGTTGACGAAGCCTGTCAAACAACGCCTGCTCTGCGAACACCTTCTCAACGCATTGCGGCAACGGCAATCGCAAATACGACAGAAACAGCCGGCCAAGAACAAATTACAGCCGGATCTATCCAAAAAATATCCCTTGCGGATACTGATCGCAGAAGATAATCTTATCAACCAGATGCTGATCCTGCATATTCTTCATAAGCTGGGATATGACCCTGAAGCCGTCGAAAACGGGCAGAAGGCTTTAGAGGCCGTAAATCAGAAATCATATGATCTTATATTAATGGACGTACAAATGCCGGAGATCGACGGGCTGGAAGCCACAAGGATCATCCGCCGGCTTCCGGGGAAGCAGCCTGTAATCATTGCCCTGACGGCTAACGCCATGCAGGGTGATCAGGAAGAATGTTTACGGGCAGGCATGAATGATTATTTAAGTAAACCGGTCAGACTGGAAGAATTGGTGGCCCGGTTGGAGAAATGGGCTACCCCGGGATTGGGTTCACCCCTCACCATCCACGATCACCTGCAATAAGTTCATTTGTTCATCCAAAAGGACAAAATCGGCCTGGGCCCCGGGCTGGATAGTGCCCCATTTTTTTTCAAGGCCCATGACGGTTGCCGGGTAGAGAGATGCCATCCGGAGGGCTTCCGGCAGTGGGATGCCCACTTTCTCCACGCCATTCTTTACCGCCTGCAGCATGGTGAGGGCGGACCCGGACAGGGTTCCATCCGGCAGGGTATACCGATCTCCTTTGAAGACATGGACATAGTCTCCGTAAGAGACTTCGGTTACTGCATCGGTTATAAAGAACAGGCGTTCCTGCATTATTTTCTTACTGATGCGGACGGAGGCGAAATCCACGTGAATACCATCGCAGACGATGCTGCTCCTGACGTCCGTGTGATCGTATATGGCGCCGACCATGCCCGGTTCCCTGCCTTGCAAGGGAGACATAGCATTAAAGAGATGGGTGGCGGCGGGTATTCCCTGGTAAAAGCCGTTGATGGCCTGGCCGTATCTGGCATTGCTGTGGCCGGCTGAAACAACGATATTATCTTTTCGCAACAATTCGATACAGGCGGGGTCGCATTGCTCCGGCGCCAGGGTCATCATTTTAAAAACCCCTTTTCCTCTTTCGAGGAGGAGCTGGATCTCGTCGGTAGTCGGCTTTTTGATAAATCTTTCTACATGGGCCCCTTTCTTCTCCGGGTTGATATAGGGTCCTTCGAGATGGACGCCCAGGAGGCCTTTGCCTCCGCCCCTGTGATATGTTTTCACCACGTCCATTGCCTGCATGAATTTCTCTATGGAATTGGTGGCCAGGGTGATGAGGAACTGGGTGCAGCCTCCCTGAAGGCAATATTCGTATACGGCTTCCAGGGACTGCGTCGTTAATTCCGCGGAGAACAGCTGTCCATTGCCGCCATAGATCTGCAAATCTACAAAGGCGGGCGCCAGCATATAACCTGAAAGTTGCCGGTGGCGGTAATCCGCCGGAATTTCGGATACCGCGACGATATCCACCACTTTGCCTTCTCTGACCAGGACGGCTTTGCCCGTCTGAATTTCCTGTCCCGTAAAGATCTCCCGGGCGATAAATGCCGTTGCCATACAGTTGTTTTATGTTTTTCGCCGAAGGGTCGGCCCGGCCCTGTGGGCCACTATGGTTCTATTGAGAAATGATCCGCATCCCGCCAAAAGGGGAAGCGGCTCCGCACTTCTTCCAGTTTTTCTTTCTGCAGGGTAGCCGTAAAAATAGTTTCTTCCTTTAACCCATGGTATAATACTTCGCCCAGGGGGTCTATAATCATAGAGTCCCCGCTATGGGCGATCTTATTCCCGTCCTCTCCGACGCGATTGACTCCCACAACATAAGATTGATTCTCAATGGCCCTGGCCTGAAGCAGGGTCTTCCAGGCATGGCTGCGGCGTTCCGGCCAATTGGCAACATAGATGAGCAGATCGTATTCGGGACTGTCCTGCGGCGAGCCGGCCAGGCCGGCGGGCTGGGCCGGGGCTAATCCGGCAATGCTGTTTGGCGCCTGCCGGCTCCATACCGGGAAGCGCAGGTCATAGCAGACCAGCAGGTTGACCTTCCAGCCTTTTACGGAGGCGATCAGTCTTTTGTTCCCGGCCGTATAATGTTCATCTTCTCCTGCATAGGCGAAACGATGGCGCTTATCATAATATCCGTATTGTCCGTTGGGCAGCATCCAGATCAGGCGGTTGAAATAATGTCCTTCTTCTTCAATGATCAGGCTGCCGGTGAGGATGATCCTCTTTTGGGCGGCGATCTTTTTCATCCAATTCAGCGAGGGGCCGTCCATCCGCTCGGCCAGCAGCTCCGGTTTCATACTGAAGCCGGTACTGAACATTTCGGGCAGCACGACGATTTCCGTGTTCTCGCGGATCCCATTGATCTTATCGGCAAAGCGTTGCAGATTAGCCGCCTTGTCTTCCCAATGAAGATGAGCTTGTATGGTTGTGATCGTAAGTGTAGACATGCGGCTGCAAAATAAGAAATTCCCGGGTCAGTCCCCATCTGCCAATGCATCGGCTTGCCGGATAGCTTCACTGACCAGTCCCGACTCATATCCCTTCTGTAATAAATAATCCTGCAGTTTTTTGCGGCGGATAAAGGGTTGGGGTTCATCCCGGAGGGTCTCCCACTTTCCTTCGGCCAGTTTGGCCAGGGTTCGGAGATAGTCCTCCCCGTCGATGGCGGCCAGGGCCTTCTTAATACAATATTCTCCTACCTGCTTTTGTTTTAATTCGTAGCGGATTTTTACCCGGCCCCACTGTTTCATGCGAAACCGGCCGCCGGCAAACTGGATGGCATAACGCTCCTCATTAAGGTAATTTTCTTCGATAAGGCGGGAAATGGCCTCTTCCACGTCTTTTTTTCCAAGGCTAAAAGAATAAAGCTTTTCCTTCACTTCCTGGTGACAACGCTCCTGGTAAGCGCAATAATGCCTGGCTTTCTGGAGGGCCTGCTCGATGGTCAGTTGTTGTCGCCGGATCATAAATGTACAGGCGAAATTACGATAATGGGAGAAATCTTGGCGGTTAACCAACGAATCAGTAGTTTCGCCACAAAGACACATTCCATGAAGTTTATCGTTTCCTCTTCGGCATTATTGAAACAATTGCAACAGATCAGCGGCGTTATCAATGCGAATACCGTTTTGCCTATTTTGGAAGACTTTTTGTTTGAGGTCGAAAAGAACAAACTGACCGTAGTCGCCACCGACCTGGAAACCGTGATGAAGATACATATGGATATTGAAGCGAAAGACACGGGTAAGGTTTGTATCCCGGCTAAGATCCTGATAGACTCCCTGAAGAATATCCCGGATCAGCCTCTCACTTTCAATATTGATAAGCACTTTGCCGTAGAGCTTACCAGCGATAACGGGAAATATAAGGTCATGGGTGAAAACCCGGACAATTTTCCGAAGGAGCCCGCCACCGACGAAACGACGTCCTTTACGGCGACCTCTTCCGCCCTGGTAACTGCTATCAACAAGACTTTATTTGCCGTAAGCAATGATGACCTCCGTCCTGCGATGACAGGGGTTTTCTTTGAAATGGATAAAAAGGGGCTACAGTTCGTCGCAACGGATGCCCATCGCCTGGTCCGTTACAAACGTACCGATATCAGCTGTCCCAAGAGCGACTCCCTGATCGTTCCGAAAAAGCCGCTGAACCTGTTGAAATCCGCCCTTCCTGATAACCAGGACGAGATTACCATCAGCTATAACAGCAACCATCTTTTCGTTAGCCATGGCACTACGCAGATGAGCTGCCGGCTGATCGATGCCCGTTTTCCCGATTACAAAGTGGTCATCCCGGCCGACAACCCCTATAAACTGGTGGTGAGCCGGAATGATTTTCAGAGCGCCCTTCGCCGGGTGAGCATTTTTAGTAACAAGAGTACCAACCAGGTCGTCTTGAATATCCAGGGCAGCGAATTACAGCTGACCGCGCAGGACGTTGACTTCTCATTCGAAGGGAATGAGCGCATGAAATGCCAGTATGACGGAGAAGACCTGGCCATCGCCTTCAATGCCCGCTTCCTTATAGAAATGCTGGCTTCCACGCATTCCGACGAGGTAAGGATGGAGCTGTCCACCCCTACCAAGGCAGGGATCATCAAGCCCAGCGAACAGGACGAGAACGAAGAAGTGCTGATGCTGGTGATGCCGCTGATGCTGAATAGCTAGGCCGTGTGAGCCGGGCGGGGACGTCGATAATGCCGGGATCAATTGTCATCTGAAAGATGAATACATGATCACGCTGGATCCCTTTCTCAGTCCTGCCATGGGGGGCATGAAACTAATGGTTTACCCTAGCCAGGCGCAGCGGGCTATCGAGCTGCTGGAAGAGAGGGAAAAATGAGTTTTTTTTCGTTACCTTTCTGGTAAATCGTGGGATATGGAACCGCTTGTCCATTATTTCGAACATATCCAGTCCTGGCAACGCTCATTGATCCTGGCCGGAGGGCTCTTATTCTTCTGGATCCTGGAGGGCTTTGTTCCTTTATTCCGGTTCCATTACCGCAAAATGCGTCACGCGGGGCTCAATCTCTTTTTCACGTTTACGACCATCCTGATCAATTTCGCCTTTGCCGCTCTTATTATTGGCGCCAGTCATTATTTTTCTCAACACAAGATCGGCCTGCTCTGGTTATATCCGCTTCCTCTTTGGCTGATGGCCCTGGCAGGGCTGCTGCTGCTGGACTTTATCGGCGCCTGGCTTATTCACTGGCTGCAACACCAGGTAAAATGGATGTGGAAGTTTCACCTGATCCATCATAGCGATACCTGGGTGGATACCACCACTGCTAACCGCCATCACCCGGGAGAAAGTGTCTTCCGCGCTCTTTTTACCCTGCTGGCGGTGGTCCTTACCGGCGCTCCGGTCTGGCTGGTCTTTCTTTATCAATCCTTATCGGTGCTCTTCGCCCAGTTCAATCACGCCAATATCTCTCTGCCGAAGGGGTTGGACAAAGCCATTGCCTGGATCATCGTCTCGCCCGACATGCATAAAGTGCATCATCATGCAGAGCAGCCTCTTACAGATACCAACTATGGAAATATTTTTTCTCTTTGGGATCGCCTTTTCCGGACCTATGTATATGTGAACGACACCCGGTCCCTGCATTATGGAATCGATACTTATCCCAGGGAAGAGGAGCATAACAGGATGGGGAAACTATTGCAGATACCTTTCGGAGAATACCGGCCTCCTGCCGGGGGGAAGTTCAGCGGGCGCGAGCCTAAGCAGGAAGGAGTGTAATAATGGCGGGTTCTCCCGGATTGACGATGCCGGGCTGCCGGCCGGGTTATTGTTGCTGCTGCTGTTGCTGCATTTCCAGGTACCGTTGATAGGAATTCCGTTCCGGCTCATTACCCGGGCTGGCCGGCTGGGGTGTCAGGACGGTTGCGACTTCATCGGTCGTTTTGCCATTCTCATAAGATACCGAAACGCCGACTTCCAGCGACTGACCGGCCGTTCCTTTATAGGTGCCTTTTACCGGGGAGCAGTCGGAAAAGCTGCGGCCAACGGCCAGGCGTACGTGCAGGTCTTCGACCAGGCAATTATTGGTAGGGTCGAGGCCGACCCATCCGTTAAAGGGAATATATGCTTCGATCCAGGCATGCGTGGCGCCCTCACCTCTCATTCCGTTCTGGTTGGGGCAAATATACCCGCTGACATACCGGGCCGGGATATGGAGATGACGTAATAATATCAGCAGGATATGGGCGAAGTCCTGGCAGACGCCGGCCTTTAAATCCCAGATTTCATCGAGGGTCGTCTCCACCGTGGTGACTCCTTTGATATATTTGAAGTGATCGTATACATAGGTTCTTAGCCGCTCGGCCGCTTCCAGGGGTTTGAGGGTTTTGGTTTTGTCCGCCTGGGCGTTCTCCAGGATCTCCGTCCGATGCGCAAAATACTCCTGTTTTAGAAAGTCGATATACGGTACCTGCCAGCGAGCCTGCTCCAGGTGGTTCCATTGTTCTTCTATTCCTGCCTCGTTATTGATGGGGGGCCTGGATTTGGTGATCACGTCCAGCTTTGAATCGATCGTCAGGGAGATATGCGACTCCGCATTGGTAAAAGACCCGATTTCATTGTCATAATAATCCTTGTAGATATCTACTGTCGGGTCTCCGGTGATAGTGAGCTCCTGATTCAGCACTTCCTGGTATTCGTCCTGGATGGGAAAAAGGACGATCTGGTTGGCGCTGTCCCTGACGGGGCCTTCATACGTGTACTTCGTTATGTGATGGATATTAAAACGGGGCATCCGGTTATTTGATGAATTATAGAGTTAAAGTCCTGGTTGCTGGGCCGCCCTGGCAGGGTGGAGAAACAAAACTATGTGTATGCAAAGTAATATTGGTTGAATGCGTTCCCTACTTCGTAGAGTTCCTCTTTCACCCCATTGAGGTAGGCGTGGAGTCCCTGCTGCATGATCGACTCTACCGTGGAATATTTCACTTTGCTCCGGATCTTTCCGATCATAAAGTCGATCTTCTGGTAGCCTTCTTTATTCCGCCCGGTTCTCAGTCTTTCAAATTTGCTGTGGAGCTGGTTGATGGAATAGATAATTGACCGGGGGAAATCCTCGTTCAGAACGATCTGTTCCACGACGTTTTTGGCGTCGAAGGCGCTCCGGTAGGTTTTCAGGTAAAGCTCATACCCGGAGATCGACAAAAGCAGGTATTTCCAATAGGTCGTATCCGTCTTGGCAAAATCATAGTCGACGTCACTGAATTTTACATCCAGGATATCCGCCGACTGAACGCCTCTTTCGAGGAATTTGCCGATGTTAAGAAAGGCATATCCTTCGCCGCGGGCCATGGTGACGTCTGCGGTTCCGTAATAGAGCAGGCCTTGCCTGATCAGGATGTCCAGGATCGTGACAGGGTCTTCTTTATGAAAGCCTTTTCCCAGCTGTTCGTCCCGGATGGTATGATAAAAATCGTTGAGGCACTGCCATAATTCCTTCGTGATATGGTCCTGCACGCTCCTGGCATTTTCCCGGGCGCGGGTGATGATGCTCAGCACGGAATTACTGTTTTCCCGATCCGTAACCATATACTGCAGGACGGCGCGTGTGTCTTTGGCAATGGCCGTCGCTTTTTCGTCATCGAGGTAGGTAAAGATCTGCAGGACGGGCTTCCAGGAAAATTCCTGAAAATCGTCTTGTGAAGAGGCATAATTGATCCGGAGCATCCGGAGGATTCCATCTGCTCTTTCCATATAACGGCTCATCCAATATAAACTGTCGGCAACCCGGCTTAGCATTCTTTGTAAATGATTTTGAATTTAAATAATTTCTCTTTCTGGTTTCCCGACGACCGGTGGGGTCCTACCCTGCCAATACCCAGGTATCTTTACTTCCGCCGCCCTGTGAGGAGTTCACGACCAGGGACCCTTCCCGAAGGGCCACTCGCGTCAGGCCGCCGGGCACAATCTGGATGCCTCCCGGGCCGCAAAGGGCATAGGGTCGCAGGTCTATCCGGCGGGGTTTTAGTTTGCCATTCATATAGCAGGGGGCAGAAGACAGGTTAATGATCGGCTGGGCAATATATTGCCGGGGGTCTTTCACGATGGCCTCCCGGTACCGGGCGATCTCTTCGTCGCTGGCGGTATGGCCCATCAGCATGCCATAACCCCCGCTCTCGTTGGTTTTCTTGATCACCATATTATTCATATTGCCGAAAACATGTTCCCGCTCCTCGGGATTCCCCAACTGGTAGGTCGGTACATTTTTCAGGATCGGCTCCTCATTCAGGTAATAGCGGATCATGGCTGGTACATAGGTATAAATGGCCTTGTCATCCGCCACTCCATTTCCGATGGCATTGACGATAGCGACATTGCCTTTGCGATAAGCGCTCATAATACCTGCCACCCCCAGCATGCTGTCAGGGTTAAAGACCAGGGGATCCAGAAATTCATCGTCTACTCTCCGGTAGATCACATCCACCTGTTGCAGTCCGGAGGTCGTTTTCATATAGACCCGGTGGTTGTCGACGACCAGGTCTCGTCCTTCCACGAGCTCAACTCCCATTAGCCGGGCCAGTGTTGTGTGCTCGAAATAGGCGGAATTATAAATACCGGGCGTCAATAAGACAATGGTAGGGTTCGCCGTCTGCCGGGGTGAAAGGGAGACCAGGTTCCGGTGGAGGATATTCGGGTATTCCGTTACGGACCGCACATTATTCCGGGGAATAAGGTCGGGAAAGATCCTTTTGGTGATCTCCCGGTTTTCCAGCATATAGCTCACCCCGCTGGGAGTACGCAGGTTATCTTCCAGGATATAGAAGGTTCCGTCGTGATCCCGGATAAGATCGATGCCGGCGATATGTACGTAAATATCGTGGGGTACATGAAATCCGTGCATCTCCCGTAAAAAATGCGGGCAGCTATAGACCATGTCAACCGGGACCACGCCGTCTTTGAGAATGAACTGATCGTTGTAGACGTCTTTTAAGAACAGGTTCAGCGCTTTCAGTCGTTGGCGGATGCCTTCTTCTATATAGCTCCATTCGGCAGCGGTAATGATGCGGGGTATGATATCGAAGGGAAATATTTTTTCGATTCCCTCGCCGCTGCTATAGACGGTGAAGGTAATGCCCTGGCTCATAAAAAGCCTTTTGGCCAGCTCCTCTTTTTTATTCAGCTCCTCGATGCTCATCTGCTGCATAAATTCCACTACGCTCTGGTACTGTCCGCGAATAGCGCTATTGGTATACATTTCGTCCCAGGTATTGGAATCAACAAGATAATTATGGAGCAGTTCGCTGGTTTGCATAGTTGGTTGTTTTGGTAGCAGGGAATAATTTTTCCTGTAAGGATTGCAATGAAAAGGCAATCCTTTTGTTGTTGGCAGGCAGAGAACGTTAGGTTTACTAAATATATATAAAAAATCAACCTGTTGATTTGAACTGCGATAAAAAATTGCCGCAATATATTTTTTTACCGCAATTCCGCTAATGTCGGCAAACTGGACAGAGTCCAGTTTAGAAGCAAAAAAACTACTTTTGTGGCTAAATTGCTTTTAATGAAGACAATCGCTATGATTCCGGCCCGTTATGCAGCTACCCGCTTCCCTGCAAAGCTGATGCAGGTCCTGGGAAAAAAAACGGTGATACGGCATACTTATGACAATACTCTTGCAACCGGTCTGTTCGACGAAGTAATGGTAGTTACGGACAGTGAGGTCATCTACCGGGAGATCACCGACCATGGCGGAAAGGCCAGGATGAGCATAAAAACGCATGAGAGCGGAAGCGATCGCATTGCGGAAGCGGTCGCGGATATGGATGTGGAGCTGGTCGTAAATGTCCAGGGTGACGAGCCTTTTGTTCAGCGTGCGCCCCTGGAAAAATTATTGGCTGTTTTTGAAGGCGCGGAAGGGCTGCATGTCCAGGTTGGGTCCCTGGTACAGGTCATGAAGGAGCAAAAGTTAATCGAAGACCCCAATTATGTAAAAGTCGCTCTGGATAAAAAAAACAATGCCTTGTTCTTCAGCCGCAGCGTAATTCCTTATCCCCGGGATCAGGAGGCTGTACGCGCTTATTATGAGCACATTGGCGTATATGCTTTTCGCAAACAGGCCCTGCTGCAGTTTACGGGCTGGCCGGTAAGCCCCCTGGAGGCGGTAGAAAAGATAGAATGTCTTCGTTACCTGGAGAACGGTATTCCTATCAAAATGGTCATTACCGAATATATGGGGGTGGAGATCGATACGCCGGAAGACCTGGAAAGGGCGGAAAAATTTCTTTAACCGGGCGGAGCCTGGTTTTGAAAATTCATCATTTTTTTAAAATGCTAAAAGGGGGATTCCCTAAATTTAGCGGCTACTTGTCTTCGCAGCGCTACTTTACCGAAACTATCCTGCGGGGAAATATTTCGTTCACGTTTATTTTCTGTATACATGACTAAAGCATTATGGGGCCTTGACCTCGGTGGTACGAAGATCGAAGGCGTTATTCTGGAATCCATTGCCAATCCCAACCCTATTATCCGGACCCGGGTCGACACGGAGGCTTCCAGGGGATACGATCATATCCTGGGGCAAATTGTGAAGCTGGTTAAGGAAATGGAACAAAAATCCGGCCTCAGCCCCCGTTCTATCGGCATTGGGACTCCGGGAGTCCTGGATCCGACCCTGCAGACCATGAAAAACAGTAATACGACGGCCCTCAATGGAAGGCCTCTTTCCAAGGATCTGGAAGCTCTTTTACAGATTCCGGTGGTGCTGGCAAATGATGCCAATTGTTTTGCATTGGCCGAGACCCATTGGGGGGTGGTTAAAGAGGAAGCCCCCGGGGTCCGGATGGTCTTTGGCATTATCATGGGTACCGGCGTAGGCGGCGGCATCGTGATCGATGGAAAAATCTGGAATGGCCGTCATGGGATCGGGGGTGAATGGGGGCATAATTTCCTCGATGAGTCCGGGGGCCCCTGTTATTGTGGCAAGACGGGCTGCGTAGAGACCGTCATTTCCGGTCCGGCCCTGGAACGATTTTATGCCGGTCTTACCGGAAGTCCTATAAAATTAAAAGAAATTGCGGCCCGGCACCGGGCAGGTTCCGATCCGGCAGCGACCCGGACGATCGAACGGCTTTGTCACTTCTTCGGCAAAGGTATTTCTGTCATTACCAATATACTGGACCCGGATGTGATTGTTATTGGCGGTGGGGTAGGTAATATGGATGAACTTTATTCGCTCGGATTGCAAGACCTGGGGAAGTTCATTTTTAATAACCGGGTTGAGACCTCCCTGTTGAAACCGCGCCTTGGGGATAGCGCCGGGGTTTTTGGCGCCGCCGCTTTGGTTGTATAACCTTTTAGTCTTCTGATCCAAAAACAAGGATTTCTTTACGGGAAGTCAAATATTCCTAATTTTGGCGTCCAAATAATGAACAGGTATGAAATTCCGGAATTTTAAAATGGTGGATTATGTTGTCTATGGCCGGGGAAGTTTTAATCAGCTCGATGAAATTTTAGCTCCCAGGCGAAAAGGCGACGCCCCTATTATCTTTTTACTGGATCACTTCTTTGAAAATAAAGCGTTGGCTGGCCGCATACCGCTGCGGGGCAAAGACAAGCTCATCTTCGTAGATGTAAGCTATGAACCCAAAACCACTTATGTCGATAAGCTGGCCGGGGACCTCAAACAGGAGTTTGGTACGGTCAGCGGGATCATCGGGATCGGGGGTGGCTCGGCCATGGATCTGGCCAAAGCCGTTTCTCTGATGATGACCAATCCGGGATCTTCCGCCGATTACCAGGGTTGGGACCTGGTAAAGCTTCCCGGCGTTTATAAAGCCGGAATCCCGACCCTTAGCGGAACGGGAGCCGAGGTCTCCCGGACAACGGTCCTGACCGGCCCGACGAAGAAACTGGGGATGAACTCTGACTTCACGCCCTTCGACCAGATCGTTTTGGATCCCGAACTGACGGCCGATGCGCCGGTCAACCAGCGGTTTTATACGGGGATGGATTGTTATATTCATTGCATCGAGAGCCTGACGGGAACCTATCTCAACGAATTCAGTAAATCTTATGGCGAAAAAGCGCTGGAATTATGCCAGGAAGTTTTTGTCCGGAAAACAGGATGGGACGAGGCCAGTGATGACCAGCTGATGATGGCTTCCTATGCCGGCGGGATGAGTATCGCCTATTCCCAGGTCGGGGTAGCGCATGCTGTAAGTTATGGACTGGCCTACCTTCTGGGTACAAAACACGGCATCGGCAACTGCATCGTATTCGACAAGTTAGAAGAGTTTTACCCCGATGGCGTCAGGGAGTTCAAAAAGATGGTGGATAAAAATAAGATCGATATTCCCCAACATATCACAAAAGGTCTGTCCGACGAACAATTCAATGCCATGATTGACGTTAGTCTCGTTATGAAACCCTTGTGGGAAAATGCCCTGGGACCCAATTGGGAGAAAATAATGACCCGGGACAGGTTGAGAGCCTTGTACGAGCAGCTATAAATTTTTTACTAATGAGAAGTTCCTTAACCGGGCTGAGCCCGATGGGTTGTCTGGCGCTCTTTGTTTTTTTGAGCCTTGCTTCCTGTAAAAAGACGGCTTCTCCGGTAAAAAACCCGATCACCCCGCTCCAGACGCTTATCAATACGGATACCACTCTCTCTCTTTATCACCGGTTGGTGCTCCAGGCGAATGATGCCGGGCTGATAGGCAACGATTCCGTTACGGTGCTGATTCCTACCAATAGTGCTTTTCGTTCGGCCGGGTATTCGGAATTGATCATAGATTCTCTCAGCACTTCTTTTGCGGATAAGATGGTCCGTTATCATTTTATAACCTCCCGGGTAGCTCCGGAGGCCAATACTTATACAGGCTACCCTAGTTTGCTGGGCTACAATGTTTATGGGATGACGGACAGCGCTCATATTCATTGGTTCAACGGCACGGCGGTTACCGGCGATTCGGCCATCGTCGGCAATGTGGTGGTTTACCGGCTCCAGGCTCCTCTATTATCCCCGGCCGACTCCCTGGATATTTTATTGGGTTCCGACAGTACGCTGAGCTTTATGGCGGCAGTGATGCAGCGGACTAACCTGGATTCGGTTCTCTTTTCCGGCAATTTGACCCTGCTGGCGCCCGTCAACAGCGCTTTCATCAATGCTGGTTATGATAGTGTCGGGGCTATTGATGCAGCGGATTCTTCCACGCTGGTTCAGCTGGTGAAATACCACACCCTGACCGCAGATTATTTTACCAACTCCCTGCTGGGTCTTAGCTCAGTTCCTACGCTGCAGGGAGGCTCCCTGACCGTGAGTGTACAAAATGGGATACTCCGGTTCTCCGGACCGGGTAATACGGTCCCGGCCAACTTTCTCTCGGGGAATCAGCTGGCCGGCAATACGCTGATCGTTCACCGGATCGACCAGGTTTTGTCTCCATAACGCCAGCCCTAAGTACATATGTCTCAAGAAAATAATACACCCCCTTTAAGGTGAACAGGGGTTTTATGTATTTTTGAATTATGCTCAACCTGAATGATATCAAGAATCTGCTGCAGCACAACCGCATCACGGAGTTTGTAAAGCTAAACAAACTCACTCCCCGTGATATTGCGGATTTCACCAATCGCTATAGTCAGTGGGCCGGTAAACTATTTCAGCACCTGGATACCAAGAGCGCCGCCCGGGCTTTCAAATTTCTCCGGAAAAATAAGCAGGAGGAGATCATCAAGGCGCTGCCGGAAGAAAAGGCAGCCGAATTGCTGAATGCCCTGCAGCCGGATGACCGGACCGCCTTTCTTTCCGAGCTTTCCGGCAGCGCTGTAAAGGAATTGTTGAAAGTGCTGACGCCGGAACATCGCGCCAAGACATTGGAATTGCTGGGGTATGAAGAGGACTCCGTCGGAAGATTGATGACGCCGGACTATGTTGCCATCAAAACGAGCGAGACCTGTCAGGATGTGTTGAACACTATTCGGCAGCAGGGGAAGGCGACAGAGAACCTGAATTGGCTTTTTGTAACAGATGAAAAGGGTGTTCTTATCGACGATATCAATATCAAGGATTTTTTAGTGGTAGATCCGGGCACCAGCGTGGCCCAGATCATGGATTACCAGTTCATCGCGCTGAAAGTGAACGATGCCCAGAGTTCGGCGGTCAAAGTCTTCCGCAATAATAGTCGTTTTGCTTTGCCGGTAGTCGATGATAACGGTGTCCTGCTCGGCGTCGTTACGCTGGATGATGTACTGCGGCTGGCGGAATCGGATAGTACCCGGGAAATACAGAAGATCGGGGGTTCCGAAGCGCTGGATGAACCTTATACTACTATTTCATTTGCGAGCCTGGTTCGCAAGCGGGCCGGCTGGCTGATCATTTTATTCCTTGGGGAAATGTTGACGGCGACGGCTATGGGGCATTTTGAAGGAGAGATCAGCAAAGCGGTGGTCCTGGCGCTTTTTATCCCGCTTATCATTTCCAGCGGGGGAAACTCCGGCAGTCAGGCTTCTTCGATCATCATCCGCGCCATGGCCCTGGGTGAGATCGGCTTCCGGGATTGGTGGCGGGTTATCCGGCGGGAAGTTCTCTCCGGTCTGGTTCTGGGTACTATTCTTGGTATAGTTGGTTTCCTCCGTGTCGCTATCTGGCAGAAATTTCATCTGTATGATTATGGGTTACACTGGATGAAAGTCGCCAGCACTGTATTTTTCTCCCTGATCGGAGTAGTAATGTGGGGGACTATGTCAGGCAGTATGCTGCCTCTGATCCTGAAGAAGCTGGGGGCGGATCCCGCGGCCTCTTCCGCTCCTTTTGTCGCAACATTGGTGGATGTGACGGGGCTGATCATTTATTTCAGCGTCGCTTATATTATTATGCAGGGGACTTTGTTGTAAGCCCCGGTGATTTTTTATAGACGGGGACGGTGCTGCAGGGTTCGCCGTACATAATGCTTTTTACGACCGGTCTTAGTCGCCGGGTAATTTCCATATAGGCGAAGGCACCGACAGGCAGGTCTCCGCATCCTTTTACCACGACTCGTTTATCGGCAAATGGCTGTATATCTATCGCCGCTATTCTTGCCAAAAAGGTTTGCTGCAGGGCGATTTGCTCATCGCCTAATATAATGTCTTTCGCAAGAGGTTGTAAATAAACAGCTACCAGCATATAAGCCCAAAGGGGAATGATCGCATCCGTTGTACAGGTGACGGCGACTATCTTGCCCTGATATTGCGTCCAGTCTGTTTCCTGGAGGGCGGCCCTGAATTCTTTTTCCTTCAGGATCATCTCTCTGAAAAGGTGGGGCTTGAGATCGAACAGTACTATTTCTTCCTTCGGATAATATTCTTCCAGGTCGAGTGTGATCAGTGCGCTCTGTGCTACTTTGTTGATGATCTCATTCATGCGCCCTCCTTCCCCCTAAAGGGGGAGTTTAAATTTACAGATGCTTTTACCATACAAAGATACTAAAACAAAAATCCTCCAGACATGTTCACATCTGGAGGACTATAACTCCCTCTTTAGGGGGTTGGGGGTTAATTAGAAGAATTTACCTCTGTCATCCTTAACGGTAGCCAATTTTCTCAGGGCATCGACAAGGGTATAGGTGATCCTGCTGCGCTGCTGCTGTTCCTGCATAAAGCGTTGTTGTTGTAAATCCGCATTAGGATTGGACACGGCAGCCACATTTTCGACTTTTATGACAAAGACGCCTCCGTTTCCGGGTATGGGTGCGGATGCCGGTTTGCCTGACAATTGTTTATTGAAAGCCGATCCGATCACTTTGCCTTCTTGTCCCGCGTTGGGGATCATGGGAGAGGAGAACAGCAGGCTGTCAGCTCTCTGAATATTCTGTCCGCTGGCGGTGGAGGCTGCTTCCAGTGTGGCGGGCGTACCCAGTTTTTTGATAATGATATCGGCCTTCTTTTGATTGCGAAGAAGGGGTTCTATCTGGTTCCTGCCTTTTGCTGCTGTCATGACGCCTTCGTGGTTGATCTCGGTAACCAGGGCAACCACATATTTATCGCCGACGGCAAAGGGTTCGGACACATTGCCCAGGTCTGCTTCATAGATCCAGCGGACCAGCTGGCGGTTAGGTCCCAGTCCGGGGATAGCTACTTCGGAGGGTTGGATATCGGGAGCCAGCAATTTCTGGAGAGTGCCTTTTTGTACATTCTGCTCGAATGCTTTCGCATCCCGGCTTTCTCCTGCAAACTGGTTAGCGGCTCCTGATGCTGCCTGGTCTGTTTCGGGGCTGGGCTCGATTTTTTTGCTCAGGTACGCTACTTTATAGGCGGGCTCGAAATTCTTCTGATCGAGGATCTCTATATAATGGTATCCGAATTGGGTCTTTACTATTTTTTTATCTCCTTTCTTTCCGGAAAAGGAAAATTCGCTGAATTCCTTTACCATTCTGTCGGAGGTAAAATAACCCAGGTCGCCGCCTTTTTCTTTGGTTCCCTGATCATCGGAGAGTTTTAAAGCCAGGCTATCGAAGTTGCCGCCTTTTTCTATCAGGGTCCTGATGCTGTCGATCTTTTTCTTTGCGACGCTATCGTCCATGATGGGTTGGCCGGAGCGAGGGTCCGTCGTGGAGACCAGGATATGGCGGGCCCTTGCGGAATCGGGAAGAACTTTCTCGTCGATTTTTTTAGCTACTACATAATTGCCGGCGTCGAGGTATGGCCCGAACAGTCCCCCCTTGGGCAGGGCGAAAATGGAATCTTTATTCGGCACCTGGATCCTGGCCTTGCCCATATAGGCGTCGAGAAAGGGGATTTCGCTACCGATGCGAGCCAGGTATGCGTCCATCTTATCGGCTTTGGCAAAATCACTTTTCCAGTCGATCAGCTGCTGGCGTAGTTTGGCGCTATCCGTAGCCGTGGGGGCGCCGTCGAATAAAACATAGGCAATGCTGCGGCTTTCTTCCTGTTTGTATTGATCCTTATGTTTGCCGATATAGTCATTGATTTCTTCATCGCTGACTTTCACGGAGCTATCGGGAATCGTAAAATAGGGCGTGTTGACATAAGAGATGGCGGCTAACTGACTGTTATCCGCATTGGACTTTTCGATCATCCATTTTGGAACATAGGTACTGTTGGCCAGTAAGGCGGTATATTTTTCCCGGAGGCGCATCTTTATAATCTGGGGGACGGACTCTTCGAAGAAACGGCGGGCGCCTTCATAGTTTTTATCTGCCTTCTTCGTGCCTGCTTTGTAGATAGTCCGAAGCTGATTGATCTGTGCCGCGGCAGCCTGTGCATCGAACTGACCGGTCTTAGGATCGGTGAAAGCCTGTTTGATATCGGGTATAGCGTTGGCGCCGACGAGCATATCATTTACTTCCTTGTCACTTACTTCCAGTCCAAGTGCGGTAAAATCGTCCGTAAGGACGGCGTCTTCCACCATCTGTTTCCAGACATTGTCTCTTATATTCTGTTGCATCCCTTCATTCACCGGATACCCTCTGCTCTTGTATTGTTCTTCCTGCTGAGACACCATTTTCTGAAAGTCGTTGTATTCTATCTTCTCTCCGTTAATGACGCCGACTGCTGTAGAGCGGTTGCCGAAAAGCTTACTTCTGCCTACAAAGGCATCCATCAAGAGAAAGCCGACAAGACTTAAAGTAATCAGACCGAAAACTAACCAGCCAGCTTTCTCCCTTAATTTCTGAATAATTGACATACACTATATTATTATATACGGTTTTGATGCTGTACCGGAAATTCATAGACAAGACACTTCCAGCCCCTTTTTGAAAGGATGGCAAAAATAGGGGAAAAAAGATTATTAACAAATTGTGGAAAATAGGCGAAATAGGCGGCTGTTCTGCGTTCTGTTCCTCTTGTCCCCGTCTTTGGGACCGGTATGGGGTTCTGGCGGGCACAACATACTATACTTGGTAAAAAACCGTTATTTCTGTTCCTGGGTTCTAACCGGCAGGGGCCTGGTTGTCTGCCGGAATCCATTTTGCAATCAGCATCCGTAAAACAGAAAAATTTTTTCCACCGACCCGTGAAACTCGCCCACAGCGCATGTGAAACTCTAATCAACAAGACATTAGGGATAACTCATCATTTCGGTGGATAACCATGGTTTCCGGGGTCTGAATTTTGGGACAAGATGGGTAGGAACTTTAAAATGGAAGTCGACCCATTCGCCGACGGTGTACAAGTCCCCCTTTATTCCACATGAACTAACAAAAGGGGCTTAAAATAGTTATCCGGATGTATTTTCCCTCCCCATTGGTGCAAAACCTTCTGAAAGCGTGATCCTTTCTGCCTATTCGGGTGTTAAGTAAATGTGCATTGCGGTGGATAACTAAGTCTTTCCTTCAATACAATACGCTCTTAAAAATTCTTATCCACTAATGCACCATCCTAATAGTAATAGCTATTTTTATAAATAATTAAATACTATTAAATACTATGGTAGATATAAACATCGTTGCGGCTAAAGAAAAATTGGAGCGGAAGGGGTTCCTGGACATAGAGGTTTCCCCGGAGCTGGATTTGTTTCGGGAGATCGAAAAACTGAAAAAGGAAAAGAATGCCATTATCTTAGCGCACTATTACCAGGATGCCGATATACAGGATGTGGCCGATTTTCTCGGGGATAGTCTGGGATTGGCGCAACAGGCGGAAAAGACGAATGCGGACCTGATTGTTTTTGCGGGTGTGCATTTTATGGCGGAGACGGCGAAAATCTTAAATCCCGGCAAGAAGGTAGTGCTTCCGGATCTCAAGGCGGGTTGTTCGCTGGCTGATTCAGCTCCGGGGTTCCTGTTTAAGGCCTTCCGCGAGCAGTATCCTGACCATATCGTAATTTCCTATATCAACTGCTCGGCGGAGGTCAAGGCCCTGAGCGATATCATCTGTACTTCTTCTAATGCGCAAAAGATCGTGGAGAGTGTTCCGCCTGAGCAAAAGATCATTTTTGCACCGGACCGCAACCTGGGAGCATACCTGGTAAAGAAAACGGGTAGGGATATGGTACTCTGGGATGGTGCCTGCATGGTACACGAGATTTTCAGTCTGGAGAAGATCACGAAACTGAAGATAAGGCATCCAAAGGCCAAATTGATCGCTCACCCTGAGTGCGAGGAGCCAATATTGCGTGTAGCGGACTTTATAGGCTCTACAACGGGCTTGCTTAAGTATTCCCAACAAGATGCCTCTCAGGAATTTATAGTGGCAACAGAGGCCGGTATACTGCATCAGATGCAATTGGCTTCTCCGGGCAAAACATTCATTCCCGCACCTCCGGATAATGGGTGTGCCTGTAATGACTGTCCGCATATGAAACTGAATACGCTGGAAAAGTTATATCTCTGTATGAAGTATGAGGAGCCGGAGCTGATCATGGATGTGACGTTGAGAGAGGCGGCGAGGAAGCCAATTGAGAGGATGCTGGAGATCAGTGCGAGGTATGGTTTATAGGAGGGCTTTAGGTGTTGTCTTTGGATACCAATATATATTATATATTTTAATAATATAATTATTTTATATTTTCCCGCCAGAAATAGTTGAAACTATTCTGGCGGGATCTTTTATGGTAAATGCGTTGGAGGAATTAATTTATCTTCCCATGTAGACCATCAGGATCTGAACGTCGCTTGGATTTACGCCACTGATCCGGCTTGCCTGTCCCAGGGTCCTGGGCCGGATTTTTTTAAATTTTTGCAGGGCTTCGTTGGAGAGGGAATTAATTTTATCATAATTAAAATTATCGGGAATCAGCAGGTCTTCCAGCTGGGCCATTCTTTGTACGAGTTCTTTTTCTTTTTCGATATAGACAGCATACTTGATTTGTATTTCGGCTTCTTCTATTATTTCGGTATCGTATTCATTCATGGTAAGTGCGAGCCGGGGAATGGCGCTGATCATGGAAGGAAGGTCAATTCCGGGCCGGAGGAGTATTTGTGCAGCCCGTTGTTTTTGGGTAAGGGGAGCTGTCTTTTTATCCAGCAGGTATTGTTCGGATTCCGTTTGTTCGAGAGAGAATTCTTTCAGTGTTTCTTTAATTTTTTCAACGCCGTTTTTTTTGACCAGGGTTCTATCCATTCTTTCCTGGGATGCCAATCCGAGACGATAGCTTAATTCTGTCAGGCGGAGATCTGCGTTATCCTGCCGGAGAAGGGTTCTGAATTCAGCTCTGGAGGTAAACATGCGATAAGGCTCTTCCGTTCCTTTGCTAATAAGATCGTCGATAAGAACGCCGATATAAGCTTCACTTCTTTTGAGAATGAGGGGTTCCAGGTGGTTGACTTTCTGATGAGCGTTGATGCCGGCCATAAGACCCTGGCAAGCGGCTTCTTCATATCCGGTGGTACCGTTGATCTGTCCGGCAAAAAAGAGGTTGTCAAGGCCCTTGGTTTCGAGGGAATGGTTGAGCTGGGTTGGTGGAAAGTAATCATACTCGATGGCGTAACCTGGTCGGAATATGCGAACGTTTTCGAATCCCGGGACATGACGGAGCGCGGCATATTGGACTTTTTCGGGCAGGGAGGTAGAAAAACCGTTGACATAAATTTCAACCGTATTCCATCCTTCGGGTTCTATAAAGAGCTGGTGCCGGTCTCTCTCTGCGAAGCGGTTGATTTTATCTTCTATGCTCGGACAGTAGCGGGGGCCTACTCCTTCAATTCTTCCGGTATACATAGGGCTTCTATCGAACCCTGTTTTGAGGATATCATGAACGGTTTGACTGGTGTAGGTTATCCAGCAGCTTCTTTGTTCTTTTGGTTTAGGTGTGTCCAGGTAGGAGAAGCCTACCATTTCGTCATCCCCCATTTGTTCTTCCATCTTGGTGTAGTCCAGGCTTCTTCCATCAACGCGGGGAGGGGTGCCTGTTTTCAGACGGTCGCTTTCGAAGCCAAGGGAAACGAGTTGTTCGGTGATACCGGTAGCCGCTTTTTCCGCTACTCTCCCACCCCCGAATCTCTTCTCGCCTATGTGAATGACCCCGTTCAGGAAGGTTCCACTGGTAACTACAACAGCCTTGGATTCGATTTCATGTCCGAGTCCGGTAACTACTCCACATACCTTACCTTCTTTTATGATCAGGGTGCTTACCATATCCTGGTAAAAATCAACATTTGGAGTCTTCTCCAGCATCGATCTCCAGGTGGAGGCGAAGAGCATTCGGTCACTTTGGGCTCTTGGACTCCACATAGCAGGTCCTTTTGAACGGTTGAGCATACGAAACTGGATCATACTCGTATCGGTAACAATACCCGAGTATCCGCCTAAGGCATCTATTTCGCGAACAATCTGACCTTTAGCTATACCACCCATGGCTGGGTTGCAGCTCATTTGAGCGATGGTCTGCATATTCATGGTGATCAGGAGAACTTTGGAACCGAGGTTAGCGGCAGATGCGGCTGCTTCGCAACCTGCATGTCCTGCACCAACAACTATAACATCATATTTAGGAAACATAGTGGTGCAAAATTACCGAATCCGTTCCACGTGAAACAGATTCAATCTTTAAATATTGGAACTCTGTGGAACTCCACAGGGCCAAGGCTAACTTACCTGTGTAGTAGAGGTGGAAAGTGTTCCACATGGAACACTTTTAAGAGAAATAGAGGGAGAGGTACTTGTCTTCCATCTTCCTCATCAGTACTTCTTCCTCCTTCTTTTTATCCCGGTAACCGCATAAATGTAGGGCTCCGTGAAAGATGACCCTATGTATTTCTCTCTTTAAAGTAGTATTAAACTGATTGGAATTATCCCGGACGCGGTCAAGGCTTATGTATATCTCCCCGCTTATAGGCTCTCCGGGGTCAGATAAACCAAAGGTGATAATGTCCGTATAAAAATCATGTTTCAGATATTGCTTGTTGATATCCAGAAGGTAGTCGTCAGAACAAAAGATATAATTCAATCCGGATAGTTTTTTTTTCTCTCTTTTAAAGAGGTTCTCAATAAAAGCTTTCAGGGAGGAGCGTTCGGTAAGTGTAATGTCTCCTTCAAGGAAATGGAATCGAATCTTTGGGGTAGATAAAGCTGAAGTCATTTTCGAAAGTCGTAAGCTTATTTGAACTGACCAAGTTTTAATTTCATTAATTTCGTACCTGATACAAGTGTAAACAAAGTAATAATGAAGAGATTATCAGAATTGGAGCCCGGAACGATAGCAAGGATTCACTCTTTTGAAAAAAATGATCTGTTTCTGAAGCTAATGGAAATGGGCTGTGTGCCTGGAGAATTGATCAAAGTAGAACAAATAGCTCCTCTGGGAGATCCTATTTCGATAACTGTGGCTGGTTATAACCTGAGTCTCCGCCTGGATGAAGCGGATAATATTTTTATGGAAGAGGAGGTATTATAATGCAGATAGGCTTGTACTTCGGATCTTTTAACCCCATTCACCATGGGCATCTGCTCATTGCAAATTATATTCTGGACAATACTGAACTTGAACAAGTGTGGTTTGTGGTTTCCCCGCAAAACCCATTAAAGCCTTCCGGCTCCCTATTGAATGAATATCATCGTCTTTACCTGGTACAGTTGGCCGTAGAAGGAGAAAACAGGTTGAAAGCATCCGATATAGAATTCAAACTTCCCAAGCCTTCCTATACAGCAGATACACTCGCTTATATACAGGAGAAATATCCAAACCATGAATTTTCTATTATCATGGGAAGTGATAGCTTTCAAAATCTTCCGAAGTGGAAGAATTACAGGCATATCCTGCAGTACTATCCCCTCTACATTTATAAGCGCACAGCCGATGAGACGATCCCCTCTTACCTTGATGCTAAGCAATTAATTATCCTTGAAGCCCCTCTGCTGCCTATCTCGGCAACGGAGGTCCGGAAGAAAACAAAAACGGGAAAATCGATCCGATACCTGGTACCGGACGCTGTTCGGGAAGAAATAGAGAGGAACGGATATTACCGATGAAACAACGTCCCTGCGGTTGAAATTAAGCGTTTGTGATGCCCGGGAAACAAGTTATAAAAGCCCTGCCTGTAGTTTCTTTGGCAGGGACTTAACAACTAATTCGTAAGAGTCGTCGATCATTCCTTTGATAATTTTAGAAGAGATACTCCCGTCCATGATGATTGTATTCCAGAGTTTTTTGTTCATATGATATCCAGGCTGAACAGCTGCAAACTGTTCTCTCCATTCAATCGCCTTTTCGGGATCACATTTTACATTGAACTGCAATACCGGACTGGCCAGGGAGGCCAGTAAAAAGATCTTGTCCTTCACCTTAAATACAAGAGTTGTATCCCCAAAGGGCATGCCTTCTTCTACTTCTTTCTTGGCAAGACAATAGTCTCTTAATGTTTCGATATCCATAAAATTAACTACATTATAGATTAGTTAAATACATAAAACACTAATTAGTATTAGTATAATCAAAAACGAGATTACAAAAAGCTTTTACTCCCAGTTTGAAACCACTCTCGTCGATATAGAAGTCGGGGGTATGGTGTGGGAATGCCGTATGGGGATCCTGTCCTTTCTTCATGCCGCCCAGAAAGAAGAAGAAGGAAGGAACCTTCTCCCCAAAGAAGGAAAAGTCCTCGGAGCCGGTCATAGCATCCATCCAGCTTACGTTGTCTTCGCCAGCCGTCTTTTGCAAAGAGGGCAGGGTCTTTTTTACCAGGGCAGGGTCATTGTAGGTGATCAGAGTTTTTTTATCGATGATAACTTCAGCGCTGGCGCCGGCGCTTTCTGCTATTTTGGTAACGGTCCTCCTTATCCTCTCGTGAATATCATTTTGCATAGCCGTATCCAGGGTCCGGATGGTACCTGTCATCTCCGCTTCTTCCGGGATGATATTCGAACGAACGCCCGATTTGATTACGCAGACAGAGATAACGGCGGCATCCTTTGTCAATTCTGTCTGCCGGCTGATGATCGTTTGCAGGCCGGCGATAATCTGCGCTGAGACGACAATGGGATCTATCCCGGCCCAGGGCTGGGAACCGTGCGAGCCTTTGCCCTTTACTTTGATCGTAAACCAGTCCGAAGCGGCCATGGCTCCTGCGCTGCGATATTTGATCTTGCCTGACTCTGTAGCGGAGTTGATATGCAGACCGAACATCACGTCGACTTTTGGATTATCCAGGACTCCTTCTTTTATCATCAGGGCTGCCCCACCCTCTTCGCCGGTAGGTGCGCCTTCTTCGGCCGGCTGGAAAATAAATTTTACCGTACCCTTCAGCTCTTTTCGGAACCCTGCCAGGACTTCGGCTACACTCATCATGATCGCTATATGGGAATCATGTCCGCAGGCATGCATCACGCCTACTTCCTGACCGTTATAAGTGGTCTTTACTTTCGAAGCGAAGGGAACGTCTACCCGTTCTACCAGGGGAAGGCCATCCATATCCGCCCTTAATCCTATGACGGGACCCGGCTTTGCTCCCCGCAGAATGCCGACAACCCCGGTCTTGCCTACTCCTTCTTTTACTTCGATACCCAGAGAGCGGAGATGATCGGCAATGATCTTAGATGTCCTGAACTCCCGGTTGCCTAATTCAGGATGTTCATGAAAATCCCTTCTCCAGGCGATGGTCTTTGGTTCTATTTTGTCGGCTGCCGCATCGATAAGAGCGGACATGTCTTTTTTTTGTGCAGTAGCTTGCGTAGCTATCGAAAGAATGGAGAGTAAAATAAAAGAGTGGAAAAGGAACTTTTTTCTCATGTTATAGTAGTTTGGTTATTGAATATAACAAATCCCGGAATTTCCGGGATCATCGAGACCAATTAAAATTATTATGGTCCGAGATAAACACCTGTTAAATTCCCGTACTGGGCGATTCCTTTTGCTCATGTTTTGAACAATCTCTAAATTGTAGGCTCATTCGCAGAATTGATCAATTTACTTCGACATATTGCTTTTCTTAAAGCGGTGTTCCTTTACAGTATTTCTGCTTTTGGCGGACCCCAGGCGCATTTTGCCATGATGATGAAAACATTCGTAAACAAGCGGGGGGATATAACCGAGGAAGAGTTAATGGATTACAATGCTTTCTGTCAGCTGCTGCCCGGAGCTTCTTCCACGCAGACCCTTACGCTGATCGGTTATAAGAGAGGTGGGGTATTATTGGCGATGCTGACCCTGATAATATGGACTTTACCGGCGTGTATCCTGATGGGGAGCTTTTCTTTCTTCCTGGGCTATATCAATCAGCGAACCCTGAAGACGGTCGAGCTCTTTCGTTTTGTGGCGCCGATGACGGTAGGTTTCCTGGTCTATGCTGCCCAGAAAGCATTCAAGATCTCCATCCACAATACTATCACGCGGGTGATCCTGGCGGTTAGCGCCGTTGCGACCTTTCTGCTGTTCAAAACACCCTGGATCTTTCCCATCCTCATTGTTCTGGGGGGATTTGTCACCAACCTGAGCAGCCGCCGTATCCCGCAAAAAGAGTTATTGCGGAAGAAGATTAAGTGGGGGAATATCTGGCTTTTTGCCATTATTTTCCTGCTGGCGGGAGCGGGCAGCGAACTGTCACGGAAAAACAACTGGCCCAGCCGGCCGGCGTTAAATCTCTTCGAGAACACGTACCGGTTCGGAAGCCTGGTGTTTGGTGGAGGGCAGGTCCTGATCCCGATGATGTACGAACAGTTCGTAGTTCGACCGGAATCGCAAAAACAAATTGTCCGGAATCCCAATAGTATCCGGATCAGCAAAGAAGATTTTTTTTCGGGGGCGGGGATGGTCCAGGCGATACCGGGACCTGTCTTTTCTGTCGCTTCTTTTATGGGGGGTATCGCTATGAAGGACAGGGGGCCCGCCCTGCAGGTATTGGGCTGTTTTATCGCCACGACAGGGGTCTTTCTGCCAAGCGCCTTGCTCGTCCTGTTCTTTTTCCCTATCTGGCATAACCTGAAAAAATATGCGACGGTATACCGGGCCTTAGAGGGGATCAATGCGGTCGTAGTGGGTGTGATGATCGCAGCTGCCTTCTACATGATGAAAGACATTCATACCGTCAAATGGGAGGACCTGTTTTTAAACATGGGGGTGATAGCGGGTACCTGGTGCCTGCTGAGCTTCACCAGGCTGCCTTCTCCCGTGATCGTCCTATGCTGTCTGCTGCTGGGCTGGGTCTATTTGCAATGACGTCGTCGGTGAATAAGGCCCGGATCAATTCCTTCTTTTACCCTGGTGGCTGAACTTTCTGCCGCCACCCCCACCCCCACCCCCGCCGCCGGGTCTTCTGGATTTTCTGGGATTGTATTCCGGGGAAGGTCCGAATTGTTCCGGCACCGCCACTTTATTTACCGGAGAGCCTAATAATTCTTCGATGATCCGGAATTTATTTTGCTCTTTTTCGCTGATAAAAGTATAAGCCATCCCATCGGTTTCGGCCCTGGCGGTACGTCCGATACGGTGTATATAGTCTTCTCCGTCGTTGGGAACATCATAGTTGATTACCAGGTCGATATTGTCGATATCGATACCCCGGGAGAGGATGTCCGTTGCTACGAGAATTTGCAGTCTTCTGCTCTTGAATTCCAGTAATACGTCTTCCCGTCCCTGCTGGTCAAGGTCTGAATGGATCTCTTTTACATTAAAACGAGAGCGCTTGAGTTCCATCGTGAGCTGCTTGACATTGTGCTTTTTAGAGCAAAAAATAAGAATGCTCTTAAAATCAGTGGACTTAAGCAACCATTTTACCAGAGGTATCTTCTGCGCCTCATAAACGATAAAGGCATTTTGCACGATCTTGGCCGGGGGCTTGGAAATAGAGATATTTATTTCCGCAGGCTCGTGGAGGATCTTCCGGGCCAGATCCCGGATCTTCACCGGCATCGTTGCGGAAAAAAGCAGGTTTTGTCTTTTGGGAGGCAGATAGGAGATGATTTTCATGATATCATCATAAAAACCCATATCCAGCATTCTGTCGGCCTCATCCAGCACGAGGTAGTGTAATCCTTTCAGTTTTACATATCCCATATTCAGGTGGGCGATCATTCTGCCGGGGGTACAAATGACGATGTCGGCGCCTTTGGAAAGCGCTTGTTTTTCGTTGGAGAAGCTACTGCCGTCCCCGCCGCCATAGACGGCGATCGAGCTGATCGGGGTAAAGTAGGAAAGCCCTTCCAGGTTCTGCGCGATTTGTACGGCCAGTTCCCGGGTCGGCACGATAACCAGGGCGTTCACCTGGTCTTCGATCCGGGATGCGAGCAGCTTGTGGATAATCGGCAGCAGAAAAGCGGCCGTTTTTCCGGTGCCTGTCTGTGCAGAAGCAATTATATCCTTTCCGGCTAATATAAGAGGGATTACCTGTTCCTGAACGGGAGTGGCGTTTTCATAACCAGAGGCATCTATACCTTCGAGAAGGCTTTCATCCAGTCCAAATTCTTTGAAATTCAAGGTAGAAATAGTTAAAGAACCGGCTATTTGACAAGCAATAAACCGGTAATGTTGGTTAAATTATTACTCAAAAATAAAGGAAATGCGCGGACAACTGTCTTTTTTGGGCGTCTAGACCCTAAAGTTCGGAGTTTTAGGCTGAAAAAGCGTTTCCGGGGTGGATTAATATGAAATATAATGCCTCCAGAAACAGTTATAGTCCCGGAAAATCGAAATCGGACTATCATTTACGACCGCGTGGAGTCTGGCGAAGAGAATACGGGTAAATAGGTGATTTAAAGCCCGGAACTTAGTAACTTCCCGCCGGGAAGGGTAAGATTGGGTAGAATCCGGTTGGAATTAATGAATTAATGCTTGCTTGCCTTGTTACTGATTTTGTAACTATTTGGTGAACAACAACTATCATGACGGCAGAACATCAAAGACTGGCAGTGAATGCTGCTAAAAAGATACCTTTAGAACAATGGGGCCCTTATTTGAGCGAAAGGCAATGGGGTACGGTCCGTGAGGATTATAGCTCCAACGGGGACGCCTGGCATTATTTCCCTTATGACCAGGCGCATTGCAGAACCTATTACTGGGGGGAGGACGGCATTGCCGGGATCTCCGATTTTTTCCAAAACCTCTGTTTTTCCGTGTCTTTGTGGAACGGGAAGGACCGTCTCCTTAAGGAAAGGCTCTTCGGTCTGGGTAATAAGGAGGGCAACCACGGGGAAGACGTGAAAGAGCTCTATTACTACCTGGATAATACGCCTACGCACTATTTCATGGAATACCTGTATAAATATCCACAGCAGGAGTTCCCTTATCAGAAATTACTGGAAGAAAACCGGCGGCTTTCAAAAGAGGAGCCGGAATATGAGATCCTGGACACGGGTGTCTTTGACAACAATGAATATTTTGATGTTCACATCACCTATGCCAAGCAGAATGCCAAAGACATCCAGATCCGCATCGATATTCATAACCGCTATACGAAGGCGGCTGATATTACCGTATTGCCGACGTTATGGTTTTATAACCGATGGAACTATGACGGCCTGGAGAAAAAACCGGTAATCACGAGCAGGGACAAGACCTCCGTAAAAGCAAGCCATAGCCGTCTGGGTCCGTATTACTTTTATTTTCAGCCGGCCCAACATTGCCTTTTCACGGAAAATGAGACCAATACAGAAAAGGTCTCGGGCGTTCCCAATAAGACGCCCTTTGTAAAAGATGCTTTCCATGACGCCGTCATTAACAAGACCAACCTGGAGGCACTGCAACAAAAAAAGTCCGGGACGAAATTTGCGCCGGTCTATCATTACAATATCGGACCCGGAGAAACCAAGTCTATCTATCTGCGTCTCAGCAATAAGATCATAGAAAACCCTCTTTCCAGCAGTGCGGCAGGAATTTTTGCCAACCGCAAAGAAGAGGCGGATGCCTTTTACCATGCGATCCTTCCCAGGAATATCACGCCGGAAATGGCGAATGTTCAGCGGCAGGCGCTGGCCGGGCTTTTATGGAGCAAGCAGTATTATCATTTTGACGTAGAGAGATGGCTGACTTCCAGTGATGGGATCTCTCCCGTGAATGCGGGGAAGCTCAATGGCCGCAATCATGATTGGAAACACCTGAAGAACCAGGATATTATTGCCATGCCGGATAAATGGGAGTACCCCTGGTATGCGGCATGGGACCTTGCTTTTCAAAGTATCTCCATGGCCCTGGTGGACCCGGTATTCGCCAAACACCAGTTATTGCTCATTATGCGGGAATGGTATATGAAGCCGGACGGCCAGATACCTGCCTACGAATGGAACTTCAGTGATGTCAACCCTCCCGTACAGGCCTGGGCCGCCCTGCAGGTATACCGGATAGAAAAAGACCGGACCGGGAAAGGGGATACCGGATTCCTGAAAAAGATCTTTCACAAATTACTGATCAACTTTACCTGGTGGATTAACCGCAAAGACGCCAACGGCAATAATATGTTCGAAGGAGGATTCCTGGGATTGGATAATATCGGGGTTTTCAACCGGAGTCACCAGTTGTCCAACGATATGCAGCTGGAACAGGCGGACGGCACCAGCTGGATGGGCATGTATGCTTTGAACATGATGGACATGGCCCTGGAGATCGCCATGAAAGACGAATCCTTCGAGGATACGGCCACCAAGTTCTTCGAGCATTTTGTGCTGATCGCGGAGGCGCTCAACGAACAGGGAATGTGGAACGAGGAAGACAAGTTCTTTTATGATACGCTGTCTGTGGGCGGATCTCCGGTACAATTGCGGATACAGTCTATTGTAGGACTAACGACCCTGTTTGCGGTTAGCATCATTGAAAAAAAGACCCTGCACAAACTGACCGATTTTAAAAAACGCATGAGCTGGTTTGAAAATTACCGGCTGAAGAACAAACGGTATTGGCCGAACGAAGAGCATAGCGACGGCGAACAGACGCTCTTATCCCTGGTACCCCGGGAAAGGGTCGTGTACCTATTGGAACGCCTGCTGAATGAGACGGAATTCCTTTCTTCCGGCGGGATCCGGGCCTTGTCAAAGTACCATGAACAACATCCCTATAATATCAATATAGGAGGAGTCGATTATAATATTAAATATGATCCGGGAGATTCGACATCGGATTTTTTCGGAGGCAATTCCAACTGGAGAGGGCCTGTATGGATTCCCATCAATTATCTTATCATTCAGTCGATCCGTCAGTTCGGAAAATTCTATGGGGATGGCCTGCTGGTGGAATATCCTGTCGGCTCCGGCAACAAGCTGAACCTGGAACAGGTGGCCGATGGGTTAACCGAACGGGTAGTGAGCCTTTTTGGAAAGGCCGCCGACGGGAAAAGGCCCCTGCACGGGAAATACAACTGGTTTTATCAGCGTCCCGGCAATCAGCACCTCCTGTTGTTTTATGAATATTTCCACGGAGATACCTGCCATGGGCTGGGGGCCAGTCATCAGACCGGCTGGACGTCCCTGATCGCTGAGTTGATCAGCGAGCTGGCGGCTAAAAAGGTGTAGTCTTCGGAGCGACAGGAAACCCGCAGAGAGGTATATCGCTTCCCTGCGGGGCAAAACCCGGAAATTCCAAAAAACGGACACCGGTCCCACAATTGGATTTTTTCCCTTTGCCGGTGTTCATCATACTTCTTGATTTTCAGTTACTTAAAAGAGTGGCATTTGCTTGGTATCTATACCGGCAGAACCCGAACAAATAAGTACCTGAAAATTGAATGTAGCATGAAAACTAAATTTACCCTTCTGATCTCTCTTATAGCGCTGGTTTTTAGTAGCTCTGTCCTGGCGCAAACAACCTACAATATATCTTCCAACAGTAACTGGTCTGCTACCCTGCCGGCTACCTGCGCCAATTGCACTATTACCATTTCAACGGGCGTAACGCTGACGATCGACGGGTCTTATACCTGCCAGAACTGTACTTTTCAGGGTGGGACTTTGTCTATGACCAATCAGACCCTGAATATCCAGTATACGGGCGGTACTCCTGTGACGACTTATTTCAAAGGCACGAATTTCCTGGTCTATGGCAATAGCAGCAAGGTCATTGTAAATGCGCCTCTCTCGATCAGTGATGCCACGTGGACGTTTAATGACGGGTCTTATTTTAATACGAGCTACGAGGTGGACCTGTCGGCGAGCCGGGTGAATTTGTATGATAATTCTTCCATGATGTCCACCGGAAGCTCCAGCACACCGATCAACCTGAGTAAATCCAGCCAGATCGTTATCGGCAGCGGATCTCAGACCAGTAATGCCAGCTTCACTGTCAGCGGGCCTACGGTGAATGTTTATAAAGGATCTTCCATTAGTTTAGGGAACGATAACAACTTTTATTATGATTGGGCCGGTTATAACACCTATAATAATAATGGCAACGGTAATGGTGGTGCGAATTCCTATTCTACCATGAATAGCACCATCAATTGCGGAAGCGGATATCCTCATGCCTGTGCGAGCCCGTTAGTTTATGGGCCCGCAACGCTGAGCACTTCGGGAACAGTGCCGGGCAATGTCCTGCCGGTGGTGTTGGTTGGCTATACCGCCGTACTGAACAGCGACAAGACGGTCACGCTGGACTGGAATACGCAGCAGGAAGTTAATTTCAGTCACTTTACGATCGAACGCAGCCAGGACGGCAATGTCTGGAATGTGATCGGAACAGTGCAGGCCAAAGGGAATTCGTCTACAGCAACCGATTATCTGTTCACGGATAACAGTCCTTTATCGGGAGTCAATTACTACAGGTTGAAAATGGTAGACCTGGATGGCCGGTATGGATATACGGAGATCAAAGTTCTGCGCAGCTCTTTGGTGAGTACGATCAGCTTTTTTCCTAATCCTGCGCGTGATTATGTCAATGTAGCTTTGGGAGAATCCTCCGGCACGGAAGTAACGGTGCGACTGATCAATCAGGCCGGCCAGGTGTTGCTGGAGAAAAAGGCGGCTGCCGGCAATGGAACGACGATATCCTTCCCTTTGCAGCAGGTTGCATCCGGCCTTTATATTCTGTCGGTATCGGCTGCCGATGGTTCGCACGAATCCAGCAAGCTGCTGGTCAGCCGATCTTGATAAGATGCCGGAGATGCGCTTCTTTCCGGAAGCACATCCCTCCTCTCGATTGTGTAAAAGATACACATGTATCTAAGGTTATATAAGGTGTTAATAGTGAAGGTAATTAATAGTACAGCCCCTGTTTCTACAGGGGCTTCTGTTTTGAGGTGTCCCGTCGTAAGAAAAAAAACGGGGAAAGTAGAAACAATCCCCGGTTATGGACTATTTTGTACAGTCACATGAGAAAACGATCAATATTTTTATTACGCGGCAAAGCTATAACAGATAAGCGGTTTTTTTAATCACATTTTTGGGGTATATGCGAAGGATTTTTTTTTCCTTGTTTCTCTTTCTTTCTTATGGGCTCTCTGCCCAACCGGCCTTCAGGTTTCGTGCCGCTGCTCCGTCTGTTACTTCAACTTCCAATACTGCATCATCCGCTGCGCCGGCCCTGAACATCAAAGCCAGGATCATTGATATGCCGCCGGCTTTTAGCCGGGACATACGGCTTATCACGCAGGACGGGGAAGGGTATATCTGGTTTGCCACCAACCAGGGGATCTGGCGTTTTGATGGCACGGATGCAAAACTGCTTGATTACAGGAAGCTGGGGCTTCCGCAAAACCTGGTGCCGGAGGCTCTTTACTGCTACGGGCACTTTTTGGTAGCCTACTATCTTTACACGATATATATATATGATCAACAGGAAGACCGGCATTTTATTTACCCGCTTGGTCTTCCGATCGTCTCCTTCGATAAAGATCCTGCGGGTGCGCTGTTTTTCCTGACAAGGGATGGTCAGGCGTGGAGCTTTACCCGGAAATCCCGTTTGCAGAAAAGTTTTACCCTTCATGATTTTGGCGGCTGGTCCGATATCAAGGCGATTGCAAAGACTTTGTTTGACTCGTCCGGCCAGCTCTATATTTTTGAAAAGGACCGGGTAGGGAGGCCCGAAAAAAATAAAACGATTACCTGGAGCGAAGTCACGGATCCTAAGTCTCCTCCCCGCAAAGAGGCGTCGCTTGAATACATAAACAATGCCCTAAGCACTGCCCGTTACCTGCTGGCCGGCTATTCGGGCGGATTTATTATTTATGATAAACAAAGCCTGGCGAAGGTCTATGAATTCCGGGGATTCGATTTTGCCTGCGCGCTGAAAAGGGATGACCAGCTGGTCCTGCTCGCCCGCAAGCCAGGCGTAAGGCCTCTCATCCGGCCGTCCGGAGCCTTTATTGTTCAGGAGGCCCTCTTCAGGGATACCATCGGGTTCGATGCGCAGGTTAGTGCTCTGGATCCTGAGAAAATATGGATCTCCACGACGATCGGCCTGGCGGAAGTCCTGCTTCACGGGGGAACCGTCTTTTCCGGTAGCCGCCAAATCCAATTGCAGGATTTTTTTCATTCTAAAAGCGTTCGCTCGATTTTCAGGTGCGGGGATACCTTGTATGTTGGCACCTACAGCGGCTATTATTCCTGCGATCGTTCCGGTATCCATCTCTTGTTTCCAGAGATTGTATTTACGACACGGCAGGTTGACGATCATACGCTGCTGCTGGGATTGGAAGGCGGGACGGGATTTGTGCTATTGGATACCCGGTCCCAGCGATATCATTTTATAACGCATAAGAACGGCACGATCGAGACCCGGACGATTTTCAAGGATGGGGACTATTACCTGGCGGCCGGTTTCAGTGAAATATACAAGGTTGAGCCCCGTGCATCTCCGATGAAATGGTCGGTAGATAGTTTTCTTAGAGATAGCTGCCTGGGGATGATACGCGCTATCAGCCGGATCAGGGGACAGGTATGGATCGCCTGTCAGAATGGGGTATACCGGATGGACAACAGCCGGCGCCTGACAAAAATATATCCCCGGAGTACATCCCTGATGATTTATTCGATGCAGGAGACGCCGGAAGGAATATGGCTGGCCACGCATGGGCAGGGTCTGGTCAGGATCGATGCGGAAGGCAACACGCTGCAGGTGGTCGGTTTCAATGAAGGGCTGGCGGGAGATTTTGTCTATTCGATGCAGCACTTAAATGGGTTACTGGTAACGGGTACGAATAATGGATTGAGCATATTTGATATAGCGTCGGGCATGCAGGCGCTGCCATTAAAAGAAGATGAGAAGCAGAATGGTTCCTCCCGCCAGGAGCTGAATCATTCTGCCATTTATTATGACAGCGTCGGGCAGCAGCTGATTATGGGGGGCCTTGAGGGCTTATTGTTCGTTGACCTTGCTTATTATAGTTCCAGGATAGGCAATAAGCGGGACCGGCTAACGCTGTCTTACACGAAAGAGGCGACGAAAGGAATGGAACGGCCGGAAGCCAATCTGTTTGCTGCGCTTAGCAAAAATGTCCTCTTTTTGCCGGAGGATGTTTTTATAGGGTTGAAATTCGGATGCCCACAAAGTCCGGGTGAGAAACAGGCCCTGTTCCGGATCCGGGGACTGGATGACAAATGGCAGAAGATTAATATCGGACAGGAGGTCGCTCTTTATGCGCTGCCTCCGGGAGATTATACGTTGGATGCCCGCTGGCCGGCGGATCAGGATAAAAGTCTGTGGTTTAGCAAGAGCTTGCAGGTGGAGCCGCATTTCTATCAGACTTTCCTGTTTCGGGGTGGACTGACGGTCCTGCTTCTTTTTATAATCTATCTTATCTGGAGAGCCCGTCTGAAGAAGCTAAAGGACAATCAGCTATTGCGAACTTCCATTGCCAGCGATCTGCATGACGAGATCGGGGGAACGCTGGCCCGGATCTCGTTTAGCTGCGAACTACTGCTGATGGACCGGCAGCATGAGCCTGTCAAGCTGCAGAATATATCCGAGGAAAGCAAAAAAGCCATAGCGTCCATTTCAGATATCATCTGGTCGATCGATGCGCGTAACGATACGCGGGATGATCTTATTCTGCGCATGCAGGAGCATGCTATCCTTGTATTGGAGGATAAAGCGCCCGACGTGCAGATCAAAACAACCGGGCTCAATCCTATCAAAACAATTCCCCAGGCGGTCCGGCAGAATATTTACCTGATCTTTAAAGAAGCTATCAGTAATATTGTCCGGCATAACGAGCGTCCCGAAGTATGGATTACGTTTGACAACAGCGGTCCGGGGTTCTCGATGGAAATAAAAAATACTGTTGACAGGCCGCGGCCTGCCAACTCTTATAGCGGCCAGGGATTGAGAAATATGAAGATGCGGGCCGATCGCATCAGGGCTGTCATCGATATTGACAGGGACGGGAAATTTTTCACCATCCGGGTTAAGGTTAAAAAAACAAGGAGGACTTTTAAACGATGATCCGGATAGCTATTGTTGAGGACGATACGGTAATAAGGGATCTTATCAGGGATTTCCTGCGAGGGCAGGATGAGTTTGAATCGGTAAGCTGTTTCGGCAGTGTGGAGGATTTTTTACGTTCGGAGGAAGCCCCTTTCCAGGTGGTGCTGCTTGACATAGAACTGCCCGGTATGTCAGGATTGGAGGGCGCCTTTAAGATAAAGCAGGAAACGCCCGACACGGATATCCTGATGCTGACTGTTTATGATGATAAGGACAGGATATTCCGCGCCTTGCAGGGAGGGGCCAGCGGATATCTGCTGAAGAGCACCTCTTTGCCCAAACTGAAAACGGCTATCCTGGAGATGCTGCAAGGGGGCGCTCCGATGAGCCCTGTGATCGCCAAAAAAGTCATTACTTATTTTTCTGGTTTGCCTGTTTCCCCGGACAAGACCAATCTGCAGCAGCTGACGGCGCGTGAAAAAGAAGTGTCATTGCTTCTGATCGAGGGCAATACCTACAAACAGGTGGCGTATCATCTGCATATATCTACGGATACGGTGCGCCAGCATATAAAGAACATCTACCGGAAACTGCAGATCAACAGCCGCGTGCAGCTTATCCGGGAATTCCGGAATTAACCACTTTAATGGTTAATGACGAGCTTTACCTGTTCCGGCTTCAGACCATCGAACCACTGCAGGATATACATGCCGTCGGGGATCATCCGGAAATTATCCAGCAGTATCGTATTCTGACCGGTATTGGTCTGGTATTGTTGCTGCCATAGGATGCTGCCCTTCAGGTCGAATAAGCGGAGGCTTACGGCTCCCTGCGAAGAGGAGACAAAGCTTACGGTGGCAGCTCCTTTCGTCGGGTTGGGATAGACGGACAGCTTACCGGCGATGGCGCCGACCCGTACGGAAACGATCTTACTGTACATCGACTGTCCGAAGACATCTACTTCTTTGATGCGGTAATACCATACTGTCCCTGAGCTAAGGCTGCTGTTATCAGGGTATTCATAACGTATTCCGCTGGTCGCGTTCATTTGTCGGGCTACCTGTCCGATCGTAGTAAAGCTGATACCATCCAGGCTTTTCTCTACGAGGTATTGTTGGGTATTGACTTCGTTCGATACTTCCCAGCCGACGGTCACGAGGCTATTTTCCTGTGCGGCGGTTATATCCAAAAAATTCACGGATAAAATGACACAGGAAAGGGGAAATGTCGGGGTCTGGGTTTGGAGGATCGATTGCGAGAGCAGTCCGGTGGCCCCATCTGTCGCCCCATAGTTAGTGGTACGGCCACTGGTAGTACCGGCTATTCCTGCGCTGACAGCGCTCGCTGCATTCAGGGTAGTGCTGGAATAAATAATGCCGCCACCGCCACCGCCGCCGGGTCCGTGTGCTGCACTTGTTTTACCGGCTAACATTTGGTTGATGCCGCCGGTGCCACCTTTGGCGCTAACCGTGACGGTGCTGAGGGTCCCCGTTTTTACGAAGATCAGGATACTACCACCGGCTCCGCCGCCGCCGCTTCCGTCATTCAGGACTGTAGTATTGGCGGATGTGCCATTAGCCTTGATGGTACCGGTGCCTCCGATTGCGTTGGCCATAAGAATGATGATACCGCCGCCGGCGGCGCCGCTGCTGGCAAATCCGTTTGCGGGCGTACCTGTAGCATTATTGGTCGTACCGGCGCCACCGCCACCACCCATTACCAGGCGGGATGGAGAGGCCTGCGCGAAAAGGGCTCCCGGCCTTCCCCCGCTGGGGGTAGCAGAGCTCCAGGCCCAACCGCCATTCCCACCGGCGCCTCCATTGCCGCCGCCGGCGCCGCCTGTATTCTCATCATTATTATTGGCAGGGTTTCCGTCTGTACCTCCGCCGCCGGCATTACCGGGAGCGCCCTTGCCATAACTACCGTTGGGATATCCTTCCGAGATAGAAACATCTAAAAAAGCGTTGTTATTGTTCAGGTATTTCGGTGTACCGGCGAGGCCTTCTCCCTTCCCGCCATTGGCGTTAGAGACGGAGGAGGTAATAAAATCGGCGCTGGAGCCGGATCCTGCACCGGTAAAGGCCCTTCCGCCGGCGCCGCGAAAACCCAGACCGGAGGCGTCGATCGTCTGTGAGTTAAGCAGAATGCTATCGGTAGCGTAAAGGACTATCACACCTCCTACAGCTCCGTTCCAGCGGGGTGCGATAATCGAGCCGGTCAATTGCAAATTATAATACACGGGAACCCGGATGACCTGGTAGGTATATTGTCCATCTGTTCCAAAGGGAGCATTTTTATAACTATGGCTTAAAGCGGAAACGAGATTCACGGTACCGCCTAATAAAGAGACACTGTTGGAAGCAACAGCATATTCCATATTGCCCGCAACGAAGTTGCCGTTATTCAGATAGCCGCTGCCGCTGCCGGATCCGTCCCCATAAGAACTTGTATTCGTTGCATTGATCTGCGACCCCTGCATTTGTATAATCAATAGAATATCCCCGGAGCTAATCTGTGTAGTACCATAAATAGCCGAATCCAGGAGAATAGAGGTACTCCCGGCAGTTACGGATGCCTGCATGGCGCGATAAAACGTATTGGGATAGGCGCTGATAGAAGTAGTAGCGTTTACCGGACAGCTTTGAGCAATGGCCATATTCGAAGAAAAAGAGAAAATGGCCAACCATGCAGGCAGGGATAAAATATGCCTGACTTTTTTAGCTGTGTAAAGCTGTTTCATAAAGGGACGAATTAAGGTAACGGATTAGGACGTATCCTATTTAGTAGGTAAGATAGCTAAAAAAAGACCAAATTCTAATCCTATACTAATCAGCACAGTGTAGAAAGGACAACAGTGGCAACTTTCTCGTGGCCGGAAAAGAATTCCAATTTCGGGACAAATAAGGGAAAATTCTTAGTGTAAAAGGAAGTGAATACTGATGCCGCCGTTATAGGCCAGGCCGTATTCATTCACTTTTTGCTGATCGGAGGGTTTTTTCAGCCTGGTAAAATGATTGTAAGCGCCGTGGCTATTATTGTAGTAGCCCAGTCTCCACTGGGAGTTGAAATCCATGTCGAAACCCAGGCCGCCAAATAATCCCAGCTGCCAGCTCTTATAGCTTATCGGGAACCAGAAAGCCCGGAGAGCGGGTTCTACAAAAAGTCCGGCTCTGCGCAGGGATAATTGCCGGTTGTATTGAGTGGCCAGCAGCCGGTAATCGGGGGGCAGATTTCCGTTCAGGGAAATGATATCCCGGTGATAGCCGGCGCCCAGACCGGCCAGGAGCAGGAAATGCTTGTTTTTCACCAGGGCATCATAGAATCCTGCCAGCAGGTTAAAGGAAGAGAGGTTTTTACCGGAAATGATAGTGGAGAGCTTCAAACTGTATAGTAGCCGGGAGGCTACGGGAATAGCGGCAACTTCAATATTCAGGCTTGCCGGGACATGAGACTCACGCGGATAGCCATATTTGGCCAACCAACGATTCACATGGGGGTCATTCGCATGCGTGAAGCTGATACTGCTGTTGACAAGCAAAGAAAAAGAGGAATCTTTCGGGGCCGGCGCTTGTGAATGAACGGCTCCCGGTACCAGGAAAAGAATGACCATAATGAGCTGGAAGAGCTTCATCTTTTAAAGTTACTCAAATTCGAAGAACCTGCCTGTTTTTTAACAACTGAGGCCGGCTCTGCTCCCGGCGGAGCCGGTAACCAGAGCCGGTAAGCGGCTTTAGGAAAGAACCAGCTCCTTCTTTTCTTTAAGCTCTTTTTTAGTCATATTAAATAATATGCTATGTCGGTTATTCACCCGTTGAACCAGGTGGACATGGGCGATAAAGCTCTCTACGATCTGGATCTTGTCGCTGGGCGTCACTACGAGGAGCTGAAGATGCAATTGTTTGCAAAGTTCCATCAGGTAGGTGGCTTTTTCTTCGTCCTGGTTGCTGAAGCTTTCGTCTACGGCGATGAAACGGAGGCTTTTTGAATTGCGGCCTTCCCGGGTAATGCCGAATTGATAGGCGATAGCGCTACAGAGGATAGTGTAGGTTAGTTGGGCTTTCTCCCCTCCGGACAGTTGTCCCATCTGCCGGTAGGTCTTTTTAAGTTCCTGTGTCTCCCGGAATTTCTCATCGGCCCAGAACTCGAACCAGTTCCGGACGTCCAGTACACGGCTGCGGTAGGCCTCATTTTCGTCCAGCTTGTCGATAAAGACCTGGACATTCTGTTTAAAGTGCAATGCTTTGTCTTCGAAGCTGTTTTGCTGCCAGTCGGCAGCCTGCGGGAGGGCATTGAGCAGTTTGATCCTGAACTCCTTGATGACGGTATCTGTGACGGGGCGGATGCCCAGCTGGATATAGGTATCGGGGAGCCGGTTGAAATTAATGCCGCTCAGGGACTGGTTGAGGGTGGAAATGCTGTTTTTTATCTTTCTTTCCCAGCTTTCGAGCTCTTCGTTCAACACGCCCATTTTTATGACGGCGGTATCGTGCAGGAGGCGTTCGAAATCTTTTTTGTAACGGGGCAGGTTTTCTGTTTCCAGCTTTTCCAGCCACTCCAGGTATTCCCCTGCATATTCCCGGTCTGCAGGAAACTGCTGGGTATCGGCAGCCCAGTCGGTGAAGCGCTGTAAGACATCCAGCGGCGGGTTCTTTATTTTATTAATGGAGCGGTCGAGGTCCCTTCCTTCTTTTGCGGCGGCTTCTTCGTATTGTCTGGCAGAGAGCTCGGCCGTTTCCGTCAGTTGTGTATAATGTGTGTCGACCGTCTCCAGGGTAAGGGCGTTTTTCGTGAGCGCGGCGCCGTTTTTCTGCTGGAATTGTAATAAGGTGTCTTTGTCTTCTTCGGTCAGCAATTTGACGAAGCCGGTAAGGTCCTGCCGTTCTTTTTCCCGGATCTGCTGATCGTGTTCGATCAGTGTAGTGTTCTTCATGAGCTCGTCCTTTTCCTTTTGCCGGTCGTCGAGCTGTTCCCGGATCCCATCCAGTTGCTGTGTCAGGGCTTTGAGCTGGTCGCTGCTCTTTTTTAATTTGGCGGCTTGTTCTTCTGCGTGGTGGATGGCCAGCCGGATGGCGGGGACGTTGATGCTTTTAAAATCGGTGTGGTCGCGGATGTTTTTGACGGCAAAGACCTGTTCCTGCAGGCGGCTGTTCCGGTGAGTGGCCCGCTGCAGGGCTTCTCCCGCCTGCTCCTGTTCCGTCAGGAGCTGGGAGCGTCTGTATTGCAGCGCCTCTTTCTTTTTCTCATTGTTCCAGCCCATTACATAACGGCTGGCATCGCTGCGCCAGGGCCGGTCATCTTTTTCATGGCGGTCCTTATTTTTCATAAGGCCCTGTATCGTGATGGCTCTTTCGTAGCGTTCGAGCGCCTTTTCGTTATCGACGCAGCTGAAATTATATTGCTGAATGATCTGCTGGCTTACCCAGCCGCTCAGCGGATGATCGGCGTGGAATTCCAGTTTGTGCCAGACCGTTCCGTCATCGGCATGCTGGCGGAGGGCGATGTCTTTTACCAGGTTGTAGACGAGCCGCTCTTTCAGGTTGGTCGTGTTGACATAGCGGGTTACTTTTTTATAATATTTGTCCGGCACCAGTAAGCGGAGAGCGAGGGGGTTGAGCAGTTTTTCCAGGGCTGGCTGCCAGTCGAGCTCTTCGTTCTTTACCTGCATCAGCTCTCCGGCAAAGGGCAGGTCCTGGTCGTCCAGTTTCAGTTCGCTGCACAGATTCCGCCGCAGGCTGATCAGGTTGGCGGGGATATTGTTTTTGCTTTGCAGCAGGGTGTTCAGTTCGCCTTCGATCTTTTTCTTTTCTTCTCCGGCCTGTTTTTGGCGGTCCTGGGCTTCGAAGAGGTCCTCGTTGTTATTGCGGATCTCCGTGGCCAGTCTTTTGTCGGTGCGGTCGGCGTCTTTTTTAATACGCTGGTAGCCGGCTTCTTCCGACGGGATGGTTTCTTCCAGGTGAAGCTGCGTACACCACTGCGAGAATTTTTTCAGCAGGGATTCTGCTTCTTTGGCTTGTTCTTCGAGATGCTCTTTTTCTTTTTGCAGCTGCTGCAGGCGTTGCCCGGCTTTGTTCTGTTCCAGCTGATTGAGGGTCTGGCGTTCTTCTTCGCGCAGGGCGTCTATTTTCTGTTTGGCGGCTGCCGATTGCTGCTGCAGGGTGGCGGCGTCTTTTTCCAGGACCAGGAGGTATTCGTCCAGCAGGTGGTATTTTGTATAGTTCTTCCAGATCTTCGCGGTATCTACCTCATGCCGGGATAATTTGCCGAGATCGGACTGTTCTTTAAAAGATAAAAAATGTTTTTTTAGCGGATGGAGGAGGCGTACCTGCTCTTCCGCTTTTTCAATGTTCCGCTGAGCGTCGATCAGCGTGAAGAGGTGTTTTTTCAGTTCCTGGAATTCAACCTCCATATTACGGGGTTCCAGCATATTGGTACGGATGAACTCATTGAGCTCTCCGAGTACTTTGATACCCATTGTCTGGTTGAAGAGACTGAGCGCCTGCATGCTTTGCATGCCCAGGACTTCCACCATTCGCTGTGCGTAGCGGCTGGCGGCATCGAACCATTCCACCTGTTTGCGGCTGCCTTTGTTGTATTGTTGATCGATTCGTTTGCGCCAGTTGCCATTGAGATCGAAGGGTTTAAAATCATCTTCGATATGCAGGGGTTTATGAGCGATGGCGAAGATGCGTTTCATATCTCCTCCGCTGAAATAGCGGACCTGGAACAGGGTGACATACTGCTCGGCTTCATTGGCAAAATGGGCGAGGAGGATACTATAAGCCTGCTCTTTATTTTCCCGCAGGTAGAGGGTTTTGCTGCCCTGTCCGTTCTCGGTGTGTACATTACCATAACCGCCCATCACGTAAGACTCTTCCGTACGGTCGCCTTTTTTCTCGCTGCCGGATGACTGGTTATAAAAGCGGTGTTTTTTTTCCGGTACGATCAGGGTGAGCAGGGCATCTACGAAAGTCGTTTTCCCGCTGCCGTTGGCTCCGGTCAAAAGGGAGGTTTCGCCACCGGGAACGATCTTCCAGACATGCTCGTCGAAAGTGCCCCAATTGTAGATCTCCATGTATTGCAAACGAAAACCGGATTTGTTCTCATCGGTACTAAATACGCCCAGTTGCATGTTCGGTAAGTTGTTGTTTGAAATTTTCCAATATTTCGTTGTCTACCCGTGCTTTGATTATCTTTTTGATGCGAAACTTCTGTTCATCCGGCAGGTCGTGGTTTTCTACTCTTTCCAAAAAATCCAGCTCTTCTACGCGGTCGATCAGACGGTCGAGGTCGCGGATGAATTTTACCCGGCTGGGATTTTCTTTAAAGAACAGCTCGGCATATTCTTTTATTTCCCGTCTTTTCTTGATCAGTTCCCGGGCGCCGGCCTCTCCTACTTCGAATTCGGCCATCATATCCCGGAGCAGGACCAGTAAGATGCTTTCTTCGTAACCCAGCTGTATGCGTCGTACCCAGCCGGCAACGTTCTCTTCTTCGTCCAGCCGGGCCTGTTCGAGGTAGGCATAGCCATCGTCTTTTTCCAGGACGAGGATCAGCCCCAGCTGCTGGAGGAAGCGGGTAAGTTCGGCCTGGTAGGACAGCAGCTGATCCCATGAACTTTTTTCAAGATATTCCACCGGCCCTTTGAGCAGCTTGATGAATACGGGGGTATATGGTAAGATCGAAAGCTTGTCGGTTGTCATTTTGAGCGAATTGGTCGGTTAAAAAATTTACCGGCTGAAGAGCAGGTAGGGTACTTCGATGAACTGGGTCTTTTCTGCATTCAGGGGGATCAGTTCGGTGATCTCCTGCATAAACTGCACCCGGGCGGCTTTTTCGCGAAGGAAGCTGAAGTAGCTGATGACTTCGCCTACCCCGTTTTCCAAACCTGCGATCTCTATGATCTCCGATAAGGTGGCGGTTGTCTTTGTCTGCAGTGTCTGCTCCACTTTTTGCCAGAGTCGTTTCTTATCGATATGGGTGGCGTTCAGCAGCCGGCCAAACCGTTCGAGATCTTCGATTTTTTCCATGGCATTGGCGGGTTGTTTGACGATCTGGCTGCCTTGTCTTTCTACCAGGTTGAGCTTACGTTCCATGCTCATGCGGATGGGGGTATGGGCTGCCAGCATCAATCCACAGGGGGGAGACTCTTCTTCCATAAACTGGAAGACCAGTTCTTTGATGCTGCCGATCTGCTGTCGCAGCCGCCGGTGCCGGGCAATTTCTTTTTCCGTGATAATGCGGCTGAGCTTCTCGGCCATCTTATCATTGGCTTCATATACGCTGCGTCCCTGCTGCAATAGCAGGGATTTGATATTCTGAACAAAATCCCCGTCATTTTCGATGCTGCGGTCCTGTAATAACAGCAGGAGCTGATCGGTGAGGATCCGCCATTCTTCCTGTCCGGCCCGGGAGACCAGGAAGTCCCAGAAGGCATAGAAGCTTTTTCCCTGGTCGCTCTTCCGGAGGGCGTCATATGCTTCGAAGGCATATCCGATGATGGCGCCTTTATTGATCTCCGCCCGGGTATGTTGTTCCACGATGTGGCGGTGGATATATTTGAAGTTGTCTTCTACTTCCCGAAAATCGCTCAGCAGCTCATGGCTTAGGCGGGTGAACCAGTCCAGTCTTTCGCGCAGCTGGGCGTTGGTATAGATCTCCGGTTTAAAGCCCATTTCGATCTTTTTGACTTCTTTATCGATTTCGGCCTTCCGGTTCTTTAGTTCTTCGAGCCTTTTGACGGCATCGTCTTCGGTATATTCCACCATTTCCCGAAGGGTCTGAAAGAGGAAGCGGAAACGGCTTTCCGTTCCTACGAACTGTTTTTTCTCCAGGCTTTGAAGCCATTGGAACAGTTTTTCGGAGTGTGCGCTCAGCTGGTATTGGGTGACGGCGTCTGAATCGGGGAAATCCTGGAGGAGCCGCTTTTGTACCCAATTGAGCAGGTATTTACGGGCGCGGCTTTCTTCGTCTTCTCCGAATTCGATACGGGCTTCTTCCAGATCTTCCACTCCTTCGGAGTGATTGCGCAGCTCTTCGGCCAGCAGGTTGATCAGGACGGCTTCCGGGAGGGTCAGCTTATTTTCTGTTTTGAAGGCTTTGAAAAGGAAGGGAATCACCCATTGGGCATTTCGCATACGGATGATCTGTACGGAAGGGGCGGATTCAAATAAATAGGATATATCCGGTGACGACATCAGGGACGTTCATTAAAAGGTTGAAATTATCAATTCAAATGGGATAATCCCTAAAAAAAACGTCAAAGTAATTCACATTTTACCAGATATTGGTCCCATTCATCGCCGAATAGTACTTCCGTATGCCATCCTTCCGCCAGGGCGATGGCGGTGAGCGTTTTCCGGTCGATGAAGAGCCATTTGAACCAATCCGACTGTTGTTTGCGGTATTCATATTGGTATAGGATCTCTCCATAGTATTCCGGCTTTTTAGGGATTTTCCCGTCATACATATATGCGATATCGGAGGAGTCGAAGATCAGCCGGCCGCCGGGGCGTAATAAGGTCCGGGCTTTTGCCAGGAA
>Ga0179596_10000145_pt1 | contig 51036 bp, 41 predicted proteins | sample CZODoug1_1_08_16_FD_155494 | JGI IMG/M metagenome (GOLD analysis project Ga0179596, IMG submission 155494) | Vadose zone soil fungal communities from Angelo Coast Range Reserve, California, USA - CZODoug1_1_08_16fungal (Illumina Assembly) | ecosystem: Environmental > Terrestrial > Soil > Vadose... | reverse complement strand
GCTGATACCCCGCACTTCCACTACTTCCCGACTGGCCATTACCAACCCGGCAAAGGGATTGATGCTTTATGATACCACCAGCAGCAGTTTCTGGTTTCATAACGGCAGCGATTGGGTGGAGCTGTCCTCGGGCCCGGGCAGCGGAGGCGCCAACTACTGGAGCAAAAAGGACATGAATATTTTTAATAACAATCCCGGTTATGTAGGCATTAATACCAATGATGATATTCTGAATAAACTCCAGATCGGCGATATGGGTCCGGCTGGTTTTAACGGCAATGATATTGCCTTCGGCAATAACGGCCAGGTAACGGGCATAGGTCAAATGCCAGCGAGTATGCAGATCGCCAGTACCACGGATTTTGTATTCCTGCCGCAATACGGCAGCAGCCAGGGGAAAGTAGGGATCAATACCAGCGCTCCCCGCTTTCCGCTGGAGGTTGCGGGAACGTTGCCTATTACCCAGGCATATGCATACTATGGAATAACCTCCATTGATTTTGTTCCGATAAATGACTACAATGTAACGTACAGCGCGGAAGCGCAGGTGTCCATTTATGGCGCCGGCAATGTGATGGCTAAACAGTTCGATGCTTTTTCAGACGCCCGCATCAAGAACATCATCGGTGTAAGCAATGCCGCAGATGATCTGAGAGCGATCAATTCGATAAAAGTGACCGACTATACTTTTAAGGACACTATTAAATATGGCAGCCGGCAGTTTAAAAAAGTAATTGCCCAGGAAGTGGAAAAGGTCTATCCGCAGGCTGTATCTAAACACAGGGATTTTATTCCAAATGTGTATCATCTTACCGATGGCCTGACCAAAACCGCCGGGGGTTATCTTTTCCATTTCAATAAAGACCATCATTTGAGCGACAGCGCCAAAAGACTGCAGGTGCTGTTATCCGAAAAAAGCAGCTTTCAGGATTTTGAGATCCTCTCCATCCCTTCGCCAGACGACGTAGAGATCGCCGCAAAGTACATTGCGGCAGACAAAGTGTTTGTATACGGCGAAGAAGTGAATGATTTCCGGACGGTGGATTATGAAGGTCTTGCCACCCTTAACATTTCCGCCACACAGGAGATCGGCCGGCTCGTCAGTGCCCAGGCAGCCACCATCAACAACCAGCAGAAAGAGATCGACCTGCTGTCGGCAAGATTGTCCGCCCTGGAAAAAACGTCCCGCCGGACAAAGAGCCGCCTCAACAAAGGCAGACAGCTCGCTTTTCTGCACAGACCGCCCGCCTGGGGATCATTCTCGCCGCTTATAAATAGATTATCGGCTCTACACAGCCGCTGGTAGGATCAGGGAGAATATAGTTCCTTTTCCCGGCTCGGATCTTACATCCAGCCGGCAATGGATCGCTTTCGCAAGGTCGCGGATGATGTGCAGGCCGAAGCCGTCGCGGGCGTTTTCAGCAGCCGACTCTTCATATAGGGCTTCTCTGTGTTCGGAGCTTAAACCAGGGCCGTTGTCGGCTATCGATAAAACAGTGTTGTTCCCTTCGTTTTTAGCATTCCACTCAATGGTCGCATCGGGCCGGTCTTTTACCGCCTTGATAGCGTTGGACGTGAGGTTTTGCATAATGACGCGCAGGTAGTTCTCGTCAGTGAATACGGTAAGGTCGCCGGCAGCCTGGAACATAAGACTGACAGGTCCCGGTTCGGTAAAGAATTTTTGCAGGTAATCAAAAAGCTCGTCGACAGGGGTACTTTTCGGGATCGGCCGGAAGCTTTGCATCTGTTGTTTGCTCCACAGGAGCATCCCTTCCATGGTATTCAGGAGGTTTTCCGCCGAGTCGGTGATCTGTCGGCGCTGAGATTCCTGTTGGGCGCCGGCGAGCAGATGGGGCGCTTCCTTTTGAATTTCGAGGAAGTGCAAAAGGTGGGAGACCGGGCCGCGCAGATCGTGGCTGAGGATACCGAAAAAACGGGCTTTGACGTGATTAGCTTCTTCCAGTTCGCGATTGGCCGCTTCGAGTTCACGATTGGTTTGCTGCAAAGCCGCATTGGCCTTTTTGCGGCTGCGACTTTGCCAGTACAACAGCCCAAAAAAAATGGCTAGGCACACCAAGCCTGTAATGAGGTTAAGGGTCGTCTTGCGTTGATCGGATAGTCGTACCTGGCTGAGCGTTAGCTCGGCGTCCTTGAGCGCGACGGTGTGTTTGGCTTCCAGCCCGGCGATCTGGTTTTTGTTGTCCTGGGAGAAGAGGGAATCGTTGATGGCTTCCATCCGCTTGTGATCAGCCAGTGCGGCCTGGTATCGGCCCTGGTATTCTTCCAGGGCTGCCATCATTTGGAGCACTTCGGCCAGGCGCGCGGGGTTTTTCCGGCTCTCGGCCATGGCCTTTGCACTCGTCAGGTATTTGTCGGCGTTTTTTAAAAGCCGGGCTTTTTCGGACGGACCGGCCGTCTGTTTGGCCAACTGGAGATAGTCGGAACCAAGGCTGGCCTTGAGAGAGACATGCGCGGCCGAGTTGGGATTGACTTTTTCCATCAACTGGTCATCTTCTTCCAGCAGGCGGATCTTTTTTTCGAGGTTGGATTCGAGCAGGGCCCGGTCGCCAAGCGCTTCGGACAGATCAAGCCGGAGATCGGCGCGTCTGGCGACCGCGATAGCACTATCGAGCGACCGGATTGCGGCCAGCGTATCCCCGATCCCCGCCTGTGCATCGCCCGTAAAACCCAGGCCCTTTACCATCGAACTGGGATCGTCTCCCTTTGCGGCGTGATCGACCGTATACAACCCATATTCTAATGTCTTTTTAAAATTGTGCTGTTTGAAAAAATTGCTGGCCAGGTTGTTTCCCACCAACGCCATCTTCTGCTCGCTTTTAATGGCCTCGGCAATGGTCAGCGCTTTAAAGAAGTAGTCGACGGCTTTTGGGAAATCGGATTCATAGGAATAGGTGCGGCCGATATTCAGGAGATTGTTGACGACATTGATCTTACTGTCCCGCTGGACGTTGAGTTTATAGCTTATTTCAAAATGTTTCCGGGAGTCAACGGTATTGCCTGTGTCGCTCATGTACATCCCGAGATTGTTTTCCATATTCGCGATGCCTCTTAACCAGTGGAGCTTTTGTGACAGCCGGAGAGCTTCGTTCGCCGGTGGAAAGGCCTTGTTCAAATCGATCAGGGACCAGGCGCCGGCCAGCCGCGCCAGCGTCAGTACTTTGTTTGTATCCTCGCCCGGTCGCGACGCTTCTTTTTGCAGCGAATCGATGAGCTCGGCTCCTTTTTTTTGTGAAAAGCCTGTAAACGACAATGTGATCAGCCAAAAACAGGCAGTAACGGCAACCAGGTTATTCTTCATATCCGGGAAGGGTTTTTTCTTAGACGCTAAAAAACTTGTCAACCGAACCCTTATAGCTTGCACCTATGGGAAGCAGGATATCGTTGACCCGGATGCCGCGGGCAGAGATCTCGCTAACGGCATGCCGGTGGATCGCATAGCTCCGGTGAATGCGAACGAAACTTTGAAAGGCCTTTTCTTTGATGAGGCTGCCCAGCGGCGATAGCACACAGTACTTTTTGTGCTTTGTGATGATGCCCGTATAGTCCTTCAATGCCTCCAAATAGACGATCTCCTGGATCTGCAGCTTCACCTGTTTGTACCCGTCCTTGATAAAGATCGTGTTTTCACCCAGGGTAAAGTCGAGCAAATCGGCTTTGTAATGCAGATCGAGGTATTCCTGCAGCCGTCGCATGGCTTTTTCGAAACGGTCTCCTTTCAGTGGTTTTATGAGATAGTCAAGTGCGGCCAGTTCGAAACCTTCGAGCGCGAACTGCGGATGGGCGGTGATAAAAATGCAAGCCGGTATGGTCCTCAGTTCGTTACGCAGACCGAGACCGCTTTTGCCGGGCATGTCGACGTCCAGGAAGACAGTATCCGGCGCACCGGCGCCACGGATATGTTCGAGCGCCTCCCGGGCCGATGCGAAACTGCCGGCAAGCTCCATAAAAGTATATTTTTCTAAAAACGCTTGTACGGCAAGCCTGTCTATTTCCTTGTCATCGACAATAATACACGTATATGTCTTTTTATCTGCGGCCGGCATATTCTTTCGCGTCTAATTCTTCCTACAATATAGCACAAGGAAGCCAATTTTGGAATATTTAAGCCATTAAACGGGTATGAAATTTATCATTCGGCGATTAGAAATTGGGGTTCAGCGATTGGATTTGCGCCAGGAAAGCAGGCTTGTGTAGGTTTGTTGGGTTAATCGCCTGGTAGTATATTAAAAAAACAAGTACCATGAGGCTACTGCTAAACATCCCTTTCTGGCACACCATTTTGCTGCTAAGTCTGAATCTGCTGGGTGCGGGAGCCAGGTGTACCGCGCAAATCAATACCGGCGCACTACATATCGTGTCCGGCACAACCTGGCTCAGTACCCCTGAAACCGCTGTGGTGCTGGACAATATGGATCTGCAATATGATGCCTCTGCCTCCTGGCTGCTCAATAACACCTTCCGCTTTACCGGTACGACAAATTCCGTCATCGGAGGAAACAGCCAGCCTTACGTGTACGCTATCAGTCTCGCCAAGACCAGCCCGGCAAAGCTTTTTCTAACCACGGAACTGTTCGTCGCAAAGCGGATCAACTTCCAAACCGGCCTGCTCGATCTGAACAGTCAATATATCGCGCTGGACGAAACCGCCCTCCTCACCAATGAAAGCGAAACCAGCCGGATCTATGGCTCCCTGGCGGGCGGCGTCCAAATCTTCGTCCCGCTGAACGGTCCGGTCAACGCCAATCCCGGAAACCTCGGCCTCCAGCTCACCTCACCGACCGGCCTCGGCAATGTCACCATCACCCGGGGGCATGTGCCGATGTACGTCAACTTTACCGGCTATGGCGTTGCCAGGTACTACGATCTAAGCCCCGCAGCCAACGTGGACAGTAACACCACCCTTCGATTCAACTATTTCGACGCCGAGCTCAACGGGCTGCCGGAAGATAGTCTTAGCCTTTGGGAAGCCCAGGATGTGACTTTTTCTCCCATTGGCTTTACCTCACGCAACACGACCCTCAACTATGTGGAAAAGCACGGACTCTCCCAGCCTGGCCGGTTCACGCTCTACCCCTACGATACCACGGCAAGCACGACACCCCCGCCCGATAGCACCGCGCCGCCGCCACTCACCCCCACACCGGGCACCGTTGCGCTGGTCGGCAGCTGGATAAATGATGACGCCCAGCTGGGCTGGACCGTTACGTCGGAATACGACAACGATCATTTCAACGTGGAACGGAAATACAGCAGCGAAACCAGCTTTACGCCCATCGGTTCGGTGCCGACCTCGGCACCGGGAGGAACCTCCACCGCGCCCACCTTCTACACGTACAGGGATTCGACCGTAAAGACGGGCCCGGACGATGTGTCCTACCGCATCAACCAGGTCGGCGCCGGCGGACAATCGGCCTACTCCAATATCATTACCCTTAAAGCCGTCACCGCGTCAGCGTTCATTCACGGTGTCTATCCTACCATCGCCGTCGGTGGCCGGGTCTATATCCAGGCGGGTAATATGGCCATCGACAAAATGCAGATGCAGGTCTTCGACAGCAAGGGCGGGCTGGTGATGAGCGGAACCCTGCCGTATGTGTCGCAATGGTTGAGCGTGAGCCCTCTGGCAAGAGGGGTGTACCGGCTCTCGCTCCGGTCGGAAGCCAACAAATTCATCGGAACATTCATCAAGTAACACGATAACGCATGAAAAAAACACTACTCTTTTTGTTCCTGGCGTCGGCTGCCCTGGTTATCCCATCGCTTTCGCGGGCACAGAGTGTCGCCATCAATGCCGACAGCAGCCTGCCGGACCCGAGCGCGATCCTGGATCTCAAAAGCGGAAAGAAAGGTCTCCTCGTACCGCGCATGACGATGGCCCAGCGCAATGCCATCGCGGTGCCCGCCATCGGCCTGCTGATCTATCAGACCGATAACACCCCCGGCTTTTATTGCTACGATGGCGCCAGTTGGAGCGCCGTCAAAGGCAGCAGCGGGGGCGGCACCGGGACCGGCAATAACTGGTCGCTTAACGGTAACGATATCTCGAACAGCAATACCGGCAATGTCGGCATCAACGCCCCCGGCCCCATCAAAAACCAGCTTCAGATCGGCGACATGGGGTCCGCCGGCTTCAATGGCAACCAGTTTGCACTCGGCAATGGCAACGCCGCCTTTGCCATTGGGCAAATAGATACTTATACACAGCTCGCGAGCAGCACGAATATGAGCCTGATGTCAAAAGGCGGAACGGGACTGATCGGTATTGGCACAAATCAACCCCAGAACAGACTTCAGATCGGTGATTTCAAAGGTTCGACTTTTTCGGGCGGGGATTTTGCCATCGGCAATTCTACTACGTTTTTAGGAATCAAGTTACGGCAGATCGTCGGCGATGTTAACACGTATATCAGCACCGCGCCTAATGACGGCCTTTCCCTGCTCCCGGGCAACAACAATTTGGGAATCAATACAACCAGCCCGGTTAACAAGCTGCAAGTTGGCGACTTGGGTTCAACCGGTATTGCCGGAAACGACATCGCCTTTGGAAATGGCGCATATGCGTCGGCCCTGGCCCAATCAAATGCCGTTATGCAGTTGCAAAGCTCAACGGATATAACATTAATCTCCCAGGGTGGCGCGGGCCATGTCGGCATTAATTCGCCGGTCCCCGTCTTAAATGAGTTGCAGGTCGGCAGCGTCGGAAACTCCGGCTTCGTGGGCAATAACCTGGCCATGGGCAATGGCGCTCAGGCAACGGCCTTTAATCAATATCCCAGCGTTTTCCAGATAGCGAGCAACACGGACTTCGCTTTGTTGCCGCAAGCCGGGACCGGAGGAAAGCTGGGCATTAATACTGCTACTCCGCGCGCGACACTTGACGTGGAGGGATCGGTTACCCTCGACTACACCACAGGCGACGGGTATGCTTATTTTGGTTTGGGATTTGGCCCTGGAACATCTTCAGCCAATACTGGTGTCTTTCACGATGCACCCCCCATCTCCATATATGCTTCTGCTAATATTATGGGCGCCGAATTCGACGCCTTTTCGGACGCCCGGATAAAAAACATACAAGGGAACAGTGACCCCAAAAAGGACTTGGAGATCTTAAAGGCGATCCAGGTCACTGATTACACCATGAAAGATAAAATCAAATATGGTTCGCGGCCAACAAAAAAAGTGATCGCGCAACAGGTGGAAATGGTGTACCCGCAAGTGGTTTCCAAACATGTGGATTTTATACCCAATGTCTACCAAGCTACCGATGGCATAACAAAAGTGGAAGGTGGCTACCGGCTGCATTTCCTACACGACCATCATCTCGGTGACACGGCAACCAGGCTGGGGGCCCTGCTCAGCAACTCCGGCAGCCTGCAATCTTTTAGCATCCTGTCCATCCCTTCTCCCACCGAGGTGATCATCGACGCAAAGGAGATCAAAAATGACAAGATCTTTGTTTATGGCGAACAGGTTCCCGATTTCCGCACCGTAGACTACGAAGGCCTCACCACGCTCAACATCTCCGCTACCCAGGAGCTGAGCAAAAAGGTGGAAAGATTGGAAAAAGCCCTGGCCACCGCCAACAAAAATATCCTGACCCTGGCAAAAATGGTCCGTCAAAAAGCCAATCCGCCGGTAACAAAAAACCGCCTCACGTCCACAAAGGTTACCACACGAAAATCGATCGCAAAACAAACAAAAAAAATATGAAAACACTGATCACCGTCGTATTTGCAAGCCTTACCCTCGCCGCTTGCAACGGCCAATCCAGCGCCATAGAGGATCAAAAGAAAGTCTACAAGGCCCTCGACGAGATGGTGGCCAGGGGAATGGTCCCTACCACGGAGGGCGGCTATACTATGACGGCGACCATCGACAGCAAACCCTGGAAGGCCCAGGCGATGTATCCGGTCTCCATGAGTGGGAGCATACACGCGTGTTACGCAGAAAGCACGATCGAACTCCCTTACGGGAACCAATATAAATATAAACCCGGCGAAAAGGTTAACTTCAACAATAATGACCATGGCCCGATCTTCGCCCCGCCCGGCCCTTTCGACCTCTATACTGTGCATACCGGTCAAATGGAGATTACCAAAGTATCAAGCGATTGGCTCGAAGGAACGTTTTACTTCACGGCGGTTTTGCATGACAACCCCAGTAAAAAGATCGAAGTCACCAACGGTTTCTTCCGCGTTTCTACAAAAAAACAGTAACCTCTTGCTTTTTTGAGCGTTCATTTGCTTCGTTTTTACTGTTAAAATTTTCAGCACTTGTGTTTCTTCTTTTATCTCCCTCCACTTTAACCTGATAAGAACCTTGTAAGGGCTGGCTGGCGAGATAGTCAAAAAGTTTCTGTTCCCCCTGAAGTACCCGGTTTGTTTTGGCTCTGATTAACAAATGCGCCTTAGGGTCGGGAACAATCGCGAATTGCTCATATATATCTCCTTCTCTGTCCTGGATAATAATAATCTCCCTGGCCGTCTGTAAAACTTCTTTACTTTTCAGAGAGGTCTCTATCCATCTATACGATTCCTTACCCTTTTTTGCAAGCATGGAGTTGATCATCATCTCCAGCATTTGTTCATTATTACCGTCGATCATAAAATTGGAATAGACTATTTTGCCTTCCTGGTCGATCAGGAAGTTAGTGGGCTCTCCCCGTACATGGTAGACCTCTCCCGCCCATCTTCCATTGCCGCGCAGGGGAGTAAAGCTGAATTTTGTCCCTTTCATAAAGGGCAGCACATAATCGTCCTGCTCGGGAGAGACGTTAATGCCGAGGAAGGCCAGGTCTATCGCCTGATCCGTTAGCCCTTCGTGCAGATACAGATCATACAAGCTACTCATGCCATATCCTGATGCGTCGTATTCCCGGGCTGCAATTCCACTACCCGCAAGAGGTAGGGTGTGGCCCTGGGGCTTTCATCATTATAATAGCTTTGTCCTATTGCAAAAGGAATGGCGGCAGATCCCGGAAATTGTTTCATCCAGACATTGAACTGGGTAGTAACCGTGTCGTTCGAAAGACCCAGAAGGTCTATATACCGCCGCAGTGCCGGCAGGCTGTCTTTTTGAGTATTTATTACCTCCTTCAGGGAGTAGGGTGTATTGCCGATTACCGATTTGTGCATGACCGGCAGATGGTATTAGCAGGATAAGGATGAGGGATGCATAAGCGCCCATCCGGAAAAAATATCCGCGTCGTTTACCGGAGAGCATGACTTTCATGGCCTTATTAAAAAATTTGCCTACCATAATACTGGTTTTTATTTTTACTTTCTATGCTTGTGTTCTTAGTGAATTGAATGCCGTCCTCCTCATCCGTGCAGGATCTCCGTCAGTTTTTTCTCCAGTTCTTCCCCATGTAGGTCTTTTGCAAGGATCTTTCCATCCGGGCCGATCAGCAGGTTGCTCGGTACGGATTGAATATCGTATAATTTTGCCACGGCGTTGTTCCAGAATTTCAGATCGCTTACATGCGTCCAATCCAGGTGGTCCTCGTGTATAGCTTTCAACCAGGCCTCTTTTTGACCGGGCCTATCCAGGGAAATGCTCAGGACAGTGAAATTTTTATCCTTGTAATCCGCAAAGGCTTTCACTACATTGGGATTCTCCATCCGGCAGGGATGGCACCAGCTGGCCCAGAAATCGACCAATACGTATTTACCCCTGAAATCCTTCAGCGAGACGGGCCGGCCGGCCGTGTCTTCCTGGGTGAAATCCAGGGCTGTCTGACCAATTCCGGTCAGCTTGTTCACCGCAATTCTATGGGCTATGTCCTTAGCAGGCTGGTTGTCCTTTGCCGCAGGGGACAATTTACCCAGAGCGATTTCCAGTTCGTCAAAGCTCATGCTGCCCCGCAACCTGTAACAAAGCACATAGGCGCTGACCGGCGTTGAGGGATGCTGCTGCACCCATTGCTTCGATAAGACTATGCGGACGGAATCGGCCTTTTCCATTTGCGGCCGCAATTTCGCCATGCCGATGCTATCCTTATTCATATATAGCTCTCTATACTTTTTGTTCAGCTCTTTTGCGCTGGCCACCAGGGAATCCTTATCCATGAAATCATTGTAGGCATTGAATTCCTGTGTAAAGGCGCTGCCGGAGAGCTTCGCCTTTTCGAACATCGGGCCCTCTCCCCGGATCTCCACTTTTCCTTTTTCCAGGTAAAGCACCATCGTGGATTGCTCTGTATAAGCTGTCCCGATCTGGATAAAATACATATTGCCTTCTCCCTCCGGAATGGTAGTACGGATATCGAAGCCGCCCTCTGCCGACTTTACGGAATCTTTTTCCGTCCCTGAAATCGATCTCCAATAGACCACAGAGCCGGCCTTAAGGTCTTTTATCGTGGCATGAATGGTCAGGTTGGGGGACTGCGCAAAGCCGGCCAGGTTGGCAAGCAGCGTTAACAGGATGAATATTTTTTTCATGATCTTGTATTTTTAATGGGAATGTAAACACCCCGGGTTTTAGACTATTTTACTGTGCACCGTAAATAGCCATCTGCGGCATCGGCAACTTTATCCTTTTTTTGTGAGCAAAGACTTGATCATCAGCTCCAGCATGTGTTCATTCTCGCCATGGATCATAAAATCGGAATACACTATTTTCCCTTCTTTGTCAATCAGGAAATTGGTGGGTTCTCCACGCACATGATAGACCTGTTCCGCCCATTTCCCTGTTCCACGCAAGGGCGTAAAACTATATTTTGTCCCCTTCATAAAGGGCAGCACATACTCGTCCTGCTCCGGCTCGACGTTAATGCCGAGATAAGCCAGCTCTTTTTTATCAAATTTCTTTACTACATTCTGAAAATGCGGCATCTCACCCCTGCAGGGGCCGCAACCGGGGAACCAGAAAGTAAGCAGGATCACTTTTCCCCTGTAGTCTTCCAGTTTCGCCTTGCCGTTCGAAGTGTATAGTCCCAGTTCAAAGGGCGGCGCGGGCTTCGTAAATTTATCCCGTATAATCCGGATATCTTTTTCCGACTGTTCAGCGCTCTTTCCCAGTTTTGCTCCATACTTTGCAATGGCTTCCCGGATATCGTCATCGGGTGTTTTTGCCTGTATAAGAAGCAAGCTGTCATAGGCCCCCTGGGTCGCCCCCGCAGCATCCGTCACTTCAGCTTTTAAGAGCGCGATCATGTTAACGCTGCTTGCTGCGGCATAACGGGGTGATTTTACATGCGCCAATTTTTCCTGCGCCTCCTTGTACTTTTTCTCTTTTATCAATTCCCGGGCAACGGCAATATTCTTCGCCAATTCCAGCTTTTCGGGGAATCCGCCTTTATTCCCCATTGCCCCGGCCAGCTCGATGGCTTTATCCGTGAGCCCCTCTTCCAGGTATAGATCGAACAGGTCATTCGTGCCACTTTCCGACCAATCGAATTTAGCGGGAGGATACAATTTCCGGAGCTGCTCCCAAACTTCCATTTTTTCCTTTTTATCCCGGGACATGTTGCCCAGCCAGAACAGCCCCTGGGCCCCTCTTTCATTGTCCGGGAATTTTTTGGCAAGGTCCCATATCTTTTTACGCCACAGGGCGGGATCCACTTCTTCAAAGGCATCCGCGTAATAAAATGCGTAAGACGCCTCCCCGGGGTCCGCTGCGGCGGCTTTGCCCATATATTCCCGGGACTCATCCTTATTGCCCCAACGTTCCGCATCAATGGAAAGCATTTCATAGACTTTGGCATTCCCGGGCTGCAATTCCACCACTTTCAGGAGATACGGTTTGGCCTTAGGGCTTTCTGCATTATAATAATTTTCACCCATTGCAAAAGGGATAGCCGCGGATTTCGGAAATTGCCCCATCCAGGCATCTATTTGCATAGTTACCGTATCATTCGGGGTCCCTAAAACAAAAATATATTGCTGTAGCGGTAGCAAGCTATCCGGGTTGTTCTCAACAACTTTCCTTAATGAGTCAATGGTGTTGGCCGTACGTGGTACATCCACCAGCCAGCGTTCATCTGCAGCAATGCGCAGCATCTGGAACACCCGTCGCGCCGTATCTCCCGCCCTGTACGCCTTTATCAAATAATTGACGGACTTGCGATCCCTGGTCTTATAATATGCTTCCCCCAGCGCATAAGGAATACTGGCGGACTTTGGAAACTTTTTCATCCATTCGTCGAACTGTGTGGTAACCGTATCATTTGAAAGACCGAGCACGCTTATATACTGCCGCAAAGCCGGCAGGCTGTCTTTTCGGCTTTCTATCACCTCCTTTAAAGAATCAAGGGTCTTTTGTCGGTCGCGGGTTTGGGCATAAACGGCAGACGACGCCAGCAGGAGGAGGGCCGATGCGAAAATACCCATCCGCAAACAATGCCCTTTCCACATTCTGCAAGGTATTGTTTCCGTACGCTTACCAAAAGAATTGCTTGCCATAGTAGTATTTTTTTAAATGATGCTCTTTTTCATTGCCCCGATAACAGGGTTATTATTGCGCCGGATAACCCGGATTTTGCTTTATACTTCCGTTTCTATCCAATTCCGTCTGTGGGATAGGTATAATATACTGGATCTTGTCCGTGATAGTTGGCCTCATCGCTTTCACCTGGTCAAAAGTAAAACGCAACAGGCTGAACCATTCCGCCCCATCCTCGCAGACCAGGTTCTTAACAACTTCTTTATTGATCTCAATGAGCAGATCGTCTGCAGTCGCAGCATTGTCGACAGCGGTAAAATCAGTCACCCCGGCCTTGCTCATGACCGCTTTCAAGAGGGTCTTCGCATCTGCCAGACTGCCTCCTGAACGGGTGATGGCCTCCGCCTGTAACAAATACATTTCCGTCAGCCGGAAAATATAGGATACTTCCCCATACTGGTCAGACTGGTATTTGGTTATGCAAAGGGTGCTATCGCCGTAGTACTGATTATATGCCATTCCCGCCACCCATGTGCTGCGCGGGTCCGATTGCAACAGGTCGATCAGTTCCTGGCTGGCGTTCCATTCCGGGTAATTCAGATAGTCATCATGTTTTATTATCTGGTTGGGCTCCGGATAAATACCCAGGATCACTTCTTTGCTGGCCAGCCCTTTCTGAAAGAAAATATCCTTCAGGTTATCTTCCAGGGCGTAACCTCCATTACTGATCACGTCCTGTGTCAGGGCGATCACCTGTGCATAATCCCCCGGGCCCGCCCGGTTGATCAGCAGCCTTGCCTTTAATGCCTTGGCGGCCCATGTACCGGCATTATATGAAGAAGTGACAGTTGCCGCATTCGTAATGGCGGTATCGATATCTGCCAGGATATAATCATAACTTTCCTTCACGGTGTTCCTGGCCTGTACAATATTAGTCGTGGTCACAAACTCCTTTCGGAGCATCACTCCATACGCGCTGGTAGTATCGAAGAACTGCGAATAGTACATCAGCAGGTTATAATGGCCATAAGCGCGTAAAAAGTGGGCTTCCCCCAATATCCGGCTCTTAGCTGAATCCGGTATTTTGCCGGCCGGCAAAGCGGTTATACCCGCTATTACGCCGTTGGCAGCATTCACCACCTGGTAAAAATTAGTCCACATCGGGAGGACAAAATTAGCGCCATTATATTGGGGCGTGTTCGTTGCCAGCCCATCGTCAAAACCGGGGGCAAGGTAGCCGCTCATGAAGCCGCCCGCATTTTCATGACGTTCTTCAAAATACGTAGACGGGATATTCCCGTAAGTGGCGACAGCAGCAAGCTGGAAATACACGCCATTCAAAGCAATCTGGGCGCTTTTCGAATCCACAATTACGTCACTCCCGACTATTGCATTACCCGGCAAGGTATTCAGATCTTTTTTGCAGGAAAATTGCGTGCCGGCAAAAAACATAAGGGATATATATATACTTATTCTTTTCATTGTCGCGATTTTTAACATTTAAAATCCAAAACGGATACCGGCTATAAAGCCTTTTACTGTAGGATAGCTGCTGACATCTACTCCACCTCCGATCACGCTGAACGGGTCATCGCTTACTTCAGGGTCCAGGCCGGGATAACTTGTAATCTTGAAGAGGTTGGTCGCGGTAATGTATACGGATGCGCTGCGGAATTTTATCCGGTCTGCTACTGACTTTGACAGATCGTAGGAGAGTGTAACGGATTTAAGCTTGATGTAAGAGGCATCAAATACACTTGCGTTGCTCTCCCGGAACCCGCCATAAGCATACAATAATCTGGGCCTGTTAGAATTGGGATTGCCGGCGCTGTAATGATCCAATGTTCTTGTGCTTACATTGTTAAAACCGCTGATGCCCAGGCTGTTCACATCGTTCAAGTAAAGCAATTGATTGCCATAAGAAAAAGTAAGCAGGGTGGTGAGGCTGAAATTTTTATAGGTGAAGATATTGGTAAAACCTCCATAGAATTTGGGGTATGATTTCCCAATAACGCCAACCTTTATCACCTTAGCGGAATCAGGGACATACATTTCATCCCCGATATTTAAAAAGGGCTGGAGATATTTATTAAAAGGAAAAGCTGTTTTGTAAGCATCCAGCTGTTTCTGAGACTTGATGACCCCGCCGGCTTCGAGACCATATAGTAAGCCCAATGGCTGTCCTTCCTCTACGATACTATTGCCCAGATTCAGGGCATCCCTGTTGTTAGGATCGGAAAAAGGTCCGCCACTTACATTCAAAACTTTGGATACATTCGTGGAGATATTGAGGTTGGCGTGCCATTGAAAATTTTTATTCCTGACCACATCGCCAAGCAAATTAAGTTCTATCCCACGATTCCTTATTTTGGCGATATTCAATACAACGGTGTTGAAGGAAGAGCTCGGCGCCGGATCGACATTTAATAAGGCGCCGGAGGTTACTTTTTCATATAACCCAATGGTTCCCCCCAATCTCGATTTAAAGAGCGTAAAATCCAGGCCGAGATCTTTTTGCGTTGTCGACTCCCACTTTACATTGGCATTGCCCAACTGTGTAGGCACCAGGGCATTGGAGCCTGCATAAGCGCCGGGAGTATATAAGGTGTTGTATAAATAATCGCCGATGTTCTGAGTACCGGTTTTCCCGGCGCTTACCCGTAGTTTCAATTCATCTATCCAGTCAGCGCTTTTCAGGAATTTTTCTTCTGATATTCTCCAGGCAAAAGCCCCGGAAGGAAAATATCCGACCTGGTTGGAAGGCGCAAATTTGGAAGAGGCATCAGAACGGCCGGTAAAGGTGAACAGGTATCTGTCTTTAAAGATATAATTGGCACGCATGTAAAAAGACAGCAAGGCGTTTGACCGGAGAGGATCACTGCCTTGCACGGTCACCGGAACAGCAGCCGCACTGAGGTTATTCAGAAAATTATCGTCGGGATAACCCGCACCGGTGGCTGAAAAATAACTGGACCTGTATGTTTCCCAGGATGTACCGGCTACCACGTTCAGGTGGCTGTTTTGGTTAAAGTCTTTATTCCAGGTCAATGTATTCTCAAAAAAAGCATCCGTGGATTTAGAGGAGGATTGAGAGCCGGTCCCTCCGTTGGAGCTGACAGGACCAGAGCCATAAGTGGTGAGAACGGCCACGTCGACATAACTGGGTACATAGTTGAGCTGGCTATAATTGCCATAATTGACAGAGACTACCGACCTGAACTTTAACTCTTTCAGGATATCGTATTCCAATGCCAGGGACCCTAACAAAGTGATGTTTTTTGCCCGGTTAATACCCGAAGCTACGGCAAGAGGGTTTTGAGAGAGGCCTCCATATTGCCCTTGTGCCAAATAGGCATAAGTCCCATCCGGATTGTAAGGGCTCATGGTCGGATTGGCATTCAGGGCCTGTCCATAGATGCCATTGGTTATATTATAGGTGACAAACCCATAGACCAGGTTGGTATTAACCCTTAACCGGGAACTGATATCATTATCGAGGTTCAGCTTTCCCGATATACGGGAAAAATCCGTGCCGATCAACACCCCGTTTTGTTTGGTATACGCCAGCGAGGTGTAGTAACGGGACCCCGGGCCACCGCCTCTTACATCGATATTGGCATTTTGCGTAACTCCATTGCGCAGGACCAGACCAAGCCAGTCTGTATTGGCGCCTCCGAAAACGGAGGGATCATTGTTTAATATTTTGAGCGCATCCTGATTGTTGAAGGCACGTCCATGGTTGGCATCTTCTGTTTTGAGGTTGGTGGCGGCTTCCGTAAGGACTGATTTAAATTGATCGGCATTTAATACTTTTTCTTTAAGCGGCGTGGTCGTGCCGGCATAGTAATTCACTTCCAACAAAGGTTTTTGGTTAGTTTTTCCTTTTTTGGTGGTAATAATGACTACTCCGTTGGCGCCTTTGGAACCGTAGATGGCGGTGGCCGAAGCGTCTTTCAGGATGTCGATGGATTCTATATCATTGATATTTAAGCCCCCCAGGTTATTCAACCCCCGGTCAAAGGAGCCGGAGACACTATTATTCGCGGCATCAGCGCCGGCGCTTTCCACGGGGCTCATAATTTCAGCAGGGGTATTTACATAATCTTTTTGTATAGTCATCGGTACTCCGTCAATAACATATAAGGGATCATTGGTGCCCAGTAAAGAGGCCCCGCCACGTATGCGGATCCTCGCCATGCCGCCCGGCGAACCATCGGATTGTACCACCTGTACGCCAGCCGCTTTCCCCGTCAGGGCCTGGTCAACGCTTGTAAAAGGGACATTCCTGATCTCATCCGTGCTGACGCTGACGACGGAGCCGGTCAGATCTCTTCTTTTGGTAGTACCATACCCTACTACGACCGATTCATTTAAAGCATCGGCCTGCACCTCCATGGCAATGGAAAGGATTGTGGTCAGGGAGGTAACCCTTTGGTCAGTGTTCCTATACCCTATAGAGGAAAAACCGAGTATATCGTCTTTTGATGCCCGGATAGTAAAATTTCCCTGTCCATCGGTGTTGGTGCCTTTCTTCGTTTTTTTGTTTACAACAGTTACCCCGGATAAAGGAGCGCCTTTACTATCGGTGACCCTGCCATGGACCTCTCCCGGCGGGGGGGGCGTGTTTTCAGAAACGGGTGCTTTTTCTGCCGGTTTTACCACGATGGTCTTATCGACGATGGAATAAGAAAGCGGCTGATTTTTAATGCACAGCAGCATTACCTCTTCAACAGTAGCGTTACTCACCGAGATATCGACATTGCTGGTGTTTCGTATAGTGCCGTTATTGTAGACAATATTATACCCCGACTGCCGCTGTATTTCCTTAAAGACCTGTTCAAGCGGTGCATTTTTCAAAGACAGCGTAATTTGCTGGGAATAGCTTTTGGCGCTTGTGTGCAAGCAGGCTATAAACAATAAGATGGCTGTGAATTTCATGATCAACAGCGTTTTGGTTGTGAGTAAGTCCCTTCTCGTACCGGGCAAAAAATTGGGCTTACAAAGAGTCATTAAATACATAACTTTGTAACGTTTAGGTTAAACAATAAGCAGTCTGAGATCGATTGTTCCAATTGGGCCAACCTGAATACCGGCCGGGAGTGCTCGCTACACTTCCGGCTTTCTTTTCCGATCAGCCACTATCTTATATTATTATAATAAAATTTTATACTATTTTAATACGGTGATCTTTTTCCCCTCTATCCTGAAATGCACGCCTTGGCTTTCTTGAAGGAACCGCAACAGCTGGGAGACAGGCACATCCCGGGAAACGCTTACCGTATACCGGTCCGGGATCCTGTCTTCATAGACAACTTCGACATCATACCACCTGGCTACCTGCCGCATAATGTTTTCCAGATCCATATTCCGACAGGAGATTTTTCCATTCTTCCAGGCAACGATCTCTTCCAGGTCAGCGTCATTCACCAGCTTGATACCTCCTTCTTTTGCCAGTTGCGCTTGTTGGCCAGGCTTCAGCATGGCCGTTGCCCTGTCTTTTTTCACCAGAACACTGCCTTCCAGTAAAGTAGTGTTCATGGTTTCTTCATCATTATAGGCATTCACATCAAAGTGGGTGCCCAATACCTTCACTTCACCCTTGTTACCGGAATAGGTAGTTGCTTCGACAATAAAGGGCATATCCGCATTCTCTGTTACTTCAAAATAAACTTCGCCGGTTATGGATACTTTTCTCTCCTTCCCAATAAATGCCGTGGGATAATAAATGGAAGAAGCCGCATTCAGCCATACCTTGCTTCCATCCGGCAATACAAGCCGGTACTGTCCTCCCCGGGGGGTAGCCAGTGTATTGTAAACAACTTCGGTTGGTCGTTCATTCACCGCATTGTAAGCCAGCTGGCCGTTATCGGCCTTCAGAACAGTTGTGTTGCCCTGCTGTGTCAGTTTTCCGTTCGCAGCACTGTCCAAGGTTATGGTCGAGCCATTCGCCAGCGTTAAAATGGCTTTATTGCCACCCGGCAAAACATCATTCAGTTGCAGGTCCGCTTCCCTTATCTTCACCACGTCGTGAGAAAACCCCTGTTTCAGCCACCACGCGCCGGCCCCAATTACAAGAATGATCGCTGCTGCGGCAGCCATACGGGGAAAGGGTCGCTTATAAATCGGTATTTTAGGCGTCGCAGTTTCCCGGAGCGTCGTATTTTCTCCGGCAAGGGCACGCGTTTTAATGGTATGCTGAACATCCTGGTGCAGCCGGGCCATCCAGGCTGCTTTAGCAGGAGCGTCCATCTCCGTCCATTCGTTGCCCGCATTTTGCTGCTGCTCCAGCCATTGCTCCACTTTTAGCTGTTCTTCTGTGGTGCAGGCGCCGGACAGGTAACGGTCCAATAATTTTTGCATAGCTGAATTATCCATAGGCAGGTGGTTGTTATTAGAAGTCGGATGACAAAACAGATGGTACTATGTTTTAGTAATATTTTTTACCAGATTGGTAATGAAAGATTAATTATAGCCACCAGATAAGGGGCAGTTTCTGCAGGAAGGAGCGCAGGAGACTGAGCGCTGTCGTAAGCTGGTTTTTGACGGTCTGGGGGGAAAGCTGCAATTCATCAGCTATTTCGGCGACGGTTCGGTGCTGCTGGCGGCTGAGACGATAGATCTCCCGGACCCTGGGTGGCAATTCGCTGATGGCCTTTTCAATGGTCCGGTTCAGGTCTTTCGCTTCCAGCTCCATTTCGTTGCTCAGCTCCATTTCGACAGACAGCGCCTGCAGTCTGTCAACATACTCCCTTCTTGTTATGTTGCGCCGTATATGATCGATGATCCGGTAGCGCACAGCAGCAAATAAGAATCCCCGGAGCGAGTGGGTAATACTTATATTATCCCTTTCTTCCCACAGGTGTACAAAGAGGTCATGAATAATGTCCCTGGCTTCTTCCAGGGAGGTGAGGCGGGCAGCGGCATAGTTGATCAAAGAAGGGGCATATCCCTCGTATATATCGGTAAAGGCTTCCTCTCCACCGGACAGGAATTCCTTAAATAATTCTTTCTCATTATGTCTTGGTTCTGTTGGCACGGGCTGTATAACTCCTTGGTATGTTGGTAAAACAAAAGGTGAATTTCGGATAAAGCTCCGGAAAGGTTTATGAAAAGATGGCTAAGATACTAAAATATCGCCTCCACCGTCACGTTAAGCTGCGAGGCGGAACTCCCAGTCTTCCTACAAAATCTTTTTTAACAACGGGATCCGTCTGATTAATAACTCACACAAAATAAAACTTGCTCCGATGCTTAAAATAGTAAGCAAAGGAAATTTAAGCAGCGGATGCAAATGCAAATTGCCCATCAGCCGTGCAATTATTATTAATACAGGCGGATGAAAAACATATACAGCAAAGGCATTGGCCGAAAGTTTTCTTGCTACACTTCCTTGGTAATTAAACTTTTCCCTGAACAGTACAAGTAAGAAAAGAGACATGCCAACGCCAATAATCGATTCCCATACGGACAAACCCAAACTCTGCCAATGGACACCTCCCCGGAAAAGATCACTCTTGCCAGTAAAGGCCCCCCCGGCAATTAAAAGTAATACCCATAAAATAATTCCTCCGGCAATGCTGGCCAATCCCCAATACAGGCCATACTTTTTAGAGATTTTTACAAGCCAGTTTCCCCGGTATGCAAGTATGCCCGCAATAAAAAACAGGATGTATTGGGAGAAATAGCATAGCTGCATATTAAATAAGGATGTGCCTTTTGGCCAGGGTATGCGAACCAAAAAAGTAGTTAGCCCGGTTAGTATTATAAAAAAACAAACCGTTTTATTTGTTGGTGGTTTTGAGGCCTTTACTTTAGCATTACTTGAAAAAAACCTGTACAACGCATATACCAGGCAGAAGATGAGCAACGCAGCGCAAAACCACAAAGGGCCTGTTCCCCCGGGAAAACGGAAACGGGTAAAATAGTACGTATATTCCCGCACAAAAGATCTGTCGACAGGGTCGGGATGCCAGGAAAAGGATACATAGTATTCGGTCAAAGGCCCTATAATAAAAACATATAATAGTGTTGGCAACCCAAGCCGTATAGCACGGTCTTTTATAAATTTTGCAAACCCTTTGGCATCATAGGCCCTGGGAACAAAATATCCTGCAAGGAAAAAAAGGTTCCCCATGAAAAAAGACTGCAGAAAAGACTGGTAGAATATGAACAGGATCAATGTTGTACGGCTAATAGCTGAAGGTTCACAATAGTACCAGCCACCCTGGCTGCTATAGGTTACAGCAGCATGCATGCTTAATACAAGCATGATCATAACCCAGCGGATATTATCTATGAATAGTATCCGGGAAGCAGGCGCCGGCACAGCCTCGGAAGGGCGACCCTGAAAGTATTTGTTCATGTTCATTGTATTTTAATCCTTATCCATTTGTGAAGGATTTCTTAATTATTGCCCCCGTCCTTCATTCACCTCAGGATTCGACCAGTTCACCCCACTTGCTCCATCGCTTTAACATTCATACAGCAAAATAGATTCTTAATTCATTATACATTTAAACAAGAAGCAAAAAACGAAAAAAAATCGAAAAACCCAATAGACTTAAAGTGATGAAATAAAATTCTACCCGATTATTGATTTTTCCAGGCTAGACTCTTTTATCTCATCACTTTAAACTATTGAACCTTGAGAACGACCACCCACCTGACCCTGATAATCTGCTTAAGCAGTACCGCTCTTTTCAACAGCACCACGATCTATGGACAAATCAACACGAACCCCAAATGGGAACTGGGAATAAATGCCGGCGCATTTATTTATCAGGGAGACCTGGCCCCCTCAGCCTGGGGCTCTTATAAGACGGCCAAACCCGGACTGTCAATCTATGGCAGCAGGATCCTCAACGCATCCTTTGCCCTCCGCACCAGCCTGACCTTCGCCAGCCTTAAAGGAGACGACCTGAAATATGGAGGCCCCGCCTGGAGACAGGCACGCGCCCTGAATTTCAGGACCCCCGTATACGAGATCTCCGAAACACTGGTCTGGGATATCCTGGGAAATAATTACGACCATTACAATACCCGCTTCTCTCCCTATTTATTCGCAGGGATCGGGTACTCCTTTTTGCATATCAGACGGGATGCCAGCAAGTATAATTCGACTTATTTTGGAGCGGAATCCACGACGACCAACGGGTTGACCGCCGATCTGGCTCACCGAACGCCCGCAGGCATCCCCGTTTTACCGGTCGGCATCGGCGTACGATATTCTCTTTCCCCCGCTATATCCCTTACCGCCGAAACTTCTTACCGGCTCACCGCCACGGACTATCTCGACGGATTCAGCAAGGTGGCCAACCCCTCCAAAAATGACCATTACTATAGCTTCTCGATAGGCATGGTCTATACCTTCTTTAAAAGCGCAGCGTTAAAATGCCCGAAGAAACCCCTCTGACAACTTTCAGCATCCCGGCCCCGGCAGGCCTGCCGTCCTCGCTCCCGTCTCCCCAGTCCCGGCAGGCCTCTCGCCCCCAGCCCGGCAGCCCGACAGGCCTGCCGGGCCCGCTCCGGGCTCCCCGCATTGTCACAACATGAATCCCCCCCATAGGTGCTCGATGGTTTGCGGCTTCACGGTTGTAGCGCCCAATGCCTGGAATTTCTTGGTCATTTCCTCCGCGAACGCCGCCCGTTTTAGCTTCTTGCCCTTATGAGGAGGCACGATCTCGGCTTCGTTAATATTCGCCAGCTCTACTTTCGTAGCCCACCAGGTCGTGTTATAACGGGGAATGGCAACCCCCAATATCATCCCCGGCAAGCCCTGGAACCCCTCCGGCCCCCCTTTGATGACGATCTCCTCCGCATAAAAGGCGACGACATACACCGTGTCATAAATACGCCCGATAGCCTTCCGGCATTCATAGCCCGCAATCGTACGCGTCTCCTGCCCGATCTTCCAGGTTATAGGCTTAATGGAGTCCTCGATAAGATAATCCTCTTCGAACAAATTTTTGCAGGTTACCTTCTGACGGGTGGTATAATTCGTATAAAGGATATTTTTATTGGGCGCGGGAATAAAGCCCGGTGACTCCTGATCGGCAGCCTCCCGGCCCGGTTTGTACAGCGCTTCATTACCGGCAAATACATAGTCGGAATAAGATATTTGATACTTGGGTACTAGGTCCTTAATATTGTCCGGGGAATTGGCGTAAAAGCTTTTGTGCATGTCTATCTTCTTTTCAAACTCGATCTTTGCCCGGGTGACAAAATTCTGCCCCTCTGCCACCGTCAGCAAAAAGGAACATATACCCAAAAGGATTATCTTCTTCATGCGCTCTGATTTTTATTTTCCGGTATGAGAGAAATTCCAGGTGAACGATAACAACCCATAACGAGGTATATAAGTATTCGTATTTGTTGAAATAACATTGCCGCTTGCATAACGGGAATATCCGGTATTCTGGTTTAGGATATTTACAACCGATAGTTTAATGGCTCCTCTTTCATTTTTAAATACCCTTTTCGTGAGCCCCCCATTCCACTTGATGATGTTCTGCCCGGTATGAAAAGCCGCATTGCGCGGTTGAATGTCGAAATTACAATCACTGCTCAGCTCCATCTTCCAGGGCAGGAACCAGGTCGTGGATAGATTCTCCGTATACGTCCACATTGTGCCGGTCCCTGCACTGCCCACGGTAGAATGACCATAACTATACCGGATGTCAGACCGCACCCCCACTGAAAAAAGACTGTCTTTATAATACGAAATATTGATATCCCCGCTTACACTCGTGTTGGCGTTCATATATTTCCTGTCATTCTGTATGAAATAGGAATTGTTGTAGTTTGCATTGAGATTGCCCCCCGTTTGCAAATGTATTTTCCGGAGATCCCTGTTATACCCCAGATAACCGTTTATCGCAGAGCCTCCATTGAGATTGATATTCTGATAGGTGGTTTTATTGTAGGCATCTATCGTGGAATTGCTTGAAATAGCATGCTGCAGGATCTGCCAGTTGAGATTTCCGTAAATGTTGCTGCTCGTAGCCATCTTGTAATCATTAAAATTCAAGGAGAAGGTATGGCGGAATTGCGGCCCCAGCGACGGATTGCCTACATACACCCACAACGGATTGCTGTTATCCCGCAATGGCTGCAGCTGATCGATTGTAGGCTGCTCGGTCTTGCCGTCATACCGGAATGTAATGTTTTGATTAAGCTTAGGATTCAGGGTTATCCCCGCCTGTGGAAAGAAGTTGACATACGGACGCAAATAGACCGCTTTGCTGGCGAGATCGGTTTGTTGGAAATTAGTGAACACCAACCCCCCTCCCGCAAAAAAGTTCACTTTCTTCCTGACCAACCTGAATACCATATTGCCCATATGCGAGCTGACCCTAAAAGCATAATCATTGCTTAAAGAATCGATCGGCGAATGGAACCTGTCAAGGGTGGCGCGATCTCTTTCCGAATTCGTACGGATCCAGCTATAATCGGCCTGAAGGAACAATCTTTTAGACAATGGGTGGGTATAGCCTATTTTAGCCCCCAGGACCTGGGTCCGATCGATTATATTTTGCTCCTGTATCACCGTGTCAGGGTTCGGAAGATGGGTCACCGAATCGAACCACACCTGATAGGCCGCCGTCTGTTTGTTATTAATATAGTGACTGTAATGTTGCTGAATCTCCACGGATAGCGTTCTGCCCTTTTCCCTGAACTTATGCCTCCACAACAGGTCGCTGTTGAACCGCTGGTTGCTGCCGCCGCCATTCTCATACTGCTGGCTTTGGTTCAGATACACGCCGTCTGTTCTCTTGCTTTCAGAATAGCCGCTCTCCCCATTGACCCCTTCCTGGTATTTGCCATCTGCCGTCACCTTTATGGAAGAAAAGGAATCCAGCTTCATTTCGTAATTAGCGATCGCCTTATGCTCCCGGTTGTGCGTGGTCGTATTGGAATAGCCCGAATTCAGTAAATGAAGCGTGTCCCGGACCTCCAGGCTATTATTGGTAGAAGTGTTTCGGGTGTTTAACTGGTTAAAACGGTAATTGGCGCTTAACTTTTCTTTATTATCCCCCCATTTGTTGACATACTGCCCACCCGCATAACGGCTGTCGGGTAATCCCGATCCGTAATACCGGTCACTCTCATATTCCTCATTGCTGGAATTCATCATCCTGCCGCTGCCGTCATCGATCATCTCATAATCAGGGGGTAAGTATTGCTGCCTGTCCTGGCCGCTCAGACCGGTCTCTCCCGTACTGGAGGCAATGCCAAACACGGATATTTTTTGTTTCCCCATAAAATCATTGGCCATGGCCTCATGATTATAGAAATCCTTCCCATTGCTGCCCGTCGACAGCTTGCCAAAATATCCCTTTTTCTTATCCTCCTTTAATTGAATATTGATGGTCTTGGCATGTTTGCCATCATCGATCCCCGTAAAATTAGCCTGGTCGCTTTTTCTGTCATATACCTGGATCTTGTCAACGCTATGGGCCTCCAGGTAACGGGTCGCTAAAGTAGGGTCATCGCTGAAAAATTCATCCCCATCGACAAAAACCTTCGTTACTTTCTCCCCCTGCGCCGTTATATTCCCGTTCCTGTCCACCTGTATCCCGGGCAGACGACGCAATAATTCTTCCACATTGGCATTCGGCCTCACCGCAAAACTATCCGCTTTATATTCGAGCGTATCTCCTTTCATGCGGATAGCCGCCACTTTCTGCCTCACCGTGAACTCTTCCAATAATTTAAACCGGGAAGTCATCATGATTTTCCCCACATCCGTCATACCCGCATCCGCTCTACCCATCTCCGTCTTCCCGGCAGTCGTCTTACTCATTTCCGCCTTCGACCCATCCGCAATGGTTACCTCCTGCAGGTAATCGGCCATCCGGGGAAAAGTAACCAGTAAGGTATAGTTACCCGGCTTTATCTCCTCCAGCAAAAAATTACCCCCGGCATCGCTTCGGGTCGAGTTGACTAAGCTGCTATCCTTTTTATCCAATAAAGCGACAATGGCATAGTAGAGATTTTTCCGGGCCGCCGTATCCGTTATTACCCCTTTGATACCCCCGTTTTGCGCGAATGAACATAGCCCTATAATAGTGCAGCAACAGATAAGCAGGATGTTTTTGGTCATAAGAAAGGCTGAGGATCAATGTTAGCCGTTTTTATTTCTCCCTCCAAGCCAAATCTTAACTATTGATTACCTGATATTGTCTTTTAACAAGAACTTAATAAAAAAATGGCGGCCCCTCTAATAGAAGGGCCGCCCCACCGTTTTTACAAACATTAGAGACAGCCCCGATTTTACGATTGGTTTGTTTTATTGCGATCGGTTTGTTTTATTTCCGTTTCAGATAGCCGAACAACCCATGGGTCTCCTTCACCGGCCCCGCCGTGAAATATACCCGGCTGGAATCTGTTTTCGGAACATTGTTTTCCAGCGCCCACAGCCCATCGATCCAGATAGGTTTGCCTTCATCCATCAAAGGCCCCGCGAACCTGCCATCGTCATCAAATACATTGATATGACCATCCCCGAAATTCCCCACCAGGATGGCATGCTCCGTCTCTTTGGAAAATCCCACCGTTGCCTGGACAATCCCCCAGGGAGAATTCAACGCCCCCCGGCTGGCAAATCTTTTCACCCAGACCCCATTCGGTTTGAAAATGTCGACAAATCCATTCCCCGGGCCAGCCAGGTCATCATGCTTATCCGGCATTTTCTGTTTGGCATAGGTTACATACAGCCAGCCCCCGATATTCCGGATATTGAAAGGCGCAAACCCCCAGGGAATATCCGGATCGTGAAAAGGCTTGCCCGTCACCAGGTTATAATTCTTGTCAAACACATCGATCGTACCCTCATGGAAATTGGTCGCATAGAGGAAATTGCTCCCCCCGTCACTGGCCATCGCAAGCCCCTTATAGACGGCATTCCATTTGGACCGGTCCGCTACGATAGTGGCTACATTCCCACCACCCCAGGCGGCAAGAGTGCCATTTTCGGTAGCAAAGATAAAATGGCTCGCCACCGTGGCCTTCCCGGCCATAAAAGAGAAATCCGTGGTGCCATTGAATACAATGCCCGAGGGGGTTCCGCCAGCCGAACTGTCGGGGGAGGGTATGGTGACCGGCGGCCTTAATGTAGCCCCGGTATTATCATAGATCGGGCTAAGCCCCGTTCCATTGTCCGAGATCCAGATAGGGCCTGACGGCGCTTCCGTGATACCCCAGGGATTCACCAGGGTGCTATCCACCCTGGCAGCCCATCCGGGGACATCGGACACCAGGTTGGTTTGCTCATAACCATTTAAGAATGCATGGGGTATCTCCGTTTTTCTGCAGCCGGGGCCTGCGATAAGGATCAGCAGGGACAATAAAAGAATGGCAGCGCCCCGGAGTTGCGGAGGCAGTTTTTTTGGCAAGGTTCGTGGCATTTTCGTTGATTTTAAGTGATGATAAATGGAATTCCTAGAGGGCAGGAAGGAAGGGCAGGAAGTAACCGGTCCTTTGCAGACAAAAGACTACCAGCCTGCTAAAGAGCAGATCCGGTACGGATCTTCATCGTTTTCTTAATTCAGGAGCTTAGAGGAGTGTAAAAGATGATAAAGGCACTTTGATCAAAATGCTTACCAGGAATAAACTGGCAACAGAGGCCCGGGAGTTGCCTGCGGCAGGAATTATTTTTTCCCTTATTGACCAGCCCGGTTACAAATCCTTCATATTATTCTCCCGTATCCGGTCCATCAGCTTCCCCTCCGGGTCGATCCCTGCTCTCACCGGCTTGCCTTTTACGATCACCTCGATCCGGTGTTTACCCGCACCCAGTCGTTGCCGCTGTAAGTAGAGGGTAGGGGAGCCCCCACCCGGAGAGCCCTTCGGATCGGCTTTGCCCCGGCTATCCCTGGGATCAGCCCCATACACCCCAATATCGATATAGTCATTCATGTCCGCAGCCACCTGCTCCTTCCCCGCAGTATCCACGTAGGTTTTTTTCACCTCCACCACCAGGCTCACCCTATACTCGTCATTTTTACCCAACGGAACCGCATTTACTTCCACCACCTTATTGTCATAAAAACTTACCTTTTCCCAACTGTCTCTCAGGTAATACCGGAAAGAATCCGGCACATGTTGCTGCAACACCCGGTACAGATCATAGCTGCCGGCATAGATCCCCCCCGAACGAAACGCAAACTCATTCCGGAATTGCCGCAGGGCGGCATTCAGACTATCCTCGCCGATCAGCCCCCTTAGCCCATACAAGACCAGAGCCGTTTTGGCATTCCATTCATAGCCCTCGTTGGCATGCAACAGGTCATTTTCGCTACCAAAATTCCTCCGCCCGCCCCAGCTATAATCCCAACCCACCGTCTGCAAAGCTCTCTGCTCCATCTCCTTCCCGTATTTCTTCCCCATCAGCACGAGGGCGGCATATTTCGACAGCCCATCGGAGAGGACCCGTGATCCCACCGTGTGATTGGGCGCTACCTGCTGCCCCCACCATTGATGGGCCAACTGCTCCGCCAGATAAAAATAGATATAGTCGAACTGTCCCGAATCCCGGAAATCCGCGACCCAACCCGTCCTTTCGTTAAAGGCAACCGTACTGGCAAAAGAGATCATACCCGGACCATAGGCGGGAGATTCGACGAGGCGCATGGCGGCAAAAGGGTAGGGGCCAAAAGCCCGTGAATAATAGCGTATCCCATCCTTATCGGCCGCCATGAACCGGGATAGATTCGCCTTATGGTCAGGATGATAATAGATTTCCAGCTTAACGGGCTCCGCCGCATCCACCCGCACCGAATCCCGCAGCACCGCCCACCGCGCCGCAACGATCCCGTCAGGCATATACACCGCCGGCCGGTCCTGCACATAATGAAAATAATGCCGCCCCCCGGACTCCCATTCCCTCTCCAGCCTTCCTGGCCCTACCGCCAGCTGATCCCCCGGCATACTCACCGTTATATCCAGGCTTACCAGGTCGGCGTCATTGCCACTCTCCAGGTTGCGCATACCCACCGGATCATCCGTCGGAATATCCCGCCAGATCTTTTTGGGCAGGCCATATTTTTGCCGGATATCATTATTGCCGATCTCCTCCCCCTCGTCATACCCCATCCCCGGCATGCCGCCCTTGAAAAGGATCCCGTTATGCAGCAGGTTGGCGGCATAGAGATTATTTTCAAAACCAGCATGCGTGATCAGCGAATTAATTTCCAACCGGGCCGTATCTCCCGGCATAAGCGTCTTAGGGAAAATATACAGGCGGTAGTCCGATGCTTCCTGCCGGGGCCTGAATACATTGAACTTCCCCCTGGGGAAATACAAGGGAATGGTATAGGACAGCTCCTTCCCATTATATCGCAGCGTATAATCTGTCAGGTTATCCCCATCCAGCAACAACGTATCGATGGGCCGACTACCCTTATTCATCAGGCTGATAATAGCCCTGGTCCGCTCAGTCTGCGTTTCCGGGTACAGATCCGTATACAGCTCTATCCGGGTGACCTTGGGTAAAGGCAGATCGGCATACCGTTTTAATTTCTTTTCCGCCGCCGCCTTCCTTTCCCTTTCTTCCGTTTGCGTGAGATAATTATTCAGATAACTGACATTGTAATAGATATACCCACCCGTTGCCAGAAACGCAACTAGCAGCAGTACGGTCCCCACCCGGCTGGCCCCCCGGAACCGCTGCCGCGCCAAAAACATTTTTTCTTTCAAACCCGCGCCCATCCCCCGGGTATAGAATAGCGAGCCAAGCACCACCAGCGCCATCCCCGCCAGCGTCCAATAAACATTGAACCAGAGGATCGGCGTCAGCATATGCCCGATCCCATCCATATCGGACGCTATGGCAAAAGGAGTATAGGAGTAGAGCAGCAGATTGTACGTGAAATAATTGAAATCCGATAACACGAACATCAATACCCACACCGTAATGGCAATCCCATGCGCCGCAAACTTGTTATTCACGACGATATGCACTGCATAGCAGAATAACACCATCTCGATCAGACGGGGTAGGGTAGAGACGAACAAAGTAGAGAAATACAAGGATAAATTGAATTGGGTATACCCCTTTGCCAATTGAACGCCCAACCCCAGCAGGATCGGTATCAGCGATAACAAAACGGCCAGGCAACAAAGACTGATCAGCTTGGCGCTGTTCAACACCCAGGTGGGCGGAGGCAGGGCATCGTTGATAAAAGAATACCGCGTAAGCTTCTCCCTGTGGACCGTTTCCCCGGTATAAAAGATGATGATGAGGAAAAGGAAAAAGATGAAATTGTCGCCGAAGATGAACATAAAGAAAACGGTACGCGGAAAGTCCGGCACATCGTAGCGGTTGGGCCCATGCCAGAAGACAAAAGAAAGAAAAATAAGCCCCGACGACAGGATGATCCAGAAATAATTATCCCGTACGATATTCAGCAGCTCTATCCGGGTAAGACTATACAAGGTCTTACGGAAATAGCCCTCGTTCCATCGTACCTGCACGCCGGTTCCAGCCCCACTCCCCGCTCGGCTCAACGTGGCATCCTCACTCACGGACTTTTTCCGCTTCTCTTTCACCGGGCTAAAGAACCGCTCAAAGCTGAACCGTCCGTACGTACCGATCAACACCAACAATCCTACCGAGACCCAGAGGATCCGGTTTTCTAAAAAAAGACCCCGCATCGGTATGACGGAAGTATTCAGCTGCTCCGGCGACAAAGCATCAGTATCCATTCTTAGCCCGTTGACGAGAAACGGATCGGTGAGATAGATCACTCTTGGATTGTGGACCGTATGCAGGAAAAAATTGGCGAGGATATAAGCCAGGAATAAGAAGAGACCGCTGCTATAGATCACCTTTACATTCCGGAAAATAGCCACCAGCCCAAAAAATAAAGAAGACGTGAAAAACAGCGCGGGTACCAGGACGGTCAGGTAAGGATACCAATAATAAACAAACCTGTTCTCCCCAAAACGACTCGCGGGCACCCATCCCATAGCCGGCCCCAGTTTGGTGCCCAGGTAAGCCCCCAGGTAGATGGCCGCCCCGATCAGCAGCACGAAGACCCAGCTTCCCAGGTAACGCCCCCAGAAATACCCCGCCTTCGTGATCGGGTAGGAGAGATAATACTCCTTCGTATTATGCTCGATGTCCCGGTACAGCGGCACCCCCATAATGGCTGAACTCACCAGCATCATAAAGACACTCAGCAGGGAAGAAAAAAGAGCCAGCATCGCAGGTGCATTGATGAATTCCTTTTCCACCAGGGGCAGCGATCCCTGGGCAAAAGAGAGCAGGCTGAAGCCGAATACAAAAAGAAAATAGACATAGAACGCAGGCCGGCGCAGCCTGTAATTTATCTCGAAGAGAAAGATCTGCAGGAACATAAATAAAGTTTGATGGGTAATAGCATATCCGTGGATCATCGGCCCTTCCGGGCGCAGGACTCGGTTACAGCGTATTGATATCCATTTTCCGGGCAATATTGCTGAAATAAACATCCTCCAGGTTGGGCGGACTGGCAACGAACCCGTCCCCCGGCTCCTGCTCCTGCAGGATCCGGATATAGAGGTTACCCGCTTTAAGCTGCGTAGAGATGATAGGATAGTTGGCCTTGTATTGCCCGATGGCATTCTTCGGGATCATCTTGCTGTAGATCTTTCCTTCCAGCTTCGCAATGGCATCATCCGGCTCTCCGCTATACAATACCTCCCCCATGCATATGATCGCAAATCTTGAGCAGAGCGTACTCACATCTTCCACAATATGCGTCGACAAAATGACGATCGTATTCTCCCCCAGGTGGCTTAGCAGATTGTAAAACCGGTTCCGCTCCGCCGGGTCCAGCCCGGCCGTAGGCTCATCCACGATGATCAACCTGGGATTCCCGATCAGCGCCTGAGCAATGCCCCAACGCTGTTTCATCCCTCCCGAGAAGGTCCCCAGCTTCTTCTTTTTATCCTTATACAGGTTCACGTTATTCAGTAGCTCATTCACCAGGTCCTTCCGTTCTCCAGCCCGGTCCACCCCCTTCAGCCGGGCGACATGATCCAGCATCTGCTCGGCGGAGATCCGTGGGTATACGCCGAACTCCTGCGGCAGATAGCCCAGCAACTGCCGGACCCGCGTCTTATTCCGCAAGACATCCAGCTCGTCCAGAAAAATACTGCCGCTATCGGCCTCCTGTAAAGTGGCAATGGTGCGCATCAGGGACGACTTTCCCGCCCCATTGGGGCCCAACAGACCGAACATCCCGTTCCCCAGGGTGAGGGATACATTCTGGATGGCGCGGACACCATTGGGATAAGTCTTGGATAAAGAGTCAATGGTTAATTGCATATAATGGTTTTAATTGTTCATCTTTCGTAAACGATCCAGGGTAGCCCCGGTCAGGTTGATTCTCGACCCGTCGGTATAATGGATCTCCGGTTGGCGGATGTTTGCATGCTGATCATTGAGTTCGGATTGATCATCCAGCTGTACATTCAGTTCTCCGACGACCGCATTCCGATGCAGGACCAGGTTCGAATTCGTTGCATTCAGCTGTATGTGATCATAGAATTCCGCAGCGGTGAAATTGTTTTCATTGCCATAGCCTTCACCGATCCAGATCTGCGTATTGATAGCCTCAAGATTCCAATCGGACCGGCCGGTAATCTTAGGGCCTTTCACCAGCGCCAGCAAATTGTTGAGACGGATAAGCGTTTGAGGCCCCGCATGGATTTCTATCCAGGGATAATCACTGTAACGCTGGAAGATATCGTGCGGATTCATGGAGAAGGCGCCTCCCCGGATCGATAAGCTGTCTGTACCCGACCCGCGAAGTTCTATTTTCCCTTTATCGCCGTTATCGTATTTGATAAAGAAACTATCGGACGGGATCAGGGTTATGTTCACATTACCTTGAAGAGATAGAGAGGCAGGAGCCTTTCCCTTGTATTGAACAGTCCAGCTTTCTGCCTGTCTTAGACGGGTAATCGCCTTACTGTCCCTGGACCGGGCATACAACCCAAGATGGACGGCGCCATACAGGACCAGGGCCGATAGAGAAAAGCACAACAATAGCTTATCGCTTGTTTTCATACATTATCCTTCTTTGTTGGTGTTATAAAATTGCTTCCGGTATTTCTCATACCGGGGTTTCAACTCTTCCAGGTCCATCCCCAGCAACAGCAGGCTGCGGAATACCTGGGGCAGGTCCTTCTCCATAAAGACGTCCTTCCGGTATTGGGTAACCTGTTTAATGGCATTTGGCGCGGTGAAAAACCCAATGCCCCGCTGGTTGAAAACGATCTCCTGCTGCTGCAGAAATTCATAGGTGCGCATAACGGTATTCGGATTCACTTCCAGTTGTATGGCCAATTCCCTTACCGATGGAATACGCTCCCCGGGACTCCACTCTTTGAGCAGGATCTTTTCGCATACGTAATCCGCGATCTGCAGGTATATAGCTTGTGATTCTCTGAACTGCATATAGTTGATTTTTATCCCTACACCTCTTTTTCTTTCAGGCGGATATAAGCAATGAACCAGAATATAAAAGGAATGCTGTACTGTATCAGAAAGAACAGACTGCTCTCCATCCACAGCGGCAACCTGACCAATTGAAGCTGTGCTGCATTATTCGCTGTATTATTCCATTGAATGAAATTATACGTACGCCACCCCTGCGGGAGATGCTCTTCTATCCCCTTCACGGCAAAGATCACGAACGCCAGCCAGAACAGCAGTATGCCGACAATGGTCTTGATAAAGGAATACCGCGTAAAATAAACCGACCCCAGAAGGAAGGCCGATTGGATGGTGAAATAACCCAGCAGCAACATATGATATTGCTTGTCCAAAATAGGCGCCCATTCATTGTTCCACAGGCTGAATACCTCGATCTTCCCGATCGGTATCGTAGTACCCGCCCATACCTGGTGCTCCTTTAAAATACCTTGGTTCCCCACATTCACCAGGGGAATATCCACGATATAATAAATAAGCGTATAAACGATAAAAAAAAGCACAACCCCGTATAAGATACCGCACAGTAATTTTTCGAGATGCGAGGCCGGAATGGATAAGTAACGAATACCCTGAGCCTTACCTCCCAGCTCGGCAAAGATCGTACTGGCATAGAGGCAGCCCACGAAGTACAGCCCGCAATAGTACGTAGCGTATTGAACGAAAGGGTTCATCGCACCGTCTTTATACACTACCAATATGAAACTATACCAGCCGGCCATTAACCCGCCCATCGCCAACATGGCCAGCAGGTATCGTTTACGGTTCTCTACCCAATGCATCGTCACCAGCATCCACCACCTGCTAAAATCAAAAGTCTGGTTCATTTGGTTTTGTTTATTGTTATTTGTCTCCATTCCCTCCCGGTCATTCACCAGTCATTCACTCGTTTACCGGAACGCCTTATTGATCTTCTCCCCCTCCAGCACCACCGCCTTGTAGAGCATCTCCAGGTCCGGCCGGCTGTCCTCTCCATCGGAATTGACGAGGATCAACGCATTCCCTTTCAGCGAAGGCTCACTGTAAAGAGCGCCCGCCATCTCCTCCGCATCCAGGGAGATCTTAAAGGTCAGCCTCCGGGAAATAGTCTCCAGATCCTGGTCGAACAGGATCTTTCCCTCTTCGATCAACATGACCCGGTCGATCAGGTTGTCAAGATCCCTTACCTGGTGCGTGCTGATGACGATACACTTGGTTTCATCGACGGTCCCGGCAATCACTTTCCTGAACTGGCTCTTACTGAGAATGTCCAGCCCGTTGGTGGGCTCGTCCATCAGGAGCAACGGCGCATTGATGGCAAGCGCAAAGCTGATCAGCGTTTTTTTCTGTTGCCCATAGCTCATCTCATCCAACCTCGCATCTGCCGGAATATCGAAGTCGCGGAGGATCCGGTCAAACTGTTCTCTGTTAAAGGAAGGATAGAAGCGCGCCTGCGTACCCACCCATTCACCAATGCGCGTAGGCGGTAAATAGAAATCCTCCGGCACCAAAAACACCTTTTCCAGAAAAGCCGGCTGCCGCTTACCCGGCTCAAAACCCAATGCCTCGATCCTGCCTTTCTCCGGAAAAAGATACCCGGCAATATTTCTCAGCAACGTCGATTTCCCCGTTCCATTCCGGCCAAGCAACCCATAAATACGACCAGGGTGCAGGTCCAGGTTAAGCCCCGTAAATACAGGCTTTCGCCGGTAAGCAAAATGAAGGTCCCGGATGCTGACCATCGAAGGTGAATCCATACTTGGTGATTTAGTGTACTAGATAAGTAGTACACTAAAGTAATGAATATTTTGATCCATCCAAATTTTCGACAAAAAAATCTATATTTAGTCCTCTAAAATCTTGTATGACCCAGACCAACGCTTCCCCGCTTCAAGCCGCCCCCTCCCAACGACTCTATTCACTGGATGCCCTGCGGGGATTCGATATGTTCTGGATCATCGGAGCAGACGAGATCTGCGGGATCCTGGCAAAGATCACCGGCTCGCCGGCCTTGAAAACCATTTCCGAACAGTTCGAGCACCCCGCCTGGAACGGCTTTCATTTTGAAGACCTCATCTTTCCCCTCTTCCTCTTCATCGCGGGAGTGGCGACGCCCTATTCCGTCGGAAGAGAGCTGGAAAAAGGAACTCCCCGTAACAAACTGCTGACCCGGGTAATCCGCAGAGGGCTCATCCTCGTCCTGCTGGGCATCATCTATAATAATGGTCTGAAAATCCACCCCCTGGCCGAGATCCGTTTCCCCAGCGTATTGGGCCGCATCGGGATCGCCTACATGTTCGCCAATATCATTTACCTCTATACCAAACAAAGAGGACAGCTCATCTGGTTTGGCGGACTGCTTATCGGTTACTGGTTGCTGTTACTATTCAACTCCGCGCCCGGTTTTCACCACGGAGACCTGACCATGGAGGGTAATTTCGCTTCCTATATCGACCGGTCGATCATCCCGGGTAAACTCTACTTAGGTATCCATGACCCCGAAGGACTGGTATCCGCTATCCCGGCTATCAGTACGGGACTCCTGGGCATCCTCACCGGCAATCTATTGAAAAATAGTCCTTTACAGCCATCCGCCAAGGCATTGAGGATGGCCCTGACAGGAGTGGTGTTCATTATCCTCGCACAGATCTGGAATCTGGCCTTCCCCATCAATAAGAATCTCTGGACCAGCTCCTTCGTCCTGCAGGTAGGTGGAATCAGCCTGCTGCTGCTGGCTGCTTTCTATTATATCATCGATGTACGAGGCTATAAAAAATGGGCTTTCTTCTTCAGCGTCATCGGCATGAACTCCATCCTTATCTACATGTCCAGCCGTTTCATCAACTGGGATTATGCCAATAAAGGTTTCTTCCAATGGCTGTTCCAGCTCGTTGGTAACCCCTGGAATGATCTGGTCGCCATACTCTGCTTCCTGGCCGTCAAATGGGCCTTCCTCTATTTCATGTATAAAAAGAAAACCTTTCTGCGGGTATAACCGGGGTTTCCCCCACTATTGCCCGGCAGGGGCAGCAGTCATAGCCTTCATCCCGATAATGGTTTCGCTGAATGCGCACATATTGTCCAGGAGATCAGACAGCTCTTCCCCCTTACTCGTAAGGGAATATTCTACCTTGGGCGGTATTTCATCATAATCGATCCGGGTGATCAATCCATATCTTTCCAGTAGCTTAAGCCGATCCGACAGGATCGTATCGCTGATATATTTCAAGTCGTCTTTAATAAGCTTAAACCGGTTATTCCCCTCCTGGATACAGAATAACACATCGCTAAACCATCGTTTACTGACGAGGTCTAATAATTCATTAAGAGCACACTTTTCTTCCAGGAACTCCTGGTTGCGATAATTGGTGGAACTTGTTTTTCTCTCTGACATAACCGGTGGTTTTAACTACAATAACAGTTCGGAAGCATAGGTTAGAAGGGGTGGGACCCTGCAAACTTAACTTTTTATTATCGATTTTGCCTACCAATGAAAATAGGAAATAACCGGCCATACCAATAAAATCTTTAATTGACCGATAAAAAAAAATCCCCTCTCAAAAGGACAAAAAGAACGCACATTGATTAAAAATTCATTCTTTTCCCCTGCTCAGGGAAAACCAACTTTACAGGAGATAAAGAAGGGTTCTCTTCCAGTTCCTTTCGGATCCGGGCTTCCTGGTCGCCGGAAGGTTTCCGGTGCGTGATGACCACCTGCAGGCCCCGGACCCCGTTTGCTCCCGACAGCCCGGCCAGCTCCGCCATTTCTCTTCCCAACAGCTTCGGGGTCAGATGCCCGAACAGGAGTTTCTCCGGCTGCTCGTTCGTAAACGAAGCTTCAATAAAGATTCCCTTTAACCGCCCGTTCCGGACCATCGGAGCGACCGCCTGCCAGAGCAGATGCAGCTTATTGGAATGTTCGACCGTATCGGATCCCGTATCGCCCAGATAGAGCAGGTAGTCTTCCCCGCTTCGCACCAAAAAAGCAGAACTTTGATAAGGCGCCCCATGACTCAGCGCATAGGCCGTCACATAAAGAGGAGTATGAGGGATAGCGACTTCTTCTCCGGGGACAAGAGACGCATAGTGGTATTTTTTCAATAACGGCTTTTCCCCCTCATCCCCGAAATTCGCCCAGCTTTCCCAGGTGAAATATTTTTCCTTCAGCACGTCCAGACAAGCCGGCAGCCCATAGATGGTTTTGGCGCTGTCGTCCGGAGAATTGATGATCAGCCCGGCCACATGATCCAGGTGAGGATGAGAAATAAAATAAGCCTTGATATAATTTCGCAATACGTTCGGGACGCTGGTACTGAACACCCCGGAATCCACCGCCTTCCGGATCCCCGAATACAAGGTCCCCGCATCGAGACAGATATAATCATTGCTGCCTGCCGCAGCCAGCATATAAGAAGACAAATTGCTTTCATCCAATCCCCCCCTTACCCCCAGCGGCACAACGGTAAACTGAGCGCCGGCCCTCAGCGAGCAGCATAAACACAAGACGATCCAGCCTGAACGATAGCTATTCATGAGATTAATATAGACTCCTGCTTCCGCTCCGCATGCAGGGCCTGTTGCCGGTAGGCAGAAGGCGTAACCCCTTCGAAACGTTTGAAGAACTTCGTGAAATTGGAGGTGTCGAAAGTGAGACGCTCCGCGATCCCGGCAATGGTATACCGCCCCTCCCGCAACATCTTACGGGACTCTTCCATCAGCTTGTCCTCAAAAAAATAACAGGGGGAATAGCCCGTAGTGAGCTTGATCGTATTGCTCAGGTGCACCGGGTGAATGTACAGGATCGCCGCAAAATCCTTAATATGATACATCTTATCGGCCTTGCCGGAGAGGATGTCAGCAAGATGCTTGTCTACTTCAGCCAGGAAATCCCTGGTGATTTCTGCCTTCCTGGATAATATTTTTTTCGGGAGATTCATCGCGGATATTTGCCGTGCCGGTAAAAAAATCACCAAAGGAGCACCTCTTCGGATCGCCAAAGGGGATAGCCTATCACCGCCACAGCGGCAAATTAGATGCAATTGGGTAACTTTCCAAATTAAGTTCTCAGGCGGAAACCATCTTCAGGCGGCAGCCATCATACCGGAGGGCGTCAGGCGGAAACCATCATACCCGTGGATGTCAGTTTTTCGATCAGATGAATGATCCGGTCCTTTTCCTTCCGCAACAAGAAGATCTCATTCTCCAAACTGGCGATCCTTTCATCCTTACTTACGATCACCTGTCCGTAAAGCTGTCGGGTATTCTCGATAATCTCTCTCCAGTGATCTTCTTTGGGAGGCTGGGCAGGGTGGGAGGAGGGATCTGAAAAGTGGAGGACCGGCTCCTTATCGGAGAGTAGCTCCATGGGGGGGATATTCAGGATACCGGCCAGCCTTCCCAGGCGCTCTGCCGTTATTTTTGTCTGGTTATTTTCAATGCGGGAATATGCGTTTTGCGTGATCCCCAGCTTCTCGGCGATATACTCCTGTGAATAATTACGGAATTCCCTTAATACCCTTAGTTTCTGTCCTGTCATACGGATGGTTTGGTTCAGAGATAATGAATTATACGACAGGGGGTCTTTGTGCTACTAATCAGGCACAACCGGGTGGAGCCCGGTTTAAGAATATCATCGATCAGATACGAAATTAAAACGGTTTTGGATTTATTCAGGGCATTTTTTAAAGGGGCATCCTACCCCGGGAAGCCATGTATGCCGGAAATGGATAAATTATGCGCCATAAGCATAATGTATCCTTATAACGGATAGGATATCCCGGGCCTTCTGGTGAATTTTACCCTACACTGCGATCTTGCGGTGCTTCTGAAAAAACTTGAAAAATGAAAAGTTTAGACTTAGCCTCAATGGAAAACATCCAGGGCGGATCTGCTGGTAGTATCGCTATCAATCTTCCTATCACCGCTTTATTGGCTGCTTTGGGCCTTGGTGGTATTGGTGTCGGAATCGGTCTGGGAATCACTTACAACATTGATATCCTGCCTTCTTCCTTACCCAGCTTACCGCTCGGTTTATAACCTCAATAACAGGATGATGATCATCCTTGTTATGATCATCATCCTGTTCATTTTCAACAAAGACTCCTATGACGGATCTGGCAGCAACGGAACGACAATCTTCTACCCATCAGCCCCCCTATCCCTGTTCAGTCTTTTTAAAGTGTCTTCCGTGCCTGCCTGGCTGTATTGCCCCCTGCAAACCCTTGACCTCTTCCAGGTGGCTTACTATGGTTTAGGACTTATATGTTGCATGATAGGAGTCGCCTTTCTCGTCATCAGTACCCATCATTCCTGAAAGCATAATGATGAAGCTAGACCCCGTCACCATGAAAAAACACAGGCCTTCACACTTTAAACTACAGCACGATCAGTACGATTGCGGGGTGACCTGCCTGCGCAATATTTTGAACTATTATAAGGCCGACATCTCCCTGGAAAAACTACGGGAATGGAGCGGGTCCGGCATCCAGGGAACCTCCCTGCTGGGACTTCACCAGGCCGCCGGCCAGGCTGGATTCAAGGCCGAAGGCGCCCGCGGCGGAGACGTTGCCGACCTCCGGAGCCTACAGCATCCCTGCATCCTGCATGTTACCCTGGAGGCAGGCATACAGCATTACCTCATTTACTATCCCACCGAAAGCAACCTCCTGCTGATAGGAGATCCGGCCAAAGGACTGACCTGGCTTTATCCGGCGGAGCTGGAAAAGATCTGGATAGGCCATACCCTGTTATTATTGGAGCCCGGCGAACAACTGTCCCAATGGCAGCAGCAACGACAAAAAAAACTACGCTGGGTCTGGCAGACCCTGAAAGAAGACGTTCACCTCCTCTATGTCGCCCTGGGGCTGGGACTGCTTTGCGCCCTGCTCAACCTCTCCACCGCCGTATTCTCCCAACGCCTCATCGACTACATCCTTCCCTCCAAAGACCATTCAGCGCTTTTTATCGGATTGTCCCTCTTAGGGCTGCTCCTGATCATGAAGAGCGGCTTTTCCTTTCTGCGGCAGCAATTGCTGATCCGCCAGGGATATGGATTCAACCTCCGCATCACCGGCGGCTTCTTCCGTTCCATCCTCTCCCTGAACAAATCTTTTTTCGATCACCGCAAGACGGGTGACCTCATTGCCCGCCTCAACGATACCCAGCGCATCCAGCAGGCCGCCAGTTATATTCTGGGCGAAATGACCATCCAATGCCTCCTGCTGCTGGTCACCCTCTGCCTGCTATTTATCTACTCCTGGCCCATCGCCGTCTTCTGCCTGGTAATGATCCCCATTATCGCCGGCATCGTAAAACTTTTTGAGGGTGGGATCATCCGGGGACAACGCTCCGTCATGGTGGCGCATGCACAAAATGAAAGTAATTACGTGGACAGCATAAGAGGCATCCACACGATTAAAGCCATGAACCGCGAATCACTTTTCGCCGGGATCGCCGCTAACTTTTTTTTATCCTTACAAACCTCAGTCATGCAATTGGGAAAGATCAGGATCCGCTTCAATGTTCTGCTGGAAATTATCACCGCCCTCTTTTTACTCACCGTCATCGGCTGGGCAGCCCTCGACACCTGGAACGGCTCGCTGCGAACCGGCCAAATGATCGCTATTCTCCAGTTGGCCGGCATACTCATGCAAACGGTCATCCTGGTAGCCCTCACTAACCTCCAGGTACAGGAAGCCGCCGTGGCCCTGGACCGCATGTATGAATTCACCATCCTGGACCCGGAATATGATGCCGCGAACGCATCCATCGGGGGAGCCACACACACAGCCCGGCAAGGGGCGCCGAACGCCGCCGGAGAAGGGGAGGAGCCCATCCGTTTCGAACGGCTCTCGGTAGAAAAACTGGAATTCCGGTTTCCCGGAAAAAAACTGCTCCTGAAGGATATTTCAATGGAGCTGCGAAGAGGAGAGATCATCGCGCTCTCCGGAGAAAGCGGTCAGGGCAAAAGCACCCTGCTGCAGATCTTACAGAAATTCTATCCCTATGACGGAGGCCCCGTCTGGGTCAATAACCAGGAAATGCAGACCATCGATACCCCCGCCTGGAGAAAAATGATCGGAGTCGTACCACAGGATATCGTCCTCTTTAGCGGCACCCTACTGGCCAATATCTGTCTGGACCCCGGCACGGAAAACATCGACCAGGTCCGTCAATTCTGTCATCTCTACGGCTTCGACCGGTTTTTCGAAAGCCTGCCCCAGTCCTATACGACTCTCCTGGGCGAAGGCGGCGTCGCCCTGTCGGGCGGACAAAAGCAGCTGCTGGCCCTGGCCCGTTGCCTCTATGCCAGCCCGCAACTGATCCTGCTGGACGAACCCACCGCTGCCATGGACGCCGCCACCGAGCATTTCGTGATCACGATCCTGCAGCGATTCCGGCAACAGGCAGGCATGCTGATCATCTCTCACAAGGACTCCCTGACAGAGATCGCCGACCGGGTCTACCTGCTGGAAAAAGGCACCACCTACCAGGTCCCCCGCTCCGCCAGCTTCTCCATGGCCAACTAGCGCATTTCGCGTAATTTCGTCCCACAATGGAAAAAGAACATCACTACAGCTCCTCCCTCACCTGGACAGGCAACAAAGGAGAAGGTACCGCTAATTACAAGGCCTACGACAGAGATTATACGATCCAGGTCAAAGGCAAACCGGATATCGCCGGCTCCTCAGACCCCTCCTTCCGGGGATCCCCATCGAGATACAATCCCGAAGAGTTGCTCCTGTCCTCGATCTCTTCCTGTCATATGCTCTGGTATCTGCATCTCTGCTCCGTCAACAAGATCGTAGTGACAGACTATCAGGACCAGGCACAAGGCATCATGGCAGAACTACCCGATGGCAGCGGATATTTTAAAGAAGTGACCCTCCATCCCATCGTCACCCTGGCCGTCGCCACCGCCCCCACCAGCGGCGCACTCACCGGCAGCGCACTCATCGAACGGGCCACGGCCCTGCATCACGAAGCCAATAAAATGTGCTTTATCGCGAACTCCTGCAATTTCCCTATCCGCCATAATCCGGGTTTTAGGACGGTGTGAGGCTCGTGACGGCTCACACCCGAAGAGCGGGCCTCCGGAAGATGAACTTCCGGAGGCCCGTGGCGTTTCAGTACACACGCAAAAGGATCTTCCCGCTGTGCTCGCTGCTCTCCATCAGCCGCTGCGCGGCAGCCGCCTCCTCCAGCGGCAGCACTTTATAGATGACGGGCTTCACCATCCCCCTTTCAATCAAAGGCCAGACATTCCTTTCCACCTCCGCCGCCAGCCCCGCTTTAAACGCTGTATCGCGCGGCTTCAACATGCTTCCTGTCAAAACAAGCCGCTTCCGCATGATCTCCGCTATATTGACCGTAGCCTCATTCCCCCGCATAGCATTGATGAACACGATCCGCCCATCCTCCCGGAGCAGCCGCATATTCTTCGGCGTGAAATCTCCTCCCGTCATATCCAGGATCACATCGATCCCCACTCCCCGAAGCCTTTCTTCAAAATCCTCCGTTTTATAGTTGACGGCTTTTTTAGCGCCCAGCGATTCACACCACCGGCATTTCTCCTCCGTACCCGCCGTGACATAAACGTCGATCCCCAGCGCCGTGGCCAGCTGAATGGACGTCACCCCAATGCCGCTGCTGCCCCCATGGACCAGCAGATTCTCGCCGGCACGCAGCCGGCCAGTCTGAAAGACATTGGACCACACCGTAAAAATAGTCTCCGGCAAGGCGGCGGCTTCCTCCAGACCGATCCCCTTCGGCAGCGGCAGACATTGCCCCTCCGGAACCGCTATGTACTGCGCATACCCTCCCCCGGTTACCAGTGCACAGACGGCATCCCCCGCTTTCCAACGCTTCACCCCAGGTCCGCAGGCCTCTATATGCCCCGACACCTCCAATCCGGGAATCTCGCCCCCGGCATTCTCTTTCTTCCCATAACCATGCGCGGAGCGACTATAGATATCACTACGGTTCAACCCCGCCGCTTTTATTTTTATCAGGACTTCTCCGGCTGCAGGAACAGGTGTCGCCACCTCGCGCAGCTCCAGCACTTCCGGCCCTCCCTTTTTCGTTATCAGGATTGCTTTCATAGCCATGAAGTTACGCTTACTCTAAAATATGATAGCGAACGACCAACTTTTATTACATTTATCCGACTTATGAAAAAAGCAACCTATCGTGACCTGGCTATCTTATTTGGGATCACCCTTCTTATCTTCTACCCACTCTTCTACACGCATTATTTTTACACCGATGAGATCGGCCAGCTGAGGAACTACCGTCCGGGCAGCCATTATCACATGTTCGTCGGACTAGGCCGCTATATCACCGATACTATCTTCCAGTTCCTGTTCAACTCCATAGATACTATCCGGCAGATCACCCGGCTGCGCATATTTTCCCTGTTCGGATGGATGGCCTGTATCCCCGTCTGGTATCTCATCCTGACCCGCGTCTGCCAAAAAGAAGAGCTTCCGCGCCTGCTCCCCTTTTTCACCGTGCTCTACCTGGTCTGCTGCCCGCCCTTTTGCGTCTACGTCAGCTGGGCCTCCTGTATGGAACTGTTTATTGCCAATACCAGCGGACTACTCGCAGGCTACACCCTCTATTCACAAATAAAATTTCTGCCCACTGCCGGGAGCGTTCACAAAAGAATGGAATTATCGGCAATGGCAGTTGGGTGGACCTTATTATTCGGAGTGGTCTCCCTGTTCACCTATCAGAACGGCTTCGGCTGCTTCCTCCTGCCTTTCCTGCTGCACGCAATTGCTAAAAGAGAGTGGTCCCGCACCCTTGGAGCAGCGATCGGTATCTATCTCCTGACCTACCTGCTGTATTATGCCCTATTCCGCTGGCAGATGAGGCTCTGGCACATAGATTCCAGTGAAAGGACCGGCTTTTCGCCCGCCCCCTTGAGCAAAATGGCCTTTTTCCTGGTCCGCCCCCTGGCCACCGCCTTCCGCTTTACCTGGATTGCCAGAGAGGACAGTTCCCCGGCTCTCTATATTTCCCAGTCCATCCTGCTCGCATGGCTCCTGGTAAACTTCTATATCCACCGCTCCCTCTCCGCCTCTGTACGCCTGCTCTACCTGGCAGGCATCGGTTGCCTGTTGGGCCTGATCTATCTCCCCTCCCTGATCGCAAAAGAAAATTATGCTTCCAACAGGACCCTTCTCGGACTGGACCTGGCCGTATTCCTCCTGGTATTTTCCACGCTCCTTCGGGCGGTGCGGGCAGAAAAATACCGGCCCATCATGGCCGCTCTGCTGGGGCTCTTTTTTGTCGCCAATGCCTGGTATAATTTTCACTACCAGTTCCTGGCGCCCGTCAAAAAAGAATATGACCAGGTAAGGAATTATATAGAGACGCAATATCATCCGGGCATCACCAGCGTAACGTTTATCCGTCCCCCCCAACAACTATTTCACGACCTGTATGGCGTCAATATCTCCTGGGATGAATTCGGAGTGCCTTCCACTTTTCCGCAGTGGGTACCCGAAGATTTTGTCAGGCAGGTCGTATGGGAGAAGACAGGCAGCCGCGCGGCGGCGGATAGCCTGGTGATCGCCAACTGGCCGGACGAGCAAGCCTATATAGTTTCAAGGCCAGGGCCTGCGCTTGCTCCCGCTCCTGATCCCCTCGCACCCCATAACCCTGCCTCCGGTCTCGTGGCCCCGGGCCCACATACCCTTATCATAGATGTAGAAAAAATAATGCGATAATAGTTGCATCTTGCAGTATGCCGAAAACAAAATTGCCGTTAAAGGTCCAATATGCCTATGCCGCCGGAATGATGGGTTGGAGCATTCTTACCAATCTCGTTATCGTGATGCTGCCGTATTATTATCTGCCTCCCTCCAATGCCCGCCTGATCCCCCTGCTGCCCCAGCTCTTACTCCTGGGCGTTGTCAATATTCTCTCCCTGATCTTTGCCTCCGGCCGGCTCATCGATGCGGTCTATGATCCCTTTATCGCTTCCCGCAGCGATAAAAGCGTTAACCCCAAAGGACGCCGCATTCCTTTTATGAAAAGAGCAGTTTTGCCTGCCGCCTTTTTTTGCTTTCTCACCTTCTACCCCCTGGTAAAAGGAGAGAGCATTCACAATGCCTGGTGGCTCACCGGGACCCTCATCCTCTTCTTCGTATCGACGACTACCTATATCATTCCCTATTATGCCCTCTTACCCGAAATGACGGATACGGCGGCGGAAAAAGTCAGGCTCTCTTCTTTTCAGCAGGTAGGCTTTGTCTTGGGGATCATCGTTTCAGCCCTGGTCAACAATTATGCGGATGGCATCCAGCGCGTGTTTCAGATCCGTGACCGGGATACCGCCATCCAGTTTACCGTTGCGGGACTCTGCTGCCTGGCCGCCCTGATCATGCTGATACCCGTATTCACCGTCGACGAAAAAAAATATTCCGGCAGCAAGCCCTCCCACCTGCCTATATGGCCGGCGATCAAAAAAACCTTCAGCAACGCCAACTTTAAATATTATCTCATCTCGGATTTCTCTTATTATATGGCGCTGAGCATCATCTCCAGCGGGCTACTGTTTTTTGTAAAGGTCCTGCTCGGTTTGCCCGAATCCGAAGGAGGCGTATTGATGGGGGTTATGGTGCTCGTTTCCCTGGTCTTCTATCCCCTGATCAACTTCCTGGCCCTCCGTTGGGGGAAGAAGCCCGTGGTGCTGATCTCCTTTGCCCTGCTGAGCCTGATCTTTGTAGCTATTTATTTTTTGGGCAAATTCCCCGCCTCTCCCAAAACCCAGATCTATACGCTCGTGATCTGCGCGGCCTTCCCCCTCGCATCGCTGGGCATCCTCCCGAATGCAATACTGGCGGAGATCGCACAGCAGGACGCGGAGCAGACAGGAGAGAACAGGGAAGGAATGTTCTTTGCCGTGAAATATCTCTTCGTGAAGATGGGCCAGACCCTGGGGATCGCCCTGTTTGCGTTCCTTACCATCTATGGCAAGGACCCCGGACATGACCACGGCCTGCGCCTCAACGGCCTCTGCGGATTCGCCCTCTGCGTGCTGGCCCTGCTCTTCTTCAGCCGCTTCCGCGAACAGCGGTCCTCCAGATCTACCCAAAAAACTCTTCCGTAGAAGCTACCAGCGAAAGTAATTCCAGTTCAGGCTCTGCTTCGAGCCCGCTGGACCAAAGCCCGGTATCGAATTTTTTAAATGATTCCAATGCCGTCAGCACCTGGTGGGCTTCTTCATTTTCAAATTGGTCAAAATGCATAAATGTTTTTCCGTCGGGCAACAGCCAGCAGCCGTATTTAATTCCCGGATGATTGAGCGCTCTTAATTCTTTGACGATCGCGGCAATGTTTTCCCGATTGATCGGAGCAAATTCGGCGGTGGTCGTATACTGTACCCTTACTATTTTCATGATGGCAAATTTTATTAAATGTAAGAGTAAAAATAAAAAACAGAATAACTAAATATTTAGTCATACATTCGTTTTGTAACTAAAAACATAGTTATATGATGCTCAGCAGTTATATAAAAATCACCTCACGTCATCTCGTAAAATCCCGCCTCTATTCCTCGATCAACATCATCGGCTTAGCGATGGGCATGGCCGTCGCCATGCTGATCAGCCTATGGATCTGGGACGAATGCTCCTTCGACTACTACCACCAGCGCCACCACCGGCTGGCCCAGCTCTATGATACCCAGACCTGGAATGGCAAAACCAACACAGACCGCGAAATCGATATACCGCTGGCCCGGGAGCTCAAGACCCTTTACCCCGACGACTTCCATCAACTCTGCCTGCTTTCCCCCGGCGAGAGCGGCCATCTCCTTACCGTTAGCGATAAAAAAATTATCGCATCCGGCCTCTACGTGCAGCCACAATTTCCGGACATGTTCACCCTGAAAATGCTTTCCGGCAGCATCGACGCATTAAAAGATCCCTCTTCGACACTGCTGACCGCCTCCCTCGCAAAGACATTATTCGGCAATAGCAACCCGATCAACCAGCTAATCCGCATGGATAGCAATGCCTACCTAAAAGTCGCGGGCGTTTACGAAGACCTGCCCGGCAACACGACATTTAACTACGTGAAATTCCTGCTGCCCTGGGACCAGCACGTCCGCTCCAACGAATGGGTAAAAGAATCCTCTTCGCTTTGGGGGCGCCACGCCGGACGGCTGATCGTAGAACTAAGTGAGAATACCGACCTTGATCGACTAAACGCCCGGATCAGAGATCTCCCGAAGAAATATGTGAAAGAAGGTAAAGACGAAATATTCCTGCACCCGATGGATAAATGGCGATTGTACAATGAGTTCAAAGATGGAAAAGTAGTAGGGGGCCGGATCCACCTCATCTGGTTGTTCGGCATCATCGGCATCTTCGTATTGTTGCTGGCCTGTATCAATTTTATGAACCTGAGCACCGCCCGCAGCGCGCAGCGCGCAAAGGAAGTCGGTATCCGCAAGGTCATAGGATCACTCCGCTCACAGCTGATCGGACAATTCCTGAGCGAATCGATCGTAACGGCTTTCCTGGCCCTGGCGCTGGCCCTCTTGCTGGTAAGACTCTCCTTACCCTTTTTCAGTGCGCTGCTGATAGGCAAGCCGCTGACCTTTCCGGGACATAGCCCGTTGTTCTGGGGGCTGACCATCGGCTTCGCCCTGTTTACCGGACTCGTTGCCGGAAGCTACCCCGCCTTCTACCTGTCCCGCTTTCAGCCCGTTGTAGTCCTGAAAGGAGCACAACGGGCCGGACGATCGGCCACCCTGCCCCGTAAGATCCTGGTGACCCTGCAGTTCACCGTATCCATTATGCTGATCATCGGAACGACCATTGTTTACCGGCAAATACAATTTGTCAAAGCCCGGCCCGTTGGTTATACCCGGGAAGGACTACTTACCGTTAAGACCCTATACGCTCCGGAACTGTTCAGCCATTTCGAGGCTCTGAGAAACGATCTGCTCGCCACCGGCAAAGTGGAAAATATCACTTCCTCCAATGGCTCTCCGACAGAGGCCTGGAACACGGAAACCGGCTATGACTGGACCGGCAAAGACCCCAACTCGAATCCGCAATTCAGGATCATCGCCGTAACGCATGACTATGGAAAGACCCTGGGTTGGAAAATTACGGCCGGGCGGGATTTTTCGCGGGACTTCAGCTCCGACACCTCGGCCATCATTCTGAATGAAGCCGCCGTCAAACTGACCGGACTCAAAAACCCCATAGGAGAAGTAATCAAGTGGCACGAGAACCGCAACCCCGTCATCGGCGTCGTAAAAGACCTGGTGATGGAATCCCCTTACCAATCCGCCGAACCGACGATCTTTTTCCTGAACTATGGCTGGTCCGGTTATATCACCATCCGGATAAAGCCCGATGTGCCCATGCCCGTAGCATTGGCCGGCATAACACCCGTATTTAAAAAGTATAGCCCCGACCGTCCACTCGATTACCGGTTCGTAGACGAAGAATATACCGCCAAATTCGCGGCAGAAGAGCGCATCGGCAATCTGGCCGCTTTCTTCACCGTCCTGGCTATCTTCATTTCCTGCCTGGGCCTGTTCGGACTGGCCTCCTTTGTAGCGGAACAACGCACCAAAGAGATCGGTATACGCCGGGTGCTGGGCGCGACCGTCTTCAATTGCTGGGCCCTTCTATCAAAAGAATTCGTCGCCCTGGTCCTGCTCTCCTTCCTGATCGCCGCCCCCATCGCCGCCTGGTATGTAGATCAGTGGCTCGGCGGATATGAATATCGAACGCCCCTATCCTGGTCCGTCTTTGCCGCAGCCGGCATAGGCGCCTTGCTGATCACTTTATTGACGGTAGCTCCCAATCCATTCGCGCGGCATGGATGAACCCCGTGAGGAGCCTGCGCACGGATTAGATTATCTAATGGGCGTTCCCCGGTTATCTAACGCGTCGGGCAGACCTTCGTCGAAGCAACACCGTTGCTTCAACTCAACTTAGTTCAGTTCAGCATAGCCTATTGCAACCGTTTCAGCAGATTGTCACGGTATACTTTTCTGACAGGCAGCTTTTTGCTCCCGATCGATACCTCATTGCCTTCTGACCTCTGGAACCTCGATGAGCCCCTGGCGCATTACTGGATCGATCCGGATATCGCTCAGGACCCGTATCTGATGAAACTGACTACCCGCTTCGCCAGGTGGCATGACGGGCAGGGCAATCAATACAATACCTCCATTCAAACACCCGTCAATGCCGCCGACGACCTCATCACCACCGTAGAAGATTACTGCCGCCTGGGATTGAACGTAATGAATGGCGCCGGGCTATCCGATTCATTATATGCCGATATGGTGTTTCCCCAGGTCAGCATCAAAGCGGATTATTACCGTTGCCTGGGGTGGGGGCTGGTGAAAAACCTGCCCGACGGGGAATATGCGCTGGAACACGGCGGCTCCGACATCGGCGTACAAACGATGGCGGTACAGGGATCTACGAACAAAACAACGGAAAAATGATGAAGGTAGAGAGAGCAGGAAATAACAGGCGCCCCGGCCAGCATGAATTTACACTTTTCTAAGTCGCCTGAGCCGGATGATCCTCAGCGCATGCATCGCCCGCATAAGAGGCCAGGTCGGATCTACCTCATACCATTTCTTGGCGAAATTGGGATCATTAGGTACTTTATGATGATTGTTCTGGAACAATTCCCCCATCATGAGGAAGTCAAGAGGAAGACTGTTCTTGCTATGATCCTTATTGTCGAAATTGGAATAACCATATTTGTGCCCGCACCAGTTGACGATAGCGCCATGGATGGGACCCATAAAATAATGGATCGGCAGCAGCAGGTACATCCACCAATGCGTGGCAAATGCGACATAAAAAGCAGTATACCCGATGGCAAAAGCGATCCGGGTCACCCAGAGATCACTGATCCGGTCGATCACCGGCCAGGTGGGATAATTACCCCGGAAAGCCGGCTCCGGCTCCTTTTTATACAGGAGATAATCCATGTAGATATTCTTCGTCTCCATCGTCATATGCCAGACATCCTTAAAGAAGTGAGGAGAGTGAGGGTCCTTTTCCGTATCGCTGTACGCATGATGCATACGATGCAGGATAGCGTATGCCCGGGGATTCAGGAAAGACGAACCCTGGGTAATGAAAGTGAAGCTGTAAAAGAATCGCTCCCAAAACTTATTCATCTTGAACATCTTATGCGAACTATATCGATGCAGGAAGAATGTTTGCGCAAATAGGGACAGGAACCAATGACACACAAAAAACACTAAAATAGCCATACTATATGAGAATAAAATAAATCGTTTAATTCGGTAAAATTAGGTTGTTTCCCGGTGAAATAGCTAAATTAATTTTATGTAAAGTATTGACACTCAAAATTAATCCAATCCCGCTCCCAGCCTGATTCTCAGTCTTTTCCCTACCCGCCGCTCATCATCCCCACGCCCGTAAATCCTTTTCGGACTATTTTTTGCTGAATAGCTATTTTTATTAGCAATATTCGAATTATAGGTATATTTGTGTCGTAGTTTGATTCTTTATAAGAATTTAGTTCTTACGGCGATGTTTATCATGGAGTAGATTAAAAAACGGCATGTAGGCCACTCGGTGGCCCGTGTCAAGTTTTTCGGGGCTGTAAAATCCCCGATTTTTAACCATGAGTAACAAAAGAAAGCCCAGCATATCGCTGGGCGAAATCATCAGAATTCTGGTGGTAATCAAACTACTCATCACCATTCTTCATTTACTGAAGTGATGGTCAAAGTCCAGGATAGCCGTCCTGGGCTTTTGTTACAATACAAAGCTACAAAAAATCGAAATTCTTGCTCAAATTTCTTTGAAATTAACTTTCTACTACATTTCTGTGATAAAAGCCCTAAGGGCGTCGCCACGCCCTTAGAAACTGTAAAATCCCGATTTATGTTATGATCAAAAAAAAAGCCCAACATAAGCTTGGCAAATCATCAGAAAGAATTCTATTGATTAATGACTTAATTGGTAAAACAAAGATATGGGAATCAATTTTATTGATAAAAATTTTCTTTTCAAAACTCCTAAATCTTTTTTTCAGCAACCGCAGCCAGAACACCCCCCTTCCTCCCCCTTACCCCCATCACCACAGCCCCCGCCAGCAGCAACGTCAGCAACATCCCCGCGATCCGCTGCACCTGCTGGCCCACATAA
>Ga0179596_10000144_pt1 | contig 51052 bp, 26 predicted proteins | sample CZODoug1_1_08_16_FD_155494 | JGI IMG/M metagenome (GOLD analysis project Ga0179596, IMG submission 155494) | Vadose zone soil fungal communities from Angelo Coast Range Reserve, California, USA - CZODoug1_1_08_16fungal (Illumina Assembly) | ecosystem: Environmental > Terrestrial > Soil > Vadose... | reverse complement strand
ACCGTCGTATAATAAGGATAACCAGCTCCGATCCAACTGGCAATACCGGCCTGCAGCTCATACACTTCTTTATACCCCTTCTCCCGTAGCTGTTTAGCCAGTATATCAGGCCTGCTGTGCTGTATGGCATAAAGGAACACAGGCTGCTCTTTATTGAATTTTGGCAGGATCTCCTGATCATTAGCTCCTCTCAGATCGATATTAATAGCTCCCTTCAAGTGATTCAAGGCAAATTCCTCCGGAGTCCGTAAATCGATTATCTGAGGCGCTGATTGCCTGTTGATCTTCGCGGCAAATGAATCCGCCGTCACGATAAATATACCCTCCCTTTTTTCAGTTTGTGCAAAGGCTGATATAAAGATAAACAGACCGGCAACAGCCGCAAAAATGTATTTTCTCATATTAGTTTATTTTATTTTGTTCCATTCCAGGACCCCGACCCTGGTAGCCCAGGCCCCGTATTCTTTTTGCAAATCCGATACGACCTCAGGATAATAGGAAGCCAGATCATTCGTTTCAGACCTATCCTTATTCATATCATACAGTTCCCAGCCAGCGCCATTTTCCGCCACCAATTTCCACTTGCCTTTTCGTACGGCACGGCTCCCCTCATGCTCCCAAAAAATAGCTTCATGCCCTTTAAAAGGTTGGTTATTGAATATATTTATCAGGCTAAGGCCCTCCAGTGGTTTCAGTCTCCTGCCATTCAATACCCCGGAGTAATGGATGCCTGCCAGGTTAAGGCAGGTAGGCAGTATATCAATAACATGCGCAATCTGGTCATTTACCCTGCCCGCCTGGATAACACCAGGCCACCAGGCAATAAAAGGAGTAGCAATCCCCCCTTCGTGGGTATTTTTTTTGAACCCCCGGAAAGGAGTATTACTCACGTTTCCCCAGGGAGTCTGATAACTATCTATGGATTCCACGCTACCCGGCGTTCCCGATTTTTGAATGACCTCCTTCCAGTTTTTTACATCATCCGCACTCCCTCCATTGTCGGAAAGGAAAAGGATCAGGGTATTTTTATCCTTTTTAATCTCTTTTAGTTTATCCAGGATTTCACCGATCGAAATATCCATCCGGTCTATCATGGCGGAATAAATAGCCATCCTGGTATCCCAGACGTCTTTTTCTTTTTCCGTTAAGGAGTCCCAATCCGGTACTTTATCAAACCGGTCTGATAATTCCCATTGTTTGCTGATAAGACCGGCCGCTAACAATTTTTTATATCTCTTTTTCCGGAAGATATCCCAACCCGGAAGACAGGTTCCTTTATATTTTGCGATATCCTCCGGCAGCGCCTGCAGAGGCCAATGCGGAGCATTGTACGCCAGGTACAGAAAAAAAGGATTACTCTTATTCCTTTGTTCCTCCAGCGCACCTAAAGCGAAGTCCGTAAAAGCCTTCGTCAAATAAGTAGAACTGTCTTCCCGTATCACCTCTTTATTACCTGACAAGAATGTTATTTTCCTGCCATCGTTATAGAGGGGCTTCGAATTGAAATAACTGCTTCCGTTATTTTGCAACGTAAATGACCTGTCGAAGCCCCTATGGCTTGCCCAGGCTGACGGAACAAGGCCAACATGCCACTTGCCGGCAACGATCGTGGCATATCCGGCTTCCCTCAGCCATTCGGCGATGGTGGCGCAGCTATCATTCAGATAGCCCTGGTAAGCCGGATACCCCTTGTCCTGGACCATATCCCCCACCCCGGCCTGGTGAGGATATAATCCTGTCAGCAAGGCGGCCCGTGAAGGACAACATCTACCACAATTATAAAATTGACTCATGATCAACCCCTCTTTAGCCAGCCGGTCAATATTCGGCGTATGGATTTCCGAACCAAAACTTCCCAGGTCGGAAAAGCCCATATCATCGGCTAAAATGATGATGATATTCGGTTTCCCACCCGGGATCTTTTGCGCAAAGACGGGTTGAGAAAAGAACAACAGGGCCGGAAAGAATCCGAATACAACGCCCATACGCTGGAGTATTATGGTTCTCATGCTAAAGATCCAAGTTTTACAAAATCCTCCTCTTCCCATTCATCCTTCCTCTGGACAGCCACGTCATCCCCCACCATCGGACCATTCACAGCCAGCTCACTCCCCGCCTTCTTCGATTTGAAAACAGGCCACAGGAACTGGGCATACCATTCTTCCTGCTTGTAATGTTTGATCCCAAAACTTGAAGGATACTTGCGGGTAATGATCCCCGTGCCAAAGATCACATCCCATATAAAGAACATATTCCCGAAATTACCTTTATAGTTGCCCACCCCATCGTCCGCCGTATCCGCATGATGGGCATGATGCGTGGCAGGCGTCGAGATCAGTCTCTCCAGCACCCAGGCCACAGGATGTAATACCCTGTATTTATAAAAAGGCTTATCCCAGGGAATGCTCGAATGCGCCCCCAGGGTTATCAGGGATTTGATGCCCGTGACGAATAAGGCGGCATAACCCAGTCCCAGATACGTCAGCGCAGCCGTCAGATAGATCTGTGAGAAAAAAACGGTATAAATGACATTCTGACGACTGGCCATCGCCATCCCCATATAAGGAGCGGAATGATGCGTACGATGAAACCTCCACAGCCAGGGTACCTGGTGATGAAGACGATGATACCAGTATTGCGTCAGGTCATCCGCTACCGCAATGATCAAAAAAGCCCAGCCAAAAGGTACCCAGGAAAAAATATCCTTCGCCCCCGGCAGAATGACCGGCAACAGCTTCAACGTGAAAAAAGTGATCAGCGGACGTATGATGACCTTGGGGATCACGAAACAAACGATATCAAGGACCCGCTCGTTCTTATTCCATTTGTTTTCATATAGCCGGAACGCGAATTCGACAATACCCACCACCACCATGATGGCCGGCAGCCCCCAGGTGCCCAGGTTCTTAAAGACCCCTTCAGCACCCTTATTTCTCCACGGTTGCTGCCCTATATCAGGTATGAAAAGGAATAATAACAGGACAGGAAGCGCATACAGGAACAGACTGATCGTAGCGTCCCTGAAAATTTTTACGGCAGTCTCCTTTTGTATAGTCATGAATGTAGATTTTCTGATTTAACGGTTGCCTCCCATTGGCAACAAATCATGTTGAACAAATTTCAACCCATAATAAAAGATCAGGAGAGGGATCAGGAATACTATGATCCCCACCAGAATTTTTTTAGCTAATAAAATAATATCCCGAAAAGTCATAGCTGTTTATTTTTAGAGATTATCATTTTATCGGCCCCTGTGTATCGCTGCCGTTCGGATGATGTATTCGTTTATTGTTCACGTCATACCAATCGATCAACGGATAGAGATGATTCTTTTGAGCCTGCTCATCGAATATCTTTTTCAGCTCGGCTAATTTCTCCGGATATTTCTTCGCCAGATCGACCCGCTCATTGAAGTCATTGGTCAGGTCGTACAACTCCCATACATCGTCGTCAAAGCTTTTGTCAGCTACCGTTTCGCCCGGTTTAAAATCGAAGTCGATATTATCCGGGTGATGGGCCGCTTCCGCCTTCCAGCCATTATAGTAGATCGAGCGGGAACCGAAAATATAATAATGCTGGACCAGGTGTCTTGAAGAAGCCCTGGCATCATTAAAAGAATACGCCAATGAAGTACCCTGTATGCTATCCTGCGCGATGCCTTTGATCGTTTTCGGAGTTTTGAGCCCTGCCAATTCTATCGTGGTCGGCAGAAGATCTATCACATATCCATACTGATTGCGAATGCCGCCTTTGTCTTTAATACCTTTGGGGTAAAAAGCAATGAGAGGATTATGAGTTCCCCCTTCAGCGTCGGCATCCTGCTTCCATTCCCTGAATGGCGTATTGGCAGCCTGCGCCCAGCCTAAAGGATAATTGGTAGCAGCAGCGGCAGTGCCGATGGAATCGATATCTTCCAGGTTGGTCTTCAGATAATCCGTTTCCGTTTTTTTCCGGGCGGAATTTTTCTTTGGTTCGATGGTGCCTTCCAAAGTACCTTCCTTACTGGCGCCGTTGTCCCCGATGATGACGAATACCAGCGTATTCTCCAAAAGATTGTTTTCTTTCAGGTGATTGATCAGCCGGCCTATCTGGAAGTCCGTATAGGTAAGATAACCGGCATACACTTCCATAAATCGGGCAAAAAGCTTCTTCTGATCCGCGGTCAGCGAGTTCCATGCCTGGATCCGCGGGTTGCGGGGAGGCAGCTGGGCATCGGCGGGAACAACCCCCAATTTCTTCTGGTTGGTTAATACTTTTTCCCGGAATGCATCCCAGCCTTCGTCGAACCTGCCTTTATATTGATCGCTCCAGTATTTATCGACCTGGTGCGGCGCATGCGTCGCGCCGGGAGCATAATATAAAAAGAACGGCTTGCCCGGAGCCACTTTCTCCTGGCGGGTAATATAACTGATCGCTTTGTCCGTTATTTGTTCATTCAAATGCCTTCCGTCAGGAGTGACATGCGCATTGTCTTCTACCAGGTCAGGCTTATACTGATCGGTCGCCGAACCTAAGAACCCGAAGTTGTGATCAAAACCTTTCCCACTCGGCCAATGGTCAAAAGGACCTACATCCGTTGCTTCTTCATCAGGCGTCAGCCCGTACTTCCCGACGGTAAACGTATTGTACCCGTTTTCCCGCAGTATTTCTGCGATGGTCCCGGCACTGGAAGGTATCCTGCCATCATATCCTGGAAACCCTGCTGATAAAGCGATATGAGAGAACCCTCCTTCATGTACAAAATGGCTATTGCGGCCGGTAAGCAAGGCCGAACGGGTAGGCGCACAGATAGCCGCCGTATGGAAGTTCGTATACCGGAGACCATTATTGGCCAGACTGTCAAGCGTTGGCGTACGGATCACGCCCCCGAATGCACCAGCCGCGCCATACCCCACATCATCCAGCAATATCCAGATAATATTAGGAGCCCCGGACGGAGCCTTAACAGGATCGGGCCACCATTCTTTCGAATCGGCGAGCGTCTTGCCGACTACCCCCTGGTAAGAAGGTGGCGGCGCTTCCTGGGCCTGAGTCTTACCCGTAAACAGGCTAATGCCGGCAGACAGCGAAAAGATCAGCAATCTTTTATGTTTCATTGTATGATGTGTTATAATTATTAATAAGTTGATTATTGGCCAGGCAATACCGTTTTGGCGCTCGTGTGGATCCGTCTTTTGAGAACATCGTCCCAATCGATGAAAGGATAAATATGATATGCCTTCGCTTCCTGGTCGAACAGCGCTTTTAATGCTTCCAGCTTTTCCGGGTACTTTTTTGCCAGATCGATCCGTTCGTTGAAGTCCTCATTCAGATTATACAGCTCCCAGACATCTTTGTCGAAATCCCTTACCACAGGAGCGGTCTTACCGGTCAATACCCCGGCCTCATCGAGGAAATCAGGATGATGATAGGTCTCGGCTTTCCACCCGTCCTTGTAAATAGACCGGGAACCGAAAATGTAATAATACTGGTCCGTATGCCTGGATGCCGCCCGGGCATCGTTAAAGGAATAGACCAGGGAAGTGCCCTGCACCGAATCCTGTTGAATCCCCCGTATATAGTCCGGGAGCTTGATGCCCACGAATTCCGCAGTCGTCGGGAGAAGATCGATCACATGCCCGTACTGGCTGCGGATGCCACCTTTGTCGGTAATGCCTTTGGGATAAAAGACGATCAGGGGATTCCGGGTCCCCCCCTCCGCATTGGCATCCTGCTTCCAGAATTTGAAAGGAGTATTGGCGGCCTGGGCCCAACCCAAAGGGTAATTGGCTTCTATACCGGCAGGAGTGCCGATCTCTCCGATCTTATCCAGGTTGTACTGGATAGCTTGCTCGTCCGTCAAAGGTTTGGAAAAGAGGCTCCGGTCGATATCCCCATGAAGAGTACCCTCCTTACTCGCCCCATTGTCACCGATGACCACAAAGACGATCGTATTCTCCAGCTGATGGATCTGTTTCAGGTAATCGATCAGGCGCCCTACCTGGTAGTCGGTATAGGTCAGGTAGCCGGCATAGACCTCCATAAAGCGGGCATATAATCGCTTCTGAGCAGCAGTAAGCGTATTCCAGGCCTGGATATTCGCATTACGGGCAGGCAGTTGCGCATTGGCGGGAATGATACCCAGCTTCTTCTGGTTGGCAATGACCTTCTCCCTGTATACATCCCAGCCCTCATCGAACTGTCCTTTATATTTGTTGCTCCAGAAAGTATCCACCTGGTGCGGCGCATGCGTAGCGCCGGGGGCATAATACAGGAAAAAAGGTTTGTCCGGAGCTGCTTTTTTCTGCCGGCCGATATAGCTGATGGCCTTATCGGTAATTTGCTCGTTCAGATGACGGCCGTCCGGCGTCACATGGGCATTGTCCTCTACCAGGTCAGGCTTGTACTGATCGGTCTGTGAACCCAAAAAGCCGAAAAAATGATCGAACCCTTTTCCACTGGGCCAGTGGTCAAAAGGCCCCGCATCGGTGGCCTCTTCATCCGGCGTCACCCCATATTTTCCCACGGCGAAAGTATTATAGCCGCTCTCCCGCAGGATCTCGGCAATCGTACCCTTGCTGGAAGGGACACGACCGTCATAACCCGGGAAGCCCGCCGAAAGGATCGTGTGGGAAAAACCACCCTCATGCACGGAATGATGATTGCGGCCCGTCAGCAGGGCGGCACGGGTGGGCGCACAGATCCCCGCCGTATGGAAGTTCGTATAGCGGAGACCATTACCTGCCAGACTATCAAAAACCGGGGTACTGATCAGGCCGCCAAAAGGATGGGCCGCTCCAAAACCGACATCATCCAATAAGATCCAGACTACATTGGGAGCGCCGGCCGGCGCTTTTACCGGCTCAGGCCACCATTCTTTCGAATCGGCCAGCGTTTTGCCTTCCACCCCCTTATAAGGTTGCTGAGGAGCCTGTGCGGACACCTGCCCTCCAACCAGCATAATTGGCAATGACAACGAAAGGGCTAACAATAGTTTATTCATAAAGCCTATATATTATTTATGTGATTAATTATATTTTGCGGCCCTCACCAACCGGGATTCTGTGTCAGCAATTTTGCTCCCACCAGGTCAATCTCCGTCTGGGGGATCGGATACAGCGTATCCTTAAGCGCCACTCCTGTTTTAGCCGGTATTTGTTTCAAAGCATCATACAAATAAGTCCCTCCTCTTCTGACCAGGTCAAACCACCGGTTCCCTTCCTGTATGAACTCCTTTCTTCTCTCCAGGAAAACGGAATCCCTGAAATCCGATTGGCCCAGGCCCGCGGTCAGGTTCGCAACACCCGCCCGGGCCCTAACCCTGTTAATGGCTGCATAAGCATCGCCCGTGGGCGCTCCATTGATCTCATTCAACGTCTCTGCATACAGCAGCAGGACATCCGCATAGCGGATCACCGGATAATTGATGCCGCTTACGCCCTGACTGGTCAGCGGAGACAAGCTGTAATCGATGAATTTGGCAAACCGGGGCGCACCGGGATATACCACCGTTTTACCCGTAGCCGCATTATAGATGGATGTATAGAACGTCACAGAACGACGGCTATCCGTAGAATCAAACAATTTCCAAAGCGTACTGTCTGCCGGGATATCCCCCGGGTATACGGCCGTATTAAAGGAACTAAAATTAGCGCTGCTCAAACTCTGCGTGCTGTTGATCGCGCCCAGGTTGGTTCCGAACTGAACGGAGAAAATATGTTCCTTACCATTCTTGGTAGCCTGCTGGAAAACGTCCAGGAATTTGGCAAACAGATCGTAACCATAAGTCCCCGTAGTTCCGGCGAATGTTCCCGTTGTGATTACCTGCTGCAACTCCGTAAGCGCATCCGTCCAGTCCCTGCGCGTAACATATACTTTGGCCAGCAGCGCATGGGCGGCGCCGCTCGTCACCCTTCCGATATCCCCACCGGAGTATAATTTTGGCAAATTCGTCGCATCGTTAAGATCTGCTATGATCTGGCGATAAATACTGTCTTTGGAAGTCCTGCCGGTTTTAAGGCTATTTACATCCACGGTAGTCGGATCATGGAGCACCAGGGGCGCATCCCCCCAGAAACGAACGATGTTGAAGTATAGAAGCGCCCGTATGAACTTTGCCTCCCTTACCAGGCGGGAACGAAGCGTGGTATCAAAATTGATGTTCGGAATATTGTCAATCGCCACATTAGCCCTGCTGATCCCATAATAATGCTGCTGCCAGACCTTATGCACCCTGTCATTCGCAGCCACATACGTTGTCGTACCCAATGCCCGCACATCCGGGTTGGTATTGGAAGGCGCATAGACCTGGTCGTCACTGCCATTTCCCGTCAACAGGTTGAGGTCGCGACCATAGATAGGAAAGTCGGCTGCCGGATCACTGTTTAAGGTGCTATACACAGCATTCACCGCGGCAGTAGCATCGGCCTGTGTTTTATAGAACTGTGACGCGACAATGATGGAATTCGGCGTCTCCTTCAATTTATTGCAGGATAGTAAGATCAGGGCCGGTAATAAAAAAGATAATACTGATATCGATATGCGTTGCATGGTAATTACTTTGATTTTAAAAATCTCATTGTTTGTCTTTCCTGATTTTTCCTTCGATCCGTTAAAAAGTCACATTCAGCCCTGCCAAAAAAGTCTTATTCGAAGGATAGATCCCGTAGTCGATCCCCTGTTTGGTGTTATCGTTGTCATAGAAATTTACTTCGGGGTCATAACCGGTATATTTTGTCCAGACAATGGGATTCTGCGCGGACACATACAACCGGATCTGTTTGGCATGAATCTTTGAAATAAGGCCCCGGGAGAAACTATACCCCAACGTAATATTCTTCAGCTTGACATACGATCCGTCTTCGATATACCGGTCTATCACCTGCGGCACAGGGGCATTCACGGCCTTAGGGAAGGTCCCGTTGGGATTGGTGCTGGCATTCCACCGGTTCAGCAAAGTGGCAGAGGCATTGAGAGTGGTCGTCGTTACCTCTAACTTTTGCTGTAAGAGATTGAAGATCCTGTTCCCGTAAGAACCCTGGAAGAAAAAGGACAGGTCGAAGTTTTTGTAATTCAGGGTATTGGAGAATCCAAAAGTGAACTTGGGCTGGGAACTGCCCAGATCATGTTTATCCGCGGTAGTGACGGTCCCATCCCCGTTATAATCCACATATTTCTGATCCCCTGCCTGTTGCGATACACCCGCCAGCACCGGGACGCCCTTGGCGATATCATCGGCCGTTAAAAGCCCCTTGGTATTATAACCCCAGAAAGTCCCCACCGGGAGACCTACCTTAACAATCACAGGAGATACCTGGCCGGTAGGCGCCAGGGGGAAATAGCTGCTGGTGCCCTGTCCCAGGCTTAATATTTTATTCCTGTTGACGGCAAATACAACAGTGGATTTCCAGCTCAGACTGCTGCCCCTCAGATTATCCGTATTGAGCCCCAGCTCAAAACCTTTGTTTTCCACACTGCCTACATTCTCCAGTTCACTGGCATAGCCAGTATAGAGTGGAAAGGGAACATACAGCAGCAGATCCGATGTCTTTTTGTAATACGCGTCGGCGACCAGGTTCACCCGGTTATTGAACAATCCCAGGTCAAATCCCGCATCATACTGGGTAGTTGTTTCCCATTTCAGATTCGGATTGGCTAACTGGGAAGGGGCGATACCGGTTACCAGGGTGTTGCTGAAATAATAATTGGTAGGCGTCAGGGTAGCGAGCGAACTATAGGGAGGAACTTCCGAATTACCTGTTTGCCCGGCGGTAAATCGTAATTTCAGGTTGCTGACCGTCTTACGCACCTGCTCGAAAAATCCTTCCTTGTCTACATTCCAGGACAAACCGATGGCAGGGAAAAAGCCCCATTTATTGTTGGCGCCTAATTTGGAGGACCCATCCGCCCTTTCGGAAAGGGTCAGGTTATATTTATGGAGATAGGAATAAGTGATCCTTCCCAACCAGGAATTGATAGCGGAGCTGTGCCCATTGGACGTAGACAGCACGGCCGTCCCGGCATAAGAAAGATTATTATAGCCCGTCAGGTCATTCGGGAACTTCTGTGCGCTGGCCACCGCAAACTCATCCTTTTCAAACTGGGTGGTGTATCCCGCCAGTACATTTAAAAAATGGGTATTCCCAAAAGCGTGGTCATAGGTAAGGGTATTCTCATTCAGCCAGGTCACTACCGTAGCCGAACCGATGGAAGCAGACCCACTGGTAGAATAGCCATTGGTGGTATAAGACGGCGCATAATAATTTTGCTTGGTATTGATCAGATCGGCTCCCGCTGAAACTTTCAATGTTAGCTCTTTCAGTAGTTTGTATTCTCCCGCAATCGTTCCCAGGACACGGGTCAGCTTACTGGCATTAGTGGTGGCCGTAATATCCTGCAAAGGATTCGTGGGCGTGGTAGAATAAGGACTGCTGATATTATAGCTGCCATCCGCATTCTTTATTTTGGCTACGGGAGAAGTCAATAATAAAGAAGGATAAGCACCGCTGAAATTAATACTGTTATAGGCGCTCCCGAACAGCGAGTTCTCCTGGGACTGGCTTCCGAAGACATTAGTAGATACTTTAAACCGGGAAGACACGTTTCTTTCATAGTTTACCCGTGCTGAATATCTTTTAAAGCCGGTATTCAGAATAGTTCCATCCTGGTTAAAATAATTCCCGGAAATAAGATACTTCGACCGGTCATCACCACCTGCAATAGACAGTTCATGATTCTGCACATTCCCCTTTCGGAGAGCGGAATTCTGCCAGTCTGAACCGGCCCCCAGGGCAGCTATGGCTGAATCGCTAAAAGTCTTAGCGCTCCCGGTACTCACGTTGAGATCATTCACCAGGGACGCCCACTGGCTGGCATTCAGCAAAGAAAGTTTTTTGGTGACCTGCTGGGTACCGAAATAACCGCTGTAATTGATTTCATCAGTCCCTTTTTTTCCCCTGCGGGTAGTGATGATCACCACGCCATTGGCGCCATGGGAACCATAAATGGCAGTAGCAGAAGCGTCTTTCAGTATTTCGATGGATTCGATATCACTGGGGTTAATAGTGGACAGAGCGTTGACACTGGCCCCCGTCGAAGCGCCGGTATTCACATAATCATTATTGTTATAAATAATGAACCCGTCAATGACATAAAGGGGGGCATTGCCGAAATTAATGGAATTACCCCCACGGACCCGGATGGTAGCCGTGCTTCCGGGCTGTCCGGAACTCTGGGTCACCGCTACACCGGGTACACTGCCTTGCAGCAGATTATCAAAGGATACCGCAGGTTGGCTGAGAAGGTTTTTGTTGACACTGGCCACAGAACCCGTAATATCACTCCTTCTTTGCGTACCATAACCCACCACGACGACATCACTCAGGACCGAATTGCCGCCCTGCAGGTCAATATCCGCATGCCCATAACTATTAATAGGTACCTCGCGCGTTTTGTACCCTACAAAACTGACGATATAAACGACCGGGACCCGCTGCCCCGTTATGAATTTAAATTCGCCATTCTGATCCGCAACGACTTCATGGGTCGTGCCCTTGATATGCACGACAGCGCCGGCCAGAGGGTCCTTCGTTTTCTCATCGACCACCCTTCCGTAAAGAGAGACATTATTGTTTTGCGCAAAGACTGAAAGGGAAGATATCCCGGTAAGAAAAATAGCGAATAGCAGGACACTGGTATATTTTCTATACCTTTGAAACAGATTCATTTTAATGATATTTTATCGTTAATCTAATCAGGATGAGATCAGTAAGTGATTGGCGTTACTGGGCTGATTTCATCTCCGGCCGGTAAGATCATTCTTACCGGTTTTTTTATGCAATATTTATTAGAAACAACAACAGCATTCTTTTAACAGAATACCGCTATACTTACCTTTCTGAGAGATCGGTTTACGACCGGAGATAATAGAAGAGAAAATAGTTCCCATAAAACAATTATTGGCGTTGCTGGTTAAAGACGGTACAAATGTATATAAAAAAACACTAGTCTACCAAATTAGTAGGGAATAAAATTAAAAAAAATCCACCCCTGCTTTACCCGCCCTCATTTTGGCCTGCCTCCTTACCCACAATACCCCTTATCTCCTCCCCGGTCAGGGGCTCCTCAAATACCTTTACCCGATCCATATAATCGTTGAATATTCGCTTACCGGGGAAATTCTTCATTTCTCCCACCTCTGCGGGTTCCGCCCGCATTATCTTTCCCTGGTTCGCAAACCCTGACCTGCCCGGTACCAGGCAGGTTATCTTCAGAAGCTCCCTCCGGCGATAGGTCCAGCGGTTCTTTACACGGCTAAAACCACAAAGAAAATGCACATTTAGCCCCAATTAATGGGAAAGAGCTATTTTCTTAATTCGTATACTATTCCTTTAAATGCTTCGTATACCTCCCCATAGCTTTTTGATGGATGGGTTTCCAGAACCTGATTAATCAGCAGACTTTCTTCTTCCTTAATAATCTCATTTTCAATTATCCCCGAGAATTCAACCAGCATTTCATCACTGCCAGTCAATATCGTTTTAATATCCCGGCCCATCAGTATTGCCCCTGCTACAAAATTTTTAAAAATCTTCTACCTCATAAATATCATAATGTTCTTCCACAACTCTATTTACATTGATGTCCAGATACTCATCGATGATTAAAGTGATATCATCTGCGTCCTTATTCGTTTTTCGGCTCCTGTCCCGCCAGGCAGCCAATTTCAAAATAAAAATGCCTGGTAATGATGCCACCAGTACTGTAAATTCTCCATCAATTGTTACTGAAAGCGCTTTTTTCGCCATTTCAGTAAATCCTGCTACGGACATTGCATGCGTTTCGTCCGGTGGCCAGTAAATATTTTTATCAGATTGAGCTATTTCACCAAAAGGAACAATATCCAGTATTAAATCCTCTTTGTAAAAAAACCGTTGCTTTTGCCTATCCGACTTTTTGAACTCAGCCATACTACATAGTCCTACAGCTATTTGTTCAAAGGCATTCCAGTCTGGTATCATTATGGCGATATCCAGGTCTCTTGTTCTTCTGCCAGGTTTTTGATGATGAATCCCACTTAATACAATATCTCTTGCAGCTGCTCCAATGACGTAAAATTCAGCGTCAATCGATTGAAAAAATCCTTTTAATTGCTTAAGTAATTCCTTCAAAAGGGGATTGTCAAACCGATTACTTGATATCTGGTAACTCATTTTCCAAGATCATTTTTCCGGTTTCTATATTCCTGCCAATGCCACTACCCATTAAATCTGCATAAATGAGCAACGGTGGCACAATGTATTTTTCCCTGTATTTTTCCTCTTCCTGCCAAAACATTTTAAGTATCTCTATATCACCATTTTCAGCAGGCGCCAGTTTTAAATCCGGTATAAGGTCCTGCCAGGATTCATTGGTGTAAATTGTGAACTTTTCGGGTGAAAGGTAATTAGTCAGTAGGGAAGCAGCGGGCTCACCACCCCATAGTACTACACCTTCACTATCCTGAATAGGATGGGTATCCCAATGATTGAACTGTTCCACGTTTGTAAAACGCATCTTCTTTAGAAGTATTCTCGGCCTAAGTACATCATGATAAGCAGTTACCCATCTCTCCAAAAGTACTGGCTTATTTTTGAGGATTTTCTTGTTATTTGCTACCAGAATAAAATTCAGTTCAATCAATTCCTGCATTACACTTCCTACCGATCCCAATGAAACATCTGCCCGCCGCGCTAATTCCCGGTATGTCAATTGAATATTTCCAGGATTGGTTAACAGGTTGAAAATTATTTTAATGCCTGCTTCCTGAAAAGCCCTTGACTGATTGGTTTTGGCTATTCTTTCTCTTTTTTTCCCCTCTATTTGTATAATCAGGTCTTTATACCTGATACTGCAATTACCGGCTATGTCCAGGTAATTTATGCCTTTGGCAACATATTCTTTTGCAATTTCGGTAGGTATATATCCGGTGACAACAATAGCAGGTAACCCACCTTCAGCAGAATCGTTATTAAGCAAGGAGAAAGCCGCAACCTTGTTTCCCTTAGTAATACCCGATTTGATATTTACAACGAAACTGATATTAGCTATTACCAGGTTAGTATCGTTTTTTAACTTACCATGTTTTATTTCGATGGGAAGCCCTGAAAACTCCTTTAACTTGCTAACTGCCTCCTTAAGTATATCTTGCTCATTTTTCAAAAGTCTGTTCATTATTTTTGTCTGTTCATTTTAAATGAACAGACAAAAATAATGAACAAAATTTAAGCTACCAACTCTTATTAGCGGCTGGAAAAGAATGCTTGGTTAATTGCTGGATTTTTGAGAAAATAGCCCGCATGGCCTTGCCGATAATTCACAACTATTTTATTATCAATCATTTATATTGATAAAATATTTTCGTAAGGAAGGGCTTTCAAAAGATTGCTAATCCCCTGATTTATAGCCAGCAGAGCCGTATCGGGCTAAAACTGTCAAAAAAAAGAAGATTTAGCCCAAACTAACCTATACTTCGGGCTAAATCAATAATATTTTCATGCATTTAGCCCAGCGGGACCAGGTGCACCCTCTCTGCGAAATAAAATTTTCAAAGGATCCATTTCCAATTCAGAAAACAGATAATCTTTCCTTATCCACAATACCCTTTATCTCCTCCCCGGTCAGCGGCGCTTCAAATACCTTCACCTTATCAATATATCCGTTGAATATCCTTTGGAGGGGGAATTCTTCATTCCTCCCCAACGTCCATCTATGAGTATTCGACAGGTTCACCCTGCCTTCCACCCGCGTAGCCCCTTTCTGCTGCCCGTCGATATACAATCTTAAGGTATTGCCTTCACAGACCCCGGCGATATGATGCCAATGCCCCAGCCAGTCAGCCGGCAGATCCACCGTACAGTCACCCCGTCCCCATCCTCCGGCAAAAAAACTAAGGCTTTTATTATCGACGACCTGCAGGACATGATTATCCCCCTTCGCAAACAAATCCACCAGGTCCCCTCCTCCCTCTGCCGGATAGACCCAGGCCATCATGGTAAGCGTCTCCCCCATGCTATCCAGGCTGGCGGAATTAGACACTTCCACATAACAATCCTTTCCCAGCAACAATCGGCCCGCTCCGCGCCTATGCAAGCTATCACCTGCACCGGCCCCGTTTTCCCCCCGCGAGTGCCCGCCATCCTCCCCACTCCGCGCCTGTCCATCCTTACCCTGTGTAACCCCTCCCGCCGGGATCACCCTTCCCAGATTATCAAACCCTGACTGATCCGGCACCACACTGTCTCCGGCAGCCGCGCCCGGCGACAGATCCAACAATATCGATCCTTCATTACGGCTATATACCGAAAACCGTCCCCGCATCCCCATGACGCCGATCGTCTGCATCCCTTCCCCTGTAACAGCCAGCTCCTGCGAGACCCTTCTCTTTTCTCCCGGCTCCAGCAACAGCGTATCTCTCCGGACCACAGAATCATTAAGCCCTACCGGGATATAAAAGGAATGAGGATCCCCCCCGATATTCTGCGCCGTAAAAGAAATTTTCTGCCCCTCCCCCTTTCTGAGCATCGGCCGGACAGCCAGCCCGGTTATTTCCACCAGCCCGGCGCTTTCTCCGGTCTTATTGTCGCCTTCCGGCCCTTTTCCCGTTCGTACTACTTTCACCCCCACCGCCGGTATCCCTTCGATCCGCACCTCCGCCATCCCATACGGATAAAGACGGCAGCCGATCGAATCCGTCCTTTCTGCGCCCGCAGCCATCAGGCAATTCTTATGCCCCACCTCCCGGCCATTCACCAACAGCTTTACGATCTTCGTACCAAGGCCGCCCTGATTGCTCAGGGAGAATCGTATCCAGAATAATTCATGAGGCGCCACTTCCTTCTTCGACAAAGAGAGATCCCGTAGCCGGAATTCCGGATCGGCCACGCCCGCCTCTTCCCGGGGATAAGCCCTCCCGCCGAAACTTCCCTGCCGGGCAGAATCACCCTCCTTCCCGACTGCCCCTGCCTTTACCGGCGTAGGACTCATCTCAAATACCATTTCTCCCCCCTGCCCGATCACCGCATGCGGCAGTAGCAACCCATCCACCTTTTTATTATTAACCCACAAGGATTTTACATAGATGTTTTCAGCACTCTGCACCCCTGAGCCCACTCCGTTTCCCGAACCCGCTCCCCGGCGCCTTATGATAAATTGCTTTCCATTCCGCAAATGAAGGGTCATCTCCCGGAAAAGAGGAGAGCCGATCGCATACACAGGTCTCCCCGGACATACCGGGAAGATCCCCATCGCACTCAACACATACCAGCTGGAGACGGATCCCAGATCATCATTACCAGGCAATCCGCCCGGAGATGTCGAGAATCGTTTATCCATAATTGTTCGTATCCAATATTGCGTCCGGTCTGGTCTGCCGGCATCATTAAAAAGATAAGGGATATGAAAGACCGTCTCATTATCAAAAACAATGGATTGATCCGCGAGCGCGGAATCCAGCCGGACCGCAAAAGCATCCTCTCCCCCCATCAGGTTGATCAGATCCCTGACATGCTGAGGTACAAAAAAAGAATACACCCATTTATCTCCTTCCTTATAACCAGTCGTGCCGGGTTGTAAGTTAAACCGGCTCCCGTCACGGGGTAATAAAAACAAGTCGGCAGGATTGAATAAATTTCTATAACTGTAGCTTCTTTTAAGAAATATCTCCGCTTCTTCCTTCCTATGCAGGACAAGGTCCACAAACTGCCCCAACGTCCAGTCATCATAAGCATATTCCACCGTCCGGGTGACCGATTCGGGATACGTGAAAGGAATATAGCCCTGCCGATGATACACTTCCATATCGGATTGAAGAAAGGGTGCTTCCACCAGGCTCTTTTTCATAGCATTATAGGCAAGAACAGGATCGAATCCACGAATGCCCTTCAGCCAGGAATCCACGATGACCGGTACCGCATGATTCCCCGTCATCGGATCTGTGGGAAGATGACCCGTCTGCCGGTAGATATCCAGCATCGACAAGATCATATCCTGCTGCCGCTCCGGAAACAAAAGACAGAGGAGCGGATGCAAAGACCGAAAAGTATCCCAGGGAGAAAATTGCCCGTACTCATTTTTTCCCGAGGCACTATGAACCTTCCCGTCACGGCCCCTGTACTTTCCCTCCACATCTGAAATGACCCAGGGTAATAACAAGGAGTGATAGAGCGCCGTATAAAAGATCTTCTTCTTTTCTTCATTGCTATCCGCGATCCCAACCACCGATAATTCCTTCCTCCATAACCCCTCGGTCCTTTTTTTCACCTGGTCGAATCCCAGTCCGGCCGTCTCCGCATCGATGTTTTTTTTCGCGCTCTCCGGGCTAACCGTCGAGACACTTATCTGAAATACAATTACCGTAGGCCCTTCAGCCGCAGGCGTAAACCTTAGTACCTTCCCTTCCTTCACTGAATCCTCTCCGCTATCGTTCCGGTCATAACGAAGGACCACCGGTAAAGCAGCCCCTTGCAGGCTATGTGAGCCGGTTCGGGTGAGCGTTCCCATCCCCCCGACAAAAATCCTTGGGACCACATGCTCGGGAAAAGTAAACCGAAACCACCCCACCCTTCCGGAAGCTGTTACCTCCGTCATACTATGATCATCTGTAAACGTTACCTTATAATAACCAGGGCTGGCTTTCTCGTCCTGATGCAAAAAAGGTCTTCCAGGTACAGACCATGCAGCGGAAGTCTCAATAGGTACCACCCCACCCGCCAGCGGCATAATCTTTATCTGCCCCGCCGACCCGCCCGGATAACCGCTCAGGTGATGGAAACAGCTAAAAAAATACAGCGTACTATCTCCATGATCATATCCCCCATTCGCCCTTGTCTCCGGTGTCAGCTGCATCATTCCCCAGGGAGCCACCGCCCCCGGATAAGTTCCGCCCTCACTTCCCCACCGGGTGAACACATTACTCTTACCCGTCCCGATAAACGGATCTACATAAGATACAGGATCCACTCCTTCCGTCGATTGAGTCCCTGCGTTACCACGCGATGCAGGGCTTCTCACGGCCGATCCGGGATTCCCCTGCCCAAAACCCTTCCCCGCCGATAGCATCACCCCTATCAGCGCACACCAGCCCATCTTTTTTGCCAACTTCATCCGCGTGTCCTTTTATATTTTAATATAGATCTTCTTTTTATCCAACACCCAACCCACCGACCAGCAAAGCAACATATAACAGATAGCGAATACCAGCGTACCAAAAGGTCCGGGGAACAGGACCTGAAAAAAGACCTGGTTGATCCAGGTATAAAAATCCAACCCCGGCCGAACCCATATCAATTGCAAACTGGTCAATAGCAGCTCCGATAATAAATAGATAGCCAAAGGGTTCTTCCCAAACACCTGGAAGAAATAAATACCCTTCCGCCACTGCTTGATCTCGATGCCAAAGATCAGCAACCCCAAAAGGACCAGGTCGATCCCCACGGTAAGCAGCACAAAAGGACTGGTCCACAATTTTTTGGCTACCGGAAAAAACTGCCCCCAGAACAAAGCGATCAACACCAGCAAGGCGCCGGTCATCAACAATTTGGCAACAGCCTCATAATTCTTTCCCTTTTCCCGTAGAAATACCCCCGCCTGGTATCCCGCGATCACATTTACGATAGCCGGCAAAGTACTCAACACACCCTCCGGGTCAAATGCGATCGGTCCCCCCTTGTCATGATATAGATGGTTCGCTCCTAAAAGCCAGCTATCGAACAAGGTTCCCGCATTATGGGTCATGGTCAGTTCCTGCCCATGCGGCCCGAATATATACAACGCTGCCCAATATCCCAGCAGCAGGAATGCGGCCAGCCACAGACTCGCCTTCCTGGACAGGTAATGGACGATCAGGGCCCCCGCGCCATAACAAAGCGCTATTCTTTGCAGCACACCCATGATACGGGTATGACCCAAAGGGTTAAAAGCCCAGCCCCCGCCATCCACCCGGTGGAAAAAAGGGAACCAATACATCAGGTATCCCAATAGAAAAATCAGAACGGTCCTTTTAAAAAGTTTACGCAGGAAATCTCCCTCCCGTTCGTACTTGCCTTTTGAAAAGCTAAGCGCGTTCCCTACCGCAAAAAGAAAAGAGGGAAATACGAGATCTGTAGGCGTAAAACCAAACCAGGGCGCATGATCCAACGGCACATACGGATCGGAACCCGAACCGGGCGCGTTGACAATGATCATAAAACAAATAGTAAGCCCCCGGAACAGATCGAGCGAAAGAGAACGTTTGGAATCAGACATCGTTGGTTTTTAAAAATTAGAAAAAATAACCCGATCACGGCTGGCAGCCTTCTCCGCCTGCACAGCAACCTGCCCCGGCTCCTTGCCGTCCTCCTCGAAAATCACCAGGCTATTCGCGCCCGCCTTCAACCAGCATTCCGGAATATATAAACCCGGCGCCGGTGTCTTTTCCGGGTAACGCCCCAGGTTATGCCCGTTGACCCAGACAGACCCATGCCCTAACCCTTCCGTATGCACCCGCCAGATCGGATGACTACCCATAGCGCCATAAACAGGAGCCACGAACGAACTTCGATAAAAGCAAGGCCCCGCGGCCATCCCGGCAGATCCATTTTTTATCGTCCTGTCCGGAGCGTTCGCATCCTGAGGCTTCGCCTTCCAAATTTTCCAACCCTCCGCCACCGGGCTCCCAAGCCCTCCCCGCATAAGCCACCCTGTTACCTCTTTCCCGGGCCCGGTATAATTCGCCCTTACCGGCTTGTCAATCCCCCCTTCATTGGAATAATTCTCCATGAACAGCGTCAGCACCAGAGGTCTCCGCAAGGTATCCAGGCCGCCGATGATAACCTCGAAAGGTTGATTCCATCCCTCATGCCGGCCTATCTTCCGGCCATTGATAAATACCGTGACATTCTCATCCACACTCTTAAAATTCAGCACGATCTGTGAAACACCGGCCCCAGGCTCCGCCAGGACCGTACGAAACCAGCCAAAGCCTTCCTTCCCGCCAAAGGCATCCTGCCCGATCGTATAATCCTTCCAGCCCGCAGCCATTGTCGTTCCGGTCGCTGGAAACGCACCCGCCGCGGAGCCTGCAGCGCCTTCTTCACGGGCGCCCTCGCTGGCGTCCCGGGCCTTTAAAAACTTCCATCCCCCCAGCACGACGATCGAAGGCCCTCCTTTCCGCAAAATAGCTTTTCCAAAAAGCCCCTTCCGGTCTACCGAATCCATCCCACCCAGGTAAGCCGCCAGTTTATCACGCCCGTCATGCGCCATAAAAAAAGCTAACACATGCTGTCCCTTCGAAAGATTAAAAGTAATTTCTCCATCCCGGATAGCCCCCGTACCAGATGGTACGCCATCCACGAAAGCCGTCGCCCGGTCGCTCCCCTCTACCTGTAACGTATATAGGCCGGCCGTATCGGTGTATACCGTCGTACGATACCAGGCATCCGCCGTACCGTCACCATCCGCCCCCATCTGCAAAGGTTGCTGGCTATATTTCCAGTCGTTGTCATAATACCCTCGTCCGGCAGGTGCAGCGCCATTCCGAAACTGCCAGGGAGTAAGGAGCAGCTTTCTTTTCCTACCGGCAGAATCACCAGCCGACCCCGCCTTCCTGGACAGCAGCAAAGCCTCATCGCCATAAACCCATACAGGGTATTGACTACTATCATCCCAACGTGACTCCGTCGTTAGGACAACTTTTCCATTTTGCAACCGGATATCCTCTACATAATCCGGTCCGCAAACAACAACGGATTTACCCCCAGCCTCCACCAACCAGGTACGATCGACCGTCCGGGAATTCACCGCCAGGATTCTCCATTTCTTTCCTCCGATACTGAATACGTATTCCACAGGTTCCCGCCCATCTGAAAATTTAGTTTGCAACACCACCGATCCTTCTTTCACCGCAAGCCCGCTTCCGCCTTTTGCAACGGTGGCTTTGCCCCGCACCGAAAAATACAATTCCGCCGGACTCCCTGCGTCCCCATAAATCACCATCGTCGTAACGGCATCCTGTCCGTTAATACCCAATATCCTCACCGGCGCCCATTCCAGCGTCACCAGCGAGTCCAAAGCAAAATGACGAACCACCGGCATGATCTCGCCAGGAGCCAGCGATAGCGAACCGCCCAAAGGGAGTCTTGCCCCTGCAGGAAATTGGACGTCTGGCCTAATCGGCATGTTGGCCGCTATCCCCTTCCCGGAAGGGTTGTCCAGGAAAATAACATCGCCGGCAGGGCTATGTCTGGCCGTAAGGATTGGGGAAGTGTCCGAGACGGAAACCGGAGTCATCCATTTCTCCGTCGCATCCTCACTGTTCTCCAGGATATCCGCAAAACTCCGCGCCCACCATCCCATCCGCTTAAAACTATAATAGATAGGCCGCAGATCCCCGGTCTGCCCCACGGCAGCGCCATAATCATAGGAAGCGGCATCTTCATCGTTATTCGTATACCCGAAATTGGTGCCCCCATAAGCCATATAATAATTATACCCATTCCCTCCATGAGCAATGATCTTCCAGGTCCGCCGCTCGTATTCACGGGCATCCTTAATTGTCGATCCATAACCGGAATACCATACACTCCAGAATTCCGTCGATAGCCAGGGATTGGGCCTCGAAGGATCATCCAAAGACGCCGCGTCCCCCGCCGGATCAGTGGCATGATGCAGCCCGCTGAAAAAATAAGGCACTTCCAGCCCCATCGACAAAGCCTTGTCCCGCAAATTCCGGAAATATCCGTCCGGCATCACCGTACCCCATCCCTTCGGATGCTCATTCTCCAGCTGCACCAACACCACGGCGCCTCCATGATGGATCTGTTGCCGGGTTACGATCGGCAGCAGCTTATCGAAATACCGGTCTACATATTTTTCAAATTCCGCATTATCCTCCCGCACCCGAACCCCCGGCTTAAACCGCAGCCACAACGGATAACCTCCATTATCCCATTCCGCACAGTAATAAGGTCCCACCCGAACGATAGCATACAACCCCATATTCCGGACAAGTCGCAGGAAAGCCTCCAGATCATGATCGCCGCTGAAGTCAAACTGCCCCTCCCTGGGCTCATGAAAATTCCAGAAAGTATAGACCTCTATGCAATTAAAACCCGCCCGCTTGAGCCGGAGCAACCGGTCCTGCCACAAGGCACGGGGTACCCGCGCATATTCCATCCCCGCCGAAACCAAAAAGACTCGCTTGCCCCCCACCAAAAACCCCTTCGCATCAAAATCGATAAAAGGTTTTGCAGCAACAGCAGGAGGAAAAATATGATCATTGGACCCCGGCGGATCAAATCCAACCCGGCCATCGGCTCCGGGCACCTTCCCCGCCCCCGGCTGACCATCCGCCGCCCTAAAAAACAGGCAGCACAAGATTAATAACGTAATTAACCTCATAAATTTTTCCGGTATTTATTATATAATTCCACCACCACCGACACCGCATCCCCTTTCTCCACCGCATCATAGCTGTCATGGCTGTTTACCCATTTCCACTCCCAATCCTTAACGGCCGCATCGAAGACCTTCCAATCAGGCTCCGTACCAGTCGCCAGCGAGCCATCCAACGTATGGAAGAACAATTCCCAGCGAGGCTTATAGTAGCCTGCAATCAGTCCCGACCATTGCCGGCAGGAATACTCCCGTAACCCGCTCTCCTTATCGCCCCAGAGCGTAATGATATCCCGGGCATTCAATTCGTACAAATCCTTCTCGGCCGGAGTAATACCATTATCCCGGGCTTCCTTTATCCACTTACCCAAAAGGAAATCATGCCGCGTAGCCAGGAGACGGTCCATATCATCCAGCAGCTCCAGGAACTCTTTCTTATATTCCCGGTAAGCAGCCACCTCTTTCAGCCGCCAGGCTTCCGCTATCTTCTGCTGCAACGGGCTGGCATAATTGGCCAGCACCTGCCGGCTGATATCCACCAGGTCATAGCGAAATCCATCGCTGCTCCCGAAAACCGACACATTTTTTACAAAAAGATCCCAGGCGCTCACCAGCTTCGCCGGATCATAATCGAGCCCCGTCAAAACCCGGTCCACCTTCTTTTCAAAAGTAGGCCGCGCGACTATAATGGACTCGTTGCCCCCCTCACCAAGGCCGCCGCTATAAACACTGGCTTCCAAAATCCGCCAGGCCTGATCGATCGCCGAGTCGGCAGCATGCCTGTCCGTCAACGAAGCAACCGTCGTCTTACCCATTCCGGTAGTCGCCTTGCCCGCTCCGGTGGTGGCTGCATCGCCATAACGTTGCCTTGCATAGGTCCGCAGCCAGCCGTCCACATCCACCGGGCTGTCATTCCATACATTCTCCAGCATCAGCTGGTAAAGTGCGGGGTTTTGTTCGATCCCCTCCGGGGTAAGGCCGATCCCAATCATCTTACCGGAGGCCGGATCATGCAGCGCCTGCGAAGGGTCCTCGGCCACATGGCCCATACGCCCCCACAAGGAGATATTGCCGCCGAAATTGTGCAGCATATTCCAGATCCAGGGTTTGCCATAGTAGGCATCCGTCCTGTTCCAGACGGGATGACTTTCACTATAAAGATCCAGCAGGATCATATGATCATTGGGTACCGCATTCAGTAAAGCCTTGATCTGTGTAGGCTTCCAATAAGCCGCATTGTAATGGAACATCCACCCCTGCATCACCCATACCGCCTTCGGGTCGGCCAGGGCCATCGAAGCAAATACCTTTTTGCTCATCCCATCCAGGTAAGAAGAATCACTGGTAGGCGGCACATTCTCATTGAAAGTATCCGCCGAATACAGATGGTCCGTTCCAAATGCCCGGGTCTGCGCTTCCAGGAACTTTTTGCCGATCTCCTCAAACAAAGGATCGGATGGATCCAGAATATATACATCGGGAAAACCCGCATCCCAATTGGTCTTCTTTACCCTGGCAGACGGATAGCGATCCGAAAAGGAGGGCGGCACATGCCCCGTAAAAGCAGGCAATACCGGCTTCATCCCGAAAGCCCTTTCGGCGCTGAGTATCTTTTTCTGCAATGCCGCATGACTATCCTTCCAATGCGCAGGCAACGGACCACCCCAGGCATCGATATTTCCCATCCATAACCAGGAAAAATAAGCGGGGCCGCTAAAGAAACGGTCGAGCTCCTCCGTGGAAAATCCCAAAGAACGATATACCTCCTGCCAGATGGCTTCTTCCCCCGTGAGGGCCAGCGGCATATTGATCCCGTTCAGGGCCATCCAGTCGATCTCCCGCTGCCAACGGGCCCAATCCCACCAGGCCATGGAATAATTGAACGTGCAATAATTTAAATAATACCGGTACTGATAAGGCGTTGTCTTATGGACCTTTTTACCCACCCGGGGCAATGCCGCCGGCAACCGGAGATTTGTCCCGTTCCAGGTGATAAGACAATGACAATATTCTTTCAGATAATAGTTGAGCGCCGAAGCCACACTAACCCCATTGCTTCCGCGAAGCAGGATCTTACCCGCCCCCCCGGAACTGCCAGCCCCGCCGGCCTTACCCGCATCCTTTCCGCTTCCCCCGGAGCTCTCTACCTCAAAGACATCCTTCCCTTTTTCCGGTGCGATATACCCTATCTCAAACCGGCCCGCCTTCTCCCCGACGATCCGCTGCAGAAAAGCAACCAACGCCCCCCTGTCCAGACCATCCTTCTGCGAAAAGCTTACCTGGCCCAGGAATACCATCCCGGCGGCTAAAATCCATTTCATTCCTTTCATGTTCATACCAATTTTAAAAAAGGAACCTATAAAAGATTTCACCTTCTATAGGTTCCTTTGCAAATTACTCCAGAAATATCCAAAACTCACATTTCTATAGAGTCCCCATTGGGCAGGGATTAATAATTTTTATTCTGCAGGATCACCCCCTTACTTTCATCGATGATCTCCTGCGGAAGAGGCATATAATAATTTTTAGGTCTCGTAAAAGTACGGGCAGGAATAATAACCGACCCATTGTAAGGAGGCAGTGGTGAAGCCGCCTTGGGCTTACTGACGATCGTATCCAGGTTGATGATATTATCCTTATCCCAACGCAGCAGGTCCTGCCAGCGGGTATTCTCACCCCCCAACTCTACCCTGCGCTCATGGATCAGCTGCCCCATTCCGGCGCCCGACACCGGCAACAAATGGGCCCGGGTACGTATGGCATTGATCTCCGCATCGCCGCTGCCCGCCCCATTCAAACGTATCTTCGCTTCCGCCACCAGCAGGTACACATCGGCCGTTCTTAAAATAGGCTGCTTCAGGTCATAATCCACACCACCATCGCCGCTGGGCATAAAAGCCGTATACTTACGGATGGTATACCCCGTAGTCGACATGCTGGGCAACATACGGCCCGTAGACTGGCCCGTCATTCCCGTAAACATCTGGTAAGCATCTCCGCTCGCGATCGTCACCATATTCGTCTGATTGGGAATAGTATCCCCCACCGAGACCAGCGTAGCTCTTTTACGGATCGTATCACCCGTTTCGAACTCATCGGCAAAATTCTGCGAAGGATGGTGAAATCCCCAACCCTGCCAGGACCTTGGCGTGAAATAGGTGCTGATCGCCGAAGCAGGGACATTCGAGATCTCCTGATTCTTATTCCAGACGCCAAAGAGAATCTCCGTATTGCTCTCCTGCTGACCCAGCGTGAAATTATCCGTATAGTTGGTAGCCAATGCATAGTTCGCATCATTGATCACATTCGACCCATACTGGATAGCCTGGGAAAATTTATCCTCGAACATATACAGCTTGCACAACATCCCCCACGCAGCGCCCCTGCTCACCCTGCCCTTGTCGGCATCCGCATAAATGGCATCCGGCAGCAGACTGGCCGCTTTCAGCAGATCCGACTCCACCTGCGCCCGGATCGTATCCACGGAAGACTTGGCGACATTATAGCTGGCAGACTGTACGTTACTCTCCAGGATCATCGGCACCTCTCCATAGATCTGGCTCAGCACGAAATAAGCATGCGCCCTTAAAAAATAAGCTTCCCCCAAAGAACGGTTGCGGATCGCACTGTCCATCACCGGAACCTTGGGAATATAAATGATCGCATTGTTCGCACGGGCGATCTGCTCATAGGCAAAAGGCCAGGTGATATAGATCAATTGCAGCGTAGGATCGATATTGAATCGCTCGATAGCCTTGAAATCCGGATGATCCCCATCCACCGCAATATCATCCGACTGGTCATCATACACATATAGGTCATGACCAACCCAGTCTTCCGTAAAAAGTATATTATAAATCCCTAATACGCCGGCAATCACATCATCCTGGTTGCGCCAATAATTACTGGTCGTATATTCCCCGGTAGGAGTCTGCTCCAGGGGCTTCTTAATACATCCGTAAAGCAGGCAGATGGACAACACCGCCAGCAGAGAGAATAATATATAGTTCCTGTTATTGAATAATCGTTTCATATACCGAATGGTTTAAAGCCTAAAAATTGATTGTTGCACCGATCATGAAATTCCGGGTCGGCGGGTATTGCGCCAGATCCACCCCTCTCTGAAGGCCCGTAGCAGAGGAAAAGGAAGAACCGGAACTCGCGTTAGAAGGATTGTTGGCATAAGGCGAAGCTGTACCAGTATAACCCAGCTCCGGCGTATAGCCAGGATATTTGGTGATCGTGAACAGGTTGTACCCGGTGGCATAAATGCGGATATCGGGTACCTGCCAATCGTCGATCATTAATTTGGAAACCGTATACCCCAACGAGAGGCTCTTCAAAGAAACATAAGCGCCATTTTTAACCCAGAGGTCAGAAGACCGGTAGTTATTATTCAGGTTATCGATGCTGAGCCGGGGTATGCTGTTACTCGTACCGGCACCATGCCAGCGGTTCTTCTGATCGGCATACCAGTTGTACACCTGCGTGGCATCCAACCCGGAAAGACGATCGGCATCGTATAACTTAAAGCCCGTCGCCCCCGTGAAATTGAAAGCAAGATCGAAATGTCCGTAGTTGGCCGACCCATGGAACCCGAATACAAACTTCGGATTAGGATCCCCAAGCCGTACCCGGTCCTTATCGTCGATGATCCCATCGCCATTGATATCCAGGAACCGTACATCCCCGGGCTTGATATTCGCCTTATTGGGATCGTTTGCAACGCCGGCATCCTTGTCGATATCGCTTTGCGACTGGTAAAGACCGCCCGTGCGGAACCCGAAGAAGGAGGCAATCGGCTGTCCCTCATAGGTCCGGGAGATATCGGTATTTTCCCTGCCATAAGGCGTCGACCCCAGATAGGTGGAATTACCGTATAGCTTAGTGACCTTATTACGCAAGAAAGACCCGTTCACACCTAATGAATAAGCCAGCTTTCCTACCGTGTTCTGGTAATTCAATTCGATTTCCAGACCGTGATTGTTCAGGCTGCCCAGGTTATAGTCGGGTAATATAATATTACCGCCATCATCCGGCAGATTGGTCTGCGCACCAAAAGTCTCCACCAGCTGATAAGGGATCAGCATATCGGTAGTATTCTTATTAAAGTAAGTGATCGTCGCCGTCAGGTGGTTATTCAAAGCAGCCAGTTCCGCCGCTACATTGGTCGTCACGGCCCGCTCCCAGCTGATATTCGGATTGGCCAGGCTGGTAATATACGCCCCGTTATAGTTCGTGGTCGTCGTTCCCAGGTTATAGCCATAGCCGCCCCCGCCCGTGCCGCCGCCGCTACCGACGCGGATAATGCTCAGGTATTGAAAGTCCCCTACATTCTGATTACCCAGCTGCCCCCAGCCCCCGGTGAGCTTTATGGAATTGATCACATTCTTGATGCCCTCTCCATAGAACTTCTCATCAGAAAGATGCCAGCCCGCGGAGAAAGCCGGGAAATAACCCCAACGCTTGCCTGGAGCAAACTTACTGGAACCATCCGCTCTAAAGGTAGCCGTCAGCAGATACTTATTCTTATAGGCATAGTTGCCGCGGACAAAATAAGACTGCAACCCCCAGCTGGGATAGTTACCGCCATAATTGGAGGCGGAGCTGTTGCTGCCCAGGTTGAGCACCCGCTGATCCGTGCTGGTGTCCGAAAACCCGGACCGGGCAGCCCCGAAGAAATTGCCATCAAAGGTCTGAGCGGAATATCCACCCGTCAACGTCAGCGCATGCACTCCTCCAAAGAGGTGATTATAAGTAAGATAATACTCCTCCAACGGTGACCTGGTCTTATAAAAAGACTGGGTCAGCGTGGCGATCGAAGGCCCGCGGGTCTGATCCGGCATCGCATTATCATATTCATAATAGTCATTGCTGCTATAATCATAGCCGTAATTGGCCCGGACCTTCAGCCCTTTCAGGATCTCCAGTTCGATATAGGCATTCGCCAGCAACCGGTTCGTCTTGCTGGATTTCTGGACCTCATTGGCCGTAGCCAGGGGATTGTTGATATCACCCAGCTGACCATCGGCCTGCGAAGATCCCCAACTTCCATCGGCATTCTTTACCGGGATAGCCGGGTTGAAGCGGATCGCGCTCCATACCAGGCCGGTCTGGGAAGATTTGGTATTGGGCGCAGCCCCATCCGTATTCGAATACACGATATTTTCTCCCACCTTGAGACGCTTTCCTATCTTATGCTCCGAATTGAGACGAAAGCTATAGCGCTTAAAATAAGAATTCGGGATCATCCCCTTCTCTTTGTAATAGTTCCCGGAAAGACTGTAATTGCTACTGGCATTCCCTCCCCGCAAAGCGACATCCGCATTCTGCACATTACCGGTGCCAAATAAGGCCCGCTGCCAATCCGTACGCTGGGTGGCATAATAAGAATTGCTCCAGACCGTAGGTACGGAGAGCCCGTCATTCGTATAGGCTTCCGTCTTCAGGCTCGCCAGGTCGGGAGCCGACAACATAGAAATATATTTCGATGCTTTCTTGGTGCCGGTATATACATTGACCGATGTCTTCAGCGCTTCCCCATAATTGCCCTTTTTCGTGGTGATCAGTACCACCCCGTTGGCGGCCCGGGAACCATAGATAGCGGAAGCAGAGGCATCCTTGAGAATTTCAATGCTGGCAATATCATTGGTATTCACGTCATTCAACCCGCCCGAAGGGACTCCGTCGATGACGATCAGGGGATCGGAATTGTTAATCGTACCTGTACCCAGTATCCGGATACTTGGTACGTTCCCGGGACTGCCGTCATCATGTACGATATCCACGCCGGTAGCCCTTCCCTGTAAGGCATCCGCTACATTGCTGACCGGCAGGTTCTTGATATCCTCCCCTTTCACGCTGCTCACCGAACCCGTCAGATCCCTTTTCCGCTGAGACCCATAACCCACTACCACCATATCCGTCAGCCCCGTAGCAGAAACCTGCAGGGTTATAGATATATTCACGGGCTGATCATTGCTGACCGTCACGCTTTTCAGCACAGTCTTATACCCTACAAAAGAAATCTCAATCTCATAATTGCCATTGGGAAGATTGAGCTGGAATTTCCCCTGCTTATTCGTAACCGTCCCGGTACCCAGGCTCTTCACCGTCACCGCCGCCCCCTCGATAGGAGCATTGTTCTCATCCTTCACCGTTCCGGTAACCTGCGCAGGAGGAGCCTCAGGAGAAATAAGCGGCTTCTTCTCCTCCTTTTCCTTTACCACAATGATCTTGTCATGAATGACGTACGTGAAAGGCTGGTCTTTAAAACATTTTGCCAACACCTCTTCCACCGTTCCATTGCTGATCCGGACCGTCACCCTCTTAGCCTTATCCAGCATATGGCTGTTGAACATAAAGCTGTAACCGGTCTGTTTCTGCAAGATCTCGAAGATCTGCTCGAGAGGGGCCTGGCTTTTGTAAATGGTCACCGTTTGAGAGAGTCCGGTGGCGCTAACATGTAATGAGACAGTTAGCAGGAGAATGGCAGTTAATCTCATAATCATTAGCATTTGGGATGACAAAAGCCGCCGTTCAGGCATGGCTTTGCCATTTGCAGTTACCTTCATACTTTTGTGAAGTTTGGTTTAACAATACAGTGTCATTTCGCTTTGGCCTGTTTAGGACAACCACTCTATTGGCCAGGGGCGGCTCCAATCGCTCCTGGTTTTTTATTGGGTTCTCCTTAAATATTTATGGTTTTCCGTATAATATCGTCAGTGTGGCGCTCGCCCGCCCTCCTAGGGCAACACAATAATCTTCTTTCCTTCGATCTGAAAATGCACCGTTCCGGTCAGCTCCAGCGTATGCAATAGCTCCGATATATTCCGCGTCCGCGGAACGATCCCCGTAAAATCCTGGTCCGTTTTCACCGTATTATAGATTACATCCACATTATACCACCTTTCCACCTCCCTCATCAACTCCCGGATACTCGTCTCCTTAAACCGGAACATACCATTCTTCCAGGCTACAACCTGCTCCGTATTGGCATCCGCCACCTGGAGCGAGCGGGCCGCATTATCGGCTATCGCCTGTCGCCCCGGTACAAGAGTCACCTCTTGCCCCCCGTCCCTCCACACTCCTGAAAGAGCAGGGATCCCTACCTTCACCGCCCCTTCCAATAAAGTAGTACGGATGCTTTGCTCATTCTCATATGCCTTGATGTTGAAATGAGTACCCAATACCTGGACATTCATCCCCTCCCGCCCGCTCCCCAATGGAGGGACCACAAAAACCCGGAAAGGCATCGCCGCATTTTTAGCTATTTCAAAGTAAGCCTCCCCCGTTAACTCGACCAGCCGCTCCTTTCCGACAAAAGAAGTCGGAAAACGAAGAGAAGAAGCCGCATTCAGCCACACTTTGCTGCCATCGGGCAATATCACCTGGTACTGGCCCCCACGGGGAGTGGAGATAGCATTGTACAACACTTCCCCCGTATGTTTACTTTTCGTATCGTAGGCCAGCGCACCCGCATCCACTTTCACAATGCTCGTATTTCCTTGCTGCCCGATCAGCCCGTCATGCGCACTATCCAGTACAATGGTAGCGCCATTGGCCAGCGTAAGGACCGCCTTATTACCACCGGGACGTATATCGCGTATATCGTTGCTGGTATGCACAGTTGCGAGGGGAATTGTCTTGTTGTTAATATTGCTTTTATGAAGGCCCAGGTATACAGCCGCGCCCGTTACCACCACGATCACCGCGGCAGCAACCCGTACCCAGCCCAGGGAGAAGACCCCCTTCCGGGCAGGCGACAGCGCAGCCGACCGGATCGCATACCACATCCGGTCCCAATTCCTGAGCGGGAGGGCGATTTCAGCTTCCTCCTCATCATTCTGATCGAGAATAAGGTCTTTCAGCAATACCTGGCTCTCCTCCGATGACAGCAGCCCGAACAGCTCCTCCACTTCCCCCTTCGTCGCCTGACCACTGCTATATTGCTGCAATAAATAAGAAATCCTGTCTTTCCCCATAGCTTATTAAATAAGATCCATCACTATAGAGTCAGCTGAGAAGAAAAAGGATGAGAAGAAAAAGGAATTTTTTTTAACAATTTCAGGAAAAGAGGCCCAAAATGATGCCTAAAATAGATAAGGTGTTATCTTTCATATAGTTGCGAATCAGTTTCATCGCTTGTATCAAATGACTTTTCACCGTATGAGGAGATAATTTCAGCGTTTTTGCAATTTCATTCGTGCTCTTCCCCTCCCGGCGGTTCAGCTCGTAAATGAGCTTTTTCTGAGGGGACAGCTGCCCAATGGCCTTATTTATAAACTTCTGACCTTCATTCGCATAGATAGTTTCCTCCGTCTCATTGCTGGACTCCCGGGCATTCCACAAAGACAGCTTAAGGATCCTCGCCTTATTGGCCTCATTTTTTAAATACCGGCTGACCTTATTATACAAGATCGTGTAGAAATAAGCCCTGGCATCTTTGACACCGGAGAGATGCCCCCGCCCCGTCCAGACGCTGATAAATACATCTTGTGTTATTTCTTCCGCGGCAAAGGCCGATTTCGTCCATTTAAACGCCAGTGTATATACCCTCCCCCTGCATTGATGGAACAAAGCCCCGAAAGCTGCTTCGTCTCCCATTGCAATGTTTTCAAACAAAGCCTTATAATCACTATCGGAGGGTAAAGAGACCATAGTTATTCCTAAAGTTGCTACTAAGTTTAGTACCGACTCCGCCCAGTTAGTTTGGTTCTCGCGTTCGATACTCCGGATTAAAGTTAGCAGAAATTATTAAATATGTAATAATTTCATTTTATGAATTTATTAAGGTTCCTGATTATTACACTCTTTCTTTTTGCCTCCTGCCGCCAAAAAGAGAGCCCCGATACGCTCTTCACGGAAATGCCCTCTTCCATTACGCATATTGATTTCCGTAATGATATCAAGGAGAATGAAAATTACAACATCCTCACCTATGAATATCTGTACAATGGCGCCGGAGTAGCAGTCGGCGACGTTAACGGAGACGGCCTTCCCGACATTTATTTCACCGGTAACATGACCCCGGATAAACTCTACCTGAACAAAGGAAATTTCCAGTTCGAAGATGTCACCGGCAAAGCAGGAGTCCGCGGACGTGACCGCTGGAAGACAGGGGCCGTGATGGCGGACGTCAACGGAGATGGCCTGCTCGATATCTTTGTATGTTACTCCGGACCGGGCTCCGATGCGGACAGGGCCGACGAACTCTATATCAACAACGGAGTAAAGGACGGTATCCCCACCTTCACCGAGAGCGCGAAAAAATACGGCCTGGACGCCCCGGGAACCTATACCACGACCGTCTCCTTTTTTGACTTCGACCATGACGGAGACCTGGATATGTTCATGGTCAACCACGCCGACATGTTCTTCAACCCCTTCTTCAATACGGATAAGCTGCGGGCAAAAAGACACCCGCAATTCGGCAACCGGCTGTACCGCAATGACGGCGGGCATTTCACGGACATCAGCGAGCAGGCCCACATCGACGGGAGCGGCCTAAACTTCGGGCTCAGCGTGGCTACCAGCGATATCAACGGAGACGGATGGCCGGACATCTATGTCACCAATGATTACGATGAACGCGATTTTCTTTACCTCAACAACCATGACGGCACTTTCCGGGAAGTGCTGACCAAAGCGGCCAGCCATATTTCCGAATTCGCAATGGGCTCCGATATCGCCGACTACAACAATGACGGCAAACCCGATATCGTCGTACTGGACATGCTGCCGGAAGACAACCATCGCCAAAAGCTGCTCCGGGGCGCCGACAACTATGACAAATATACCCTTCGCGCAGAACATGGCTTCCATCACCAGCAGATGCGCAATACCCTCCAGCTGAACAACGGCAACGGCCCCGACAGCATTCCCCATTTCAGCGAAGTAGGACAGCTGGCCGGCATGTCCAACACGGACTGGAGCTGGTCCCCCCTGCTGGCGGATTTCGATAATGACGGATGGAAAGACCTGTTCATCTCCAACGGTATCCTCCGGGACATCACCAACCTGGATTTCGTAAAATATACCTCCGGTTATTCAGTAGGGCAGGCGGAAAAAAACGGCGACAAATTCGAAATGTGGAAGCTGGTGCAGTCAATGCCTTCTACCAAAATGACCAACTACCTCTTCCACAACAATCATGATCTCACCTTCACCAATACCTCCGCCGAATGGGGACTGAGCCGAAAAGCCATCAGTAACGGAGCCGCCTATGCGGACCTGGACAATGACGGAGACCTGGACCTCGTGATCAATACCCTCAACGACGGCCCCATCATCTACCGCAACAATGCCTCTGAACAACACAAAGGGCATTACCTGCGCATCCGCCTGCAAGGACTATCGCCCAACACACTCGGTATCGGGGCGAAAGTATATGTGACTACTTCCCGGGGCACTCAATTCCAGGAACAATACCTTTCCCGGGGATTTCAATCTTCCGTCGACCCCGTCATGCATATCGGCGCCGGCGCCGACTCCCTGATCCAATCCGTCACCGTGGTCTGGCCCACCGGCAAGATCTCCCGGGTCAATAACTGCAAAGCCGATACCCTGCTCACCATCGCGGAAAAAGAAGCGCTGATATCTGAAGACATAAAAACACTGGCGCAGCCTTCCCCCCTCTTCACCGATATCACCGCCGCCTCCGGCATCAGCTACACCCACCAGGGCTCCGGCTTCGTCGACTTTAAAGTCTATCCCTTATTGCCCTACCAGGTATCCAGAGTAGGCCCCTGCCTGGCAAAAGGAGATGTCAACGGCGACGGACTGGAAGACCTCTTCATCGGAGGCAGCTCCGGCCAGGAAAGTAAGCTCTACCTGCAAATAGCAGATGGAGTCTTCCGGCCAGCCGCCCTCCAACCCTGGAATGCAGAGAAGGACCATACCAATACCGGCGCCCTGTTCTTCGATGCCGACGGCGACGGCGACCTGGACCTCTACCTGGTCAGCGGAGGAGCCGATTATCCCCCCGATAGCCGCAACTACCAGGACCGCCTCTTTGAAAATGACGGCAAAGGCAACTTCACCCTGGTTGCCGACGCACTGCCGGCAGAGACCTTTAGCGGCGCCTGCGCAAGAGCCGCCGATTATAATAAAGATGGACGCCCCGACCTCTTCGTGGGAGGCAAGCTCGTGCCCGGGCTCTTCCCGTCGACACCCGAAAGCTTCCTCCTGAAGAATATCAGCAGTCCCGGTCATATCCGGTTCGAGAGAGACAGTACGGGTCAAGACAGCCTGCTGGCGCACAAGGGCGCCGGCCCCGGCATGGTATCGGACGCCTGCTGGATCGACCTTAACAAAGATGGCTGGCCCGACCTGGTCCTGGCAGGTTCTTTTATGCCCATCACCATCTTCGAAAACAAAGCAGGCAGACTCGTCGACCAGACCAAAGCCTATGGCCTCGACCATACCCAGGGCTGGTGGACCAGCATACTGGCAGAAGACTTCGATCACGACGGAAATACCGACCTGGTGATCGGCAACCTGGGTACCAATATCCAGTTCAAAGCCTCCGCAGCCGAACCCATGCGGATCTACTACGGTGATTTCAGCGGTAACAAAACGTTCGATCCCATCCTCACCTACTATATCCAGGGTAAAAGCTACCCGTATGCTTCCCGGGACGAACTGCTTCGGGAACTTCCTGCCAGTCAGAAAAAATTCAGTCGTTACGAAGCCTATGCCGATGCGCAGATAGAAGATATGTTCACCCCCGAACAAGTGGCCGCGGCAGGAGTAAAAGAGATCCGCATGCTTTCTTCCCTCTACCTGCATAACGATGGAGGACGGCGCTGGACACTCCAACCCCTCCCCGAACAGGCACAGATCAGCATGATCAACGGACTGGTGCCGTCGACAATCAACGGGAAGGAATCCCTCGTGCTGGCCGGCAATTTTTATCCCTTCCGCGCCCAGCTCGGTCCCCTGGATGCAGGCATCGGCCTGGTCCTGCAAATGGACGAACAACGGCATTTTATCAGCCAGCCCTATGATCAAACAGGATTATTGATTCCCGGCGATGTGCGGAGCCTCATCGGCCTGAAAGGGAAAAAAGAAGAATTCATCGTAGCGGCATCCTATAACGGAGCCGTCCAGGTGCTGAGGAAAAATCACTGACAGCGGCGACAGACACCCGCTCCCGGGAGCCGGGCGGCCCCTATATCTTTACCAGCCGGCAGCTTTTCATCCCGCCCCCATTCACCCGGATGAAATAAAGGCCCCTGGGAAGAGAAGAGATATTCAGCTGGAAAGAAGTTCCGGTGATCCTCGTAACCATCAGCCTCTGCCCCACCTGGTCATAGACTTCCAGCAGAGAGCCGATATAGGATGGCTCGCTGATGTTGACCGATACGGTATTAACGGCCGGATTAGGATAGATATGGAAAACAAGCGCCTCATCGACACCGGCGGCAGGCCCGGTAGCCGTAGGCCCGCTGGTTACAGGACTCCCGCTCAACGCATTGGAAGTAAGCAGGGCATCGCGAAAGCCGCCCGCTGCAAACAAAGTCCGCATGCGGCTGCGCTGTCCATAGGTGAACAAATGCATACCGATATCATCGGTAAAATCCATATAGTCCATGTATAAATTACCATAAGGAGTATTCCCGCAGGAAAAGATCATACCGCTGGGATTTCCCCGGGTAGCCGCCTGCTGCTGAGGAGTATCATCGACTTCATCATTCCCGCAATCCGCATCCCCCCAGACATGTATCAGGTTCAGCCAATGCCCGATCTCATGCGTCGCCGTCCGTCCAAGATTGAAAGGAGCAGTCGCCGTCCCTGTCGTCCCGAAAGCCGTATAAAGGATGCTGACCCCATCCGTCGCTTTACCAGCGCCCGGAATGCTGGAATAACCAAGAATCCCGCCTGTCAGGTTACCCACCCAGATATTCAGATAACGATCCCTGTCCCAGGCATCATCTCCCCCCCTCGCCGTAAACTTAATGGCATCGTCGATCTGGAAGGAAAGCATATTGGTATGCTTGCGAACGATGCCCGTAGTAGCATTGCCATTCGTATCGATATTAGCTAATACGAACTGAAAGCCGCAATCGGCTGCCAGCGCACTATAATAACCGGGGATTTTTGCGGTATCAGGATTTTGCTTGCCATAATCCCGGTTCAGGACATCGATCTGGGATCGTACCTGCGCGTCACTTATATTCTGCTGAGAAGAGTTATAGACAATATGAACCACAACAGGGATCCTGATCACGCTCACGCCCCTGCCGGTGGTGGGCTCCGTCCCCGTCACGGCCACCGTAGAAGGTTGTAGCCGCTGGCGCGTAAAGGCCTCAATCTGCTGTATTTTAACCGCCAGCTCCTGATCATTCCGGATCATATCCAGCTTATACTCAACCGAACGGCATTCCCGTTGAGCATCGGAGCATAAACTGAGCGACAATAAAACCGACAAGAGTAAAAATAGTCTCATTATACCTTCTTTTACGGAGGGTAGTTCATCGGTATTGGCAGTTTGAAAGATGTATTGGAGGGTTGATCAGGAAGGAGAATGGGTAAGCGACTGTAAAACAATACATTTTTTGCCGTAAATCAAAACTTTTACCGGAAAATTTACACTGCCAGGTTCACTATTAAGGGTCCTGAAGCTTATTTTTGTCCTTTATCATCAGTTTTCTATGATTAAGAAGATCCCATTCATTATACTACTGGCCTTTTTCGCTTCCTGCAACAACGCGTCCCACCCGGATACACCCGCCACAGAAGCAGAAAAAACAACCGATAATACCCCTCCGCTCATCAATTACAGCGTCGTACAGGCCCTGCCTCATGACACCTCCTCCTTTACAGAAGGACTGCTGGTCCACGACGGCCAAATATATGAGAGCACTGGAACGGAACCCGGCATGCCCATAAGCCGCAAATCCCTCTTCGGAGTCGTAGATCCCAAAACCGGGAAGATCAGCGCCAAAGCCGAACTCGACAGGAATAAATACTTCGGAGAAGGTATCGCCTTCCTGAAAGACAAAGTCTACCAGCTGACCTGGACCACCAAAACAGGCTTCATCTACGATGCCAAAACCTTTAAAAAAACAGGGGAATTCAACATTCCCGTCAAGGAAGGCTGGGGAATGACAACCGACGGGACCAACCTGATCATGAGTGACGGCACCAGCAATATAAGCTACGTAGACCCAGCCACCTTCCGGCTGGTAAAGATCGTAGGCGTAACGGATAACAACGGCCCCGTAAGCAATATCAACGAACTGGAGCTGATCAACGGATTCCTCTATGCCAACCAATGGCAAACCAACTACATCCTGAAGATCGACCCCTCCAGCGGCAAAGTAGTAGGCAGACTGGACCTCACCTCCCTCGTAAACGAAGCGCATAACAAATATGGCACCAGCGATACCCTCAATGGCATCGCCTATGACTCCGCAACCGGAAAAATATACGTCACCGGAAAACTATGGCCCAATATTTACGAGATAAAATTCGCGCTCTGAGCCGGCTTCACAATGCTTTCGCGTGTTGACCCGTCCATGCGGCTAAATTTATTTCACCGGCAGCCCCAAGGGCAATTCCAGCCAGGCCAGCCCTACATTACGACGCATGTGGCTCTTGTTGCCCCGGGGCATTTCCGCCTCGCTGTTGCCGTCATAGAAGATGGCCAACCGGTTGCCCTTTTTAACCACGGACGGTAGCCCGATGATATGTTTGCTCCAGCTGCAATTAACAGAATCCAGCACGATGGCTTTATTTTCAGGATCCCATTTATCGGGATCCTTTGTCCAGTAGACCCATATCGCATCGGTATATTCCAGGTTATCCCGTATGCCCACATGATTGGTAAAGACAAACCAGGTCTTGTTCGCGGGCTCATAGTAAACGGCCGAATTCTCCACCTGCTCTTTTTGGGGAAGGAAGGGAGCAGCATCCGGCGTCCAGGCGCTATCCAGATTCTTTGTCCGGGCATAGCTCAACGTACGTTTTATCACCGGGACATCCGTCGATGCGGCAAAGAGCATCCGGTATTCGTCTCCATACTTAATAATATTGCCCGGGCTGACCGATCCGGCATAATAAGTACCGGGCTCCGTCCGGAAGGTTTTAATATCATACCGCTTTTTCCAGGGACCTCCGGGCGAATTGCTCTCCGCCTTTTTGGTGAGATAAGGAAAGGCAGGGATATTATCCGGCGCCGGGGATACATGAGGTGTACCCAGATAAAACATATGCCACTTCACCCCATCATAATAGACACTGCCATAAGAGGCAGACCTTGAATCATCACTGCCCGGCTTTCCATAATGCAGGATTGGGCCTTTTACCTTCCAGTTCACCAAATCTTTGCTGGTAGCCAGACAGGCAAGCCAGCCCTTGGGTCCCGCCCCATCATAATGCATATAATAAGTCCCATGATCTTCAAATACAAAGATGTCCCTCGCCCCCAGGTAGTCGCAGCTGTCAGGACCGGCCCCGTATTTCAGGACCACCCCCTGGTCTTTCGCATCGAGACGGTATTTGGCGGAAGGACGGCCATCGGCATAGGATTTGACAAATACCGCGACTTTCACGATTGCCCCCTGTGGCTCTTGTGCCATGCAGACACCTTTATTTCCCGGTAATCTGGCCCCTTTAAACAGGTAGAAAGAATTGCTGCTCCCGGTCGTCTCCAATTGAATCGTTCCTGTTCTATCAGCCTTCATCTTTTTTGCAGACCTGTCGTCTATAATATTTACAGGCCCCTCTTTTATAATAACCATGTAGTCCTTGTTAGCGGCAAGATTTCGTATAGAATGCATACGATGCCCTGCTCCCTTACCGGTTTCCGTCCATACTATGGACTCATCCCGCCAATCAACGATTCTCACCGCACAGGGACCTCCGCCGGAAATGGTTAAAGCAGGGTGGCTCTTATTCCCATTAAAGTATTCCAATGTATCACCCCTGGAATTGACGGCAAAAGGATGCCAGTCCGAAACGGAGAAATGGTTTACGTTGATCGTATATTCATCTTTGGACAGGCCGATCACATAGTCCTGCCCCCGCAGCCAGTATTTTACTTGTGTACCATTCAGTTCCGCCGACAGATGAGGTTCCAGGTACAGCCGGTTGTATTGAGGGCGAATCCCATAAATATTACGATAAAGCCCGACTACCGCCATGATATTATTGGATAGAATGTCGTCGCCGGCACCAGCCTGCTTCAATCGGGTGTAACGCTGGTGGCCCAACCCATCGGACTCATACCGGTCGATGACATTGCGAATGTATTTCAGCGCGATGTCCGGATGCTTCTCCGCATAACAGCGGGTCCCCAGTTCAGCCCAGGACAGAAAGAGATCTCCGTTTTCATAATTCGGGTAGGGGTAATTTACATTTCGCAAGCCAACGCTGTCCTCATAAGGGAAAAAACACGATGGCCAGATGAACAGCTTTTCCTTTTGCATCAACTCTTCCATCCTGCTCAAAATGATGTCCTTGCGGCCCGGATCATCACATAAACCATAACCAATGGCAAGGAAGTTGGTCATACAGCCAAGATTGTTGCCGTAGACCGAACCGTCTTTCTCCCGCCAATGAACATAACATTGCTTTTCCGGGTTCCAGAACCCACCGTCGCTTATGTCCTTGTTAAAAGTTGCTTTTAATTTCAAAGCCAGGCGCTGATATTCCCCGGACATCTTCTCATCGCCCAGCAATTCTTCCAGTTCCGACCATCGGATCAATGCCTTATACATATACGCATTGACGCTGGAAACTTCGTACGAGGCCCATACGACATCCATCCAATCCGTGCCTTTATTTTCCTTATGTGTTTGCTGAATCACTTCAAAGAGCCCATTACCATCGGAATCCCGTTTAATCATATAATCCAGCACTTTTTCGCAGGCAGGTTTGAATTTCCGAAGCCATCCGATATCCCCGGTCATATCGAACTGCTCGGCCACATCGATCGCATAGGCGGGCTGGGCATCCAGCATATATCCCCAAACACATTCATAGAAACCATTCTCCCGGAATGTATTGGGCATGGCATCCGTCGAATCGTGGTGCCAGCGCGGCAGCACCCTTCCATCCGGCAGGATCGCCTCCTTTCTTTCATAGTCGAGGGCCTGAGAAAATCCATTGATAAAATCGGGGGCATCGATGGCCAGTCCGAACAAGGCGAGCCAGGGCTCCTGGGTGACGACCCATCCGGTACGCCAGCCGTTCGATCCATAAAGATTTTTATCCACCACGCCGTATCGGCCGATGGTATTAAGCATCTCGTTGACAGCCTTTACTTTGATCCCTTTCAAATTGCCCCGATCATATTCGCGGTCATAAGAGAGCGCCTGGAGAGTATATTCAACGCTGGTTTCCGATTTTTTGACGGCAATGGGAGCAAAAACATACTGACCCGTCTGTAAAAAACGTCGCAGTCCAACCTTTGTGCCAACCGCTTCTTTCGAAGAAGACTGAACAACGGCTAAGACATGATCCTTTTGATGCGTAAAAGTAGCCGTTCTGAAAATCGCAGGGTCTTCCTTCGGGGAGATCCGGAGGCAGTGATTATCGGTTTTGTTCCAGAAAGTCAGTGTACCGGCCTGCACGCCATAGGCATCCCCGGGCTGATCCAGGAAACGGTTCCAGGCAACACCTCCATTATCGAGCAGGGCGCCATCCCAGGTTTGCATGGAATTGAACTGCCAGCAGGGAAAATTATTTTCATCCAACACGCCATCGTTTAGATATTTCCGGTTAATCCTCCATTCGATATCGTTTTTATGGATAGTAAAGATCCATTCTTCTTCGATGGCCAATGCCGGTTCCCCAAATTTCAGGGCGCTGATCGTTACCCTATTTCCGTTGATGGCCATTACCGGTTTTGTGCGGCTGTGCATGGACGTATACGACTGGTCGGCTAACCGGATACCCGAATAAACGGCCTTTCCATTTCCGGTGACCTCCACCCCTTTGACGGCCATTTTATCCAGGCTGCAGCCGCCGGAATAAGTAAGATGGATCTGGAGGTCTCCGCTACTATCCGACAGCATCACGGTTTCTGCCTTTTTATCCTGGAGGATCGGAATGATCTTTTGAGAAAACAGGGGGCTTTGACCGATCAACAGCACAAACAGCAGCAAAGTAATTCCTTTACAGACTTTCATAATACGTGTATTCTTTGTTAAAAAAGAATGACTCTAAAATATATTTTTCCATATAGGGGCTGGCGTGGAACTCCGTCCCCAATACCTTTTTAATCGCTTCAAACTTGTCCGGCCCGGCTAAACCGGCCACTACCGCCAGTCTATTACCCCGATCGTCCACAACGCCTTTGTTTTCCGGGCTGCGATTGAGGAACAGGAGAACGTATATTGGTTTGCGTAGGCACTTCATTTGGTTAACTAATTCATGCCCTGGTTTTTAGAATACTTCTTTTTGAATACTCACAGGTCCCAACAGCCCGGATTCCAATAAGGGTGAGTCCTTGTTATAGGGATCGTAGGTGGAGAACGTATATCGTCCGCTGGTCCGTGGCTGGCCTTTTAAGAGCCATTCGGGGAATTTGTTATCCTTTATTCCATCCTGCGGCAGGTGATCGTCACCGATAAGACGGTTGGGCCATAGATTGGCTACGGATATCTCCAATTGGTTGTCTTTCTGTCTTACGATTCCCGTGATATCGACTTTCCAGGGTGCCGTCCAGACCACGCCCAGATCCTGCCCGTTCAGACGTATACGCGCCAGATTTTTCACTTTGCCCAGATCGATATAAAGCCGCTGGTTTTTACCGGTATCGGACGCTGTGGGCAGGTCAAAGCGCTTGTGATAGACCGCTATTCCCGAATAGTATTGAATTCCCTTGTCGGTATTCGTTGCCCAGTCTGTCAAAGAGTCGAATTTAGCTTGTGCCGGTCCTCCCCATTTTGGATCGAAGGATACCAGCCAGTCCTTCTCCAGGGTCGTCACCTTTGCCGTCTCCGGAAAATTCTTCTTTTCATCCGGGGAAACCTTGGTTTCTTTTGAGAATATGATAAACCAACTTTGGTAAGCATCGAATTGCAACGGCAAAGTGGTGTGCCCTTCTACAGCAGAAAATTCAGGTAGTGCTCTTGTCTTTCCGGTGAGGGGGTCCCAAAGTTCGGGGGTTCCGTTGGTGGTATTAAAGGTGCAGCTTACCTGGACCTTCTGATCCGTACGGTTAGATACAAAATAGATTTCGCCTTCTTTTGTTGTCCGGTGCGTGTAACGAAGCGATCCGGAAGACTCGAAATCTTTTTTCACTCCCCTATCAGTAAGTATACCGGCTGTCAGGTCATAATCCGGGTAAACGGACGCCCGATCGCAGAGAGCGAGTTTTCCCCCCCAGCTAATTTTCCCTTTACCATATACGTGTTCGGACTGCGTAGCAGGAACTTCCAGACTGCCCCAGAGCTGTTTGCCGATTTCAAGCACCTTCTCATCGCATTGAGGATAGCCCGACAGACTGGTCGATCTTTTGGGCGGGGCTCCTATTACCATAGCGCCCGCTTCTACTAATGACCGGATCTTTTCCAGTAAGCCGGGTGTCATGGTCTCGACCGCGGGTAAAACCAGCAAGCGGTATGAAGCTCCCCCCGGAAAAACGATTTGATTATTTACTACGCTGGCCTGAGCCAATTGTCCCGGAGCGCAGCCATCGAAATTATATCCTTTCCTGTCGGGAATCAAAGTGTCTCCGTCCATGGCTGATGGAGGCGGAAGAAATACATGAGGGGCCCCTTCTGGTGTCAGGTACAGGATATCTGCCACCGTCCGGCCTTGTTGCAACAGGAACTGGCACCGGGCAACATAGCGATGATAAGCCTCCACCATCGGCCACCAGGTCTGCATCCGGTCCCAATGCACCCCATAAGGCCCCATATTCATACCAGGCCGCAAAGAGTCATCGAAAGGTTTGTGTTCAAACGTGTGATAAAAGAATCGGTTGATCCCTGCTGCAAAAGCCCAGTCTCCCTGATCCTTCATAGATCCCGGATGTTGTTTCCAGGCTTCCGGCGCATCTGCCGTAAACGCTTCGGCCTGCACGACCGGCACGCCCATGGTATGCGCCAGGGAAGCCGCTTCGATAATACTGAAGGAGGTATGAAATCCATATCCTTTGCTCCAGAACTCACCCATCGGGATATCCGCCACCAGTCCAAGCTCCAGGTCGGCGGTGGGATTGAGATCATAAGGTTCGATGGATAAACCCAACCCAAGGTTGTGGGCATATTTTTTTACCTGTGTGGCATGATAGGCGATCACCAGTTCCTGGCTTGTCTGCCTAAGATCCCATAAGAACCGTTCGCTGATGCTGAGGTTTTCGACGATGTTGCCCGAGTAGACGGGATAGAAAGGCAAGGGGTCATATCCTCTGCGTTTAATAAACTCCTGCCGGAATTGGGCCGTCCAGTTCTGCGCCCCCATCTCCCAGCTATCCATGTGGAGCATTTTTAATCCGCCGGCTGTGGGCGCATGGGGATACCCGCTAGCCTGAAGGATCTTGCCTACATAGGCGTCCAGGTGGTGATCCAGGGCAATGGTATCGAACTTATCGGATTCGAAGCCCAGCCCCTGGATGGGAGCGGGGCGGGTAACGGCGCCATTGTTGCGGCTGCCAAACCGCATGATCGTCCAGTTGCCCTGGGGTACGACCCAGTTCAAGGTTCCATCGGGCTGAAGCTTATCGGTAAGATCGATTATTTTATCCTTTTGTATATCGGCAGCCGGCGTGTCGGCATACTCGCTGAAAGAAGGTAAGGCAGGTTTGACTCCCGGCTTGGAGCTATAAGGTTCGCGGTAGTACAGCGCCTTCTCATCGATATTATCAATTTTCCCGGACTTCGCCGGAGTCGGAAAGGCCAGTACTGCGACATCCTTGTAGAAATCATCCCATTTCTTCTTTAGTTCGGGGGTAAAAGACCCTTCACCAAAATAAGGTCTTTTGGGCAGGGGCAAGGGAAGCCTAAGCACACCCTTTTGTCCACCGGAGACCTGGAGAGTGCTGGAAACCAGGTGTTGCATGGACTCCGCGGGAGTAACCCAGGGTCCCCCGCTTCCGGTCCAGCCGGGTCCTATTCCCAGGGTCATCCGGATGCCTAACCGTTCGCATTCCTGAACGGCGTGTTTAAAGAGGTCCTGCCATTCCCTGCTTAAGAAATCCACGGGCCCCTGAGGCACCCCCACATTTACTTCCAGGAACAGGACGTTAGCGATACCGGCCATTTTCATGGACTCCAGGTCTTTGGTCATCCCCGTCTTAGACATATTGCCATCCATAAAATACCAATAGACACCGGGTTTGGCGGAATCAGGAGGATTTAAGAAACCTTCTTTCAACGCAGAGATATCGGACTGAATCGGTGGCTGACCGCAGCCATAAAAAAGGGAGGCTGTCAGCAAGAAAGAAAAAGCAAAATAGGAATGTTTCATTTATATGCTATTATTTCTCGAATCAAATAAAGGGCGCCCGCAAGGTTTTTGTCCCGGGGCGCCCTTCCTGCTATAACCATCAACGATTGCTTATTTTCAAAGAAAGCATGCTAACCTCCCTGCAGGTCCCTAAAGACCTGCAGCGCAACGCAAAGATATTGATTTCGCAGTGCGGCACTTTCCAACGGAAAGCACGGCGAAATCAACGAGTAAATCCAAGCATTTCAGCCTGAAGTTCTCACAGAACCGGACGTGAGGCTCACGCCTCATCCGGCTCCTATTATCCAACCGATGGCAGTGCGCCAATGGTCCAGTGAGCGAATAAATAGGGTTGTTTCAGGCTGATTCTTTTCAGCCATTTCAGTCCTTTGAGTTCGCTCACCCGGACCTTTAGGTATTTACTCCTTACCCATTTTACAATTCTGTAATTGATTGCTTGCATAAAGTTTCTCAGTTTTGATATGTAAAATTTACCGTAGTAATTGATCCACCCTCTGACTACCGGATTGATTTCCAAGGCAATATCCTCGATCTCGCATCCGGCCGTTTTGAGCGTTGTCCATCGCTTCATCTTCTCTCGCATCGATTTCATCGATTTGTCGCTGACCGCTGGCAAACAGTTCGTGAACCACACCTTCCGTATACTGTTCTGGGCCATCCTTGGTTTGAACGAGTATCCAAGAAAGTCAAACTGTACGTTAGGGTAATCCCCTCTCCGATTGCTGTCTTTACAGTAGACAATCTTTGTTTTCTCCGCGTGCATTTCCAGCCCGCATTCTTTAAGCCTTGCTTCCAGTGTTTCCTTCACCTGTATCGCTTCTGCTTCCGTCCGGCAGTGGATTACACTATCATCCGCAAATCGCTCAAATGGACAGTTCGGATACTTCCTCCTCAGCCATTCGTCCATTGCGTAATGTAGATAGAGGTTTGACAGCACAGGCCCGACAACAGATCCCTGTGGGACCCCCTTCGTCCTCGCTACTATCATCCCGTCTTCTTTCTGTAATGGAGCTACTAACCATCTCTCGATGTACAATAGCGCCCACTTGCAGTCCATGTGTTTCCGGACAGCTTTCATCAGCAGATCATGCGGCAGATTATCAAAGAAACTTCGTATATCAAGGTCTACCACCCAATCATATTTCCAGCACCGGACTCTTGTTTTCTCCAATGCCTGGATGGCCGATTTTCCCGGGCGATATCCATACGAATCTTCGTGAAACACCGGTTCTACTGCCTTTTCTAATAAACCAGCTACTACCGTCTGGGCAATGCGATCGGCTACGGTAGGGATTCCTAACGGTCTTATCCCTCCGCCTTTCTTCGGTATTTCCACCAACTTGACAGGCGGCGGCATGTAGCTGCCAGAGCTCATCCGGTTCCACAGCCGGTACAGGTGCTTCTGCCAGTCCTTTTCGAACTCAGCCAAACTTACCCCGTCCACGCCTGCTGCCCCCTTGTTAGCTTCTACCCGCCCATAGGCTTCCATCATCGATCGCTTTTCAATCCTAAATGGTTTTGTTTCGTTCATCTTTGTACCTCCTGAAGTTACCCTCAGTTTTCTTGGATGATTAAAAACTGGATAATACAACCCCTTCGCTCCACCTTCATTACAAAGGCTTCTTCACTACTACGGGTTGTTCTGCCACCGTGCCACGCTTCTGTACTTTCTCTCTTGCCGGTTCACCGGCTTGCAGATTTTCCATTAGCATCGTGGCGACAGCTTCTCACGTTCCTTGTAAAAGCCTGCTGTAAGATCACGCCTCCTGTATGCCGGATGCCGCAAGAGCATAAACAGGTAATTCTCTCGCTTATCCCAGGTCGATATTGTACCCGGTTTCGACATCGTCTGACCCTTTCGACACCTCATCGGAGGTTTACTTGCGTTCGTCTTCTTACAGCCCACCTGACACCTTAAATGATGCCTTTTCTCCTAACGCTCCCCACCACGGCTACTTAACCGCAGCAGCTTAGAAGTAGTTTGTATCCAACGCCTGTACGTCGATTACGAAGGGCCCACCTTCATCATTTACAAAGCATCAAATGTTCAAATTCAAAGAACTCTTCATTTGTTCGTGACACCTAGTAACCGGGATTCTGTGTCAGCAGGTTATCGACCTGGATCTGGGGGTAAGGCACGGGATATAAGGTATCCTTCGCATTCCACCCGGGTTTTGCCGCACCAAGGACGGCATTCATGGTCCCCGTCCTTTTCAGGTCAAGCCAGCGGCTGCCCCATTCGGTGAAGAGTTCCGTCTGGCGTTCGTGTATAATAGCGCTCAGCACATCAGCTTGTGAGGCAGCGGTACTGGCTCCCAGCCCGGCCCGGGCCCGGACCGCATTCAGATCCGCCAGTGCGGCCGTCGTGTTCCCAAGCTCCGTGGCGGCTTCTGCACGGATCAGGTATAGCTCACCCAACCGGAAGATCATAAAATCCTCTACGGTCGGAGCGCTCGCATTAATGTTCTTATACTTATAAGGATAAGAAAGGGTTTGATTGGTGCCCCCGATGTTGATGACCGTTTGCTTCGCCCATTTTTGCAGACGGATGTCACCGCTTTCGAACGCACTCAATAGAGCGGGGGTCATCAGATATCTGGCAGGAGATCCGTAATTGGGTAAAAAATGCCGGGCCTCCGTTGTTGCGCCGTCCTGGCTGTTGGCGGGTAATTGCCAGATCGCTTCCTGGCTTCCGTCCAGAAAAACATTATTCAGATCCGGCTCGAGGTTATACTCACCGGAACCGATCACCGTACTGGCCGCATCATAGGCTTTTTGCCATTCCTGCCGGTACAGATAGACTTTCGACAGAAAGGCGTCTACCGTGTAAAGATTCGGGCGGACCCTCCCTGCAGAAGGATAATCCGTAGGGAGGGCCTGCTGTGCCTCTGTAAGATCGGTGAGGATCTGGCCATAAATGGAGCCTACCGATGTCCGGGGGATCATAGCCGTTGCATTATAATCCGTAGAGGTTACCAGGGGAACGTCACCGAACAAATTGACCAGGTAAAAATAGTACAGCGCCCGGACCACCTTCATTTCGCCGGTAAGCTGTTTCTTCAGAGAAGCGGAAAGACCGCTGCTGGCCGTTATGTCTTTCAGCGCCGCATTCACGGGATACAGGCCCTTATAAGGGTCGGACCAAAGTGTATTCAGGATGCCGTTAAAGGCCGTTATGCTGTTACTATAAAACTGGAGGTCCTCGGGGGCACTGGTAGTGGTAGGCAACAACTCATCGGAAGAAAGCCCTGTATACAGGGAAAGATAGCCGTTATTAAAGGTAAAAGTGCCATTGCCGCTGCCGGTGGGATAGGTATAGATGCCGGCGATCGCCGTCATGGTGGTGGCGCTATCCGCAAACTGTTGCGCCTCCGTGATCGCGGTAGGCGGATTGGCAGGGATATCGATCAACCGTTTGCAGGAAGAGGCCATCGCTGCCACCAGCAACAGGCCGGTCATTAGCTTATTATAATGGAAAGGGATCTTTTTCATGATAATTAACATTAGAAGTTAAGATTTAAACCAAAAGCCACCGTGCGTTGCAGGGGGAAGAGCGTATAGTCGTTAAATTGTTCCGGATCGGCTACCTTGTAATCGGTAATGGTCAGCAGGTTCTGTGCATTCGCATAAATACGCAGATCATGCAGATGCATTTTCTTAAGCCAGCTCTCCGGCAGCGAATAAGACAGGGACAGCGTTTTCAACCGCACATAGGTATCGTCGCTGTAAGCTCCGGTAGAACCGGAAAAATCCGCTCCGGCGGTAGCAGCAGGAGTACCGTACGTGGTGGTTAGCTTCTCGAAGGTGGCATGATCGCCCGGATTCTTCCAATGATCCAGCACCTGAACAGGCAAATTATTGGTGCCGATAGTGGGAGTATAGGATGAATAAATAGTATACATATAATTGGGCGCCGTCTGACTGGAGAATTGGAAAAAGACGTAGAGATTAAAATGTTTATAAGAAAGGCTGTTCCCAAATCCGCCCATATATTTCACTTCCCGGTTGGCGATGGGAGTCTGGTCTCCGCCCTGCGATGCAATACCATAAGCAGGAGTCGAAGTAGCCTGTCCGCCTTTGGTATAATATTCAAACAGACCGGTCGTGGGGTTAAGCCCCTTGAAGCGGTATCCCATTATTTCTGAAACCGGCTTACCCAGTATATATATGGAACTGTAAGAGGAGCCCTCGAGATTGGGAAAGGCCAGCAGCTTATTGCGGTTAAAGGAGATATTAAAGGTAGTGGTCCAGGTGACGGCCTTTGTCTTTATATTATTCGAGCTGACGGTAAATTCCCATCCGCTATTCTGAACAGTGGCAGGCAGGTTCTCCAGGACGGAGGTGAAGCCGACATGCGCTCCCAGGGGATAACCTCCTAACTGGTTGCCTTCCCGGTCCCGGTAATAAGTGGCATTGAATAAGAGGCGGTCATGGAAGAATCCCAGGTCCAGGGCCGTGTTCAGCGATTTCTTCAGTGCCCAGCTATAATTAGGGTTGTACAGGTTCGTCGGGACACTGGGCTGAACGCCCTGGAAGGCAGGAATGTAACCGACCGGCTGCCAGAAAGCCTGGTACCTATAGGCGGCTACCCCATCGGAGCCGCTGGTGCCATAATTCCCGGAAAGCTTGCCATAACTGATGAAGGGTACCGCTTCTTTAAAGAATTTTTCTTCTGAAAAGATCCAGCCGGCGCCGGCCGATCCGAAATTACCGAATTGATTGCCTGGGCCAAAATTACTGGAGCCATCCCGCCTGCCCGTCAGGCTGACAATGTATTTCTGATCATAGATATATTTAAGACGGGCAAACCCGGCGCTGTATTTATAAATGTTCGATTGATCGTAGTCAGAAATGCTCGTTGCTCCGTCAACGGACCCAAGGAAATTATCATTGGCATATCCGTAAGCAGAGATGCTGTTGGAATTTTGGACATTCTTTTTATAGGCTGCCCCCAGCAGCGCCGTAAACAGGCCTTTCCCCCTGGCATAGGTATAATCTATCTGTGGTTCGACGTTGACCGTTTCGAACGTACCCGTAGCAAACTGGGCGGAAATGTAGGGAGCATATAAAGGACTTTGCGCAGTAGACGGAACCTGTGATTTCTCGGACGTGGTATTCCGGCTGTATCCCAGGTTGGCGCTGATGCTCAATCCCGAAAATAATTTATAGGCAATCCGTAAGCTATTGTTTAAATTATAATTCTGTGCTTCCGTAGGCTCTTTCAAAAAAACATAAAACTGAGAACTGCTCAGATCGACCCCCTTGTAGTTCCATACCAGATTTCCCTTGGCATCCAGCAGGTCAGGCGTATTGGGAGGTAAAAGAATCCGCTGACCGGCGCCGCTTCCGGCAGAATTATTCTGATCATACCCGTAATCCGTGCCGAAATCGATGGTTAAGTGGTTATCCGGTGACGTATGATGAATAGCGCTATGCAGAGTCAGACGCTGATCCGCTGAGTTGCCGGGAAAGTTAAAATCGGATCGGGTATATCCGGCGGAGACGATGAAAGTATTATTATAATTACCCCCGGACAGGCTGCCATGGACGTCCGTATTATTGGATGTCTTTCCAAAGATCGTTTTCTGCCAGTTCGTGTATTTGTTGGGGTCATAGACCGTCAGGTCGGGAGCATAAGCGTAGTAGTTATTGGGATCGTTGCCGGGAGTGACCCCATCCGCTGCAAAAGCTTCCTTGCGCAACTGAAGATATTGCTGGGTATTCAACAGTTTTATCGGTCGCGCATCCGTATTGTAACCCGTATTCGCCGTAAGGTTAAAGGCAGTCTTACCCGGTTTGCCCTTCTTCGTGGTGATAAGGATCACCCCATTGGACCCCTGGGTGCCGTAAATAGAGGTGGCATCCGCATCTTTTAAGATGCTGATACTTTCTATGTCGTTGGGGTTAATGTTATTAAAAGGACTCAGCCCTCCGGCCTGGCTGATGCCGCCGTTATAACTACTGCCCTCAGCGAGCGTGCTTAACTGGTTGATGTTGGCATTTTGCGGAGCGAAAGGGACTCCGTCGACAATGAACAGTGGCTGATCATAAGGTTTGAGGAACTGGTTGGGATCGCTGAGTACGGTGTTCTGTCCCCTTATCTGCACCTGCACTCTGGAGCCCGGAACGCCGCTGGTAGCAGTGATAGCGAGCCCCGGCGCCTGGCCTGCCAGCGCCAGCAGGACATTGGTGACCGGCTGCTTCTCGATGGCCTCTGCCGTAACGGTGGAAATGGAGCCAACGC